>Ga0154409_104_pt1 | contig 79992 bp, 79 predicted proteins | sample RifGroB2_FD_115913 | JGI IMG/M metagenome (GOLD analysis project Ga0154409, IMG submission 115913) | Deltaproteobacteria bacterium GWB2_55_19
ACGCGACTCAAACGGCCAGAGAAGGGGAGTAAAGAGGTTCGCTGGACAGGTCGTCTCGGCCGGATCCATTATAGTAAGGCAGGTAGGCTCCAGGTTTAACCCCGGCGCGAACGTCGGCCAGGGCAGGGACTTCACCCTTTTCGCCAAGGTAAGCGGAGTTGTAAAGTTCGAGGACAGGGGCGATAAGAAGTTCGTCACCATCCTCCCCCAGTAACCTTCGGGGCGGCATTGATACCCCGTTGATTACCTTAAATAGAGGTAGTCTAGAAAAAGACCCTGAGTAATCCCTGAAGGGCGGGAAGGAGAGGCTCTCTAAGCCTTTCCGGACCGCCCTTTTTTATTACCCTCAACATGAGGATGGGTCCGTTGCTCTCCCAATCCATGATTTAAATTTTTTAAATATTTCAAAAAGTTAGGCCTAAAGGCTAAAGGATATTATCATCAATGAAGTTCATAGACGAGGCAAAGATATATGTTAAGGCCGGGGACGGCGGCAGAGGGTGCGTGAGCTTCCGGAGGGAGAAGTATGTCCCGAAGGGCGGCCCTGACGGCGGCAACGCCGGCAAGGGTGGCGATGTCATCTTCATCGCCGACAATCGCCTCACAAGCCTCCTCGACTTCCAGTACAAGAGGGAGTTCTCCGCCGAGCGGGGAGAGCATGGCATGGGCAGTCTCTGTTCAGGCAAGAACGGCGAAGACCTCGTCATAAAACTCCCTATCGGGACGCTCATAAAGGACCAGGAGACCGGAGAGGTACTCTCGGACCTTACCCACGACGGAGAGACCTTCGTCTGTTGCAAGGGCGGTAGAGGCGGCAAGGGCAACGCCCATTTTGCCACCTCCACCCACCAGACCCCGAGGTTTGCGCAACCCGGAGAGCCCGGCACTGAGCGGAACCTTAAATTGGAATTGAAGCTCCTCGCGGATGTCGGGATAATCGGCTTTCCTAACGCCGGGAAGTCCACGCTCATCTCGCATATCTCGGCCGCAAAGCCGAAGGTGGCCGATTATCCTTTCACGACACTCGTCCCGCACCTGGGGATAGTCAAGTACGGCGACTTCGGAGGCTATGTAGTCGCCGACATCCCGGGCCTTATCGAAGGCGCGCATGAAGGCAAGGGGCTCGGCATCAAATTCTTGAAGCACATAGAGAGGACGCGTCTATTCATCCACGTACTCGACCTCTCGCCGTTTACCGAGAGGGACCCGAAGGAGGACTTCAAGGTCGTCAATAACGAGCTACGTTCCTTCAACCCCGAGCTTGCGGCAAGGGAGCAGGTCGTGGCGTTGAACAAGGTGGACGTCACCGAGGCTAACGAGCTGGTCCCGGAAATGTTGAAATTCTTCGAGGGTTTGGGTATAAAGGTATTTCCGATCTCAGCCGCGACAGGCAAGGGGCTCGCAGGCCTCGTAAACTATGTGGGCAAAGAGGTCGAGCGGTTTAAAACCGAAGAGAAGGCGAAATTAAATCAAGAGACAAAATGAAGGACTTAAGAATCAAGATAATTAAAAAGGCCAGGAGGGTCGTAGTCAAGGTCGGCTCGGCGGTAGTCGCCGGTGCATCAGGCGACGGCTCCGAGATATTCTCGCGCCTCTCAACCGAGATACACGGCCTTAAATCAAAAGGGATCGAGTTCGCGGTAGTGAGCTCCGGGGCGATAGCCCTCGGCATAAGAAGGCTCGGATTAAAAGAGAAACCGTCATCTATACCCGAGAGGCAGGCGGTCGCGGCAGTGGGGCAGGGGAGCCTCATGGCCAAGTACGATGCCGCCTTTTCAGAGGACTCCGAGATGGTGGCGCAGGTCCTCCTTACGCACGACGATCTCGGCTCCCGCGTCAGGTTCTTGAACGCCCGGAATACGCTTTCAACGCTCCTTAAGCTCGGCATAGTCCCCGTGATAAACGAGAACGACACCGTGGCCGTTGAGGAGATAAAGTTCGGGGATAACGACGAGCTCTCGGCGCTCGTGACGAACCTCATGGAGGCGGACCTCCTTATTATTCTCTCTGACATAGACGGCCTCTATGACAGGGACCCGAAGAAGGACGCTTTTGCCAAAAAGGTCCGTGTAGTCGAAGACGTTGACAACATAGGTATAGAGCTCGCCGTCGAGGCCGGGACGCTCGGTACAGGCGGCATAAGGTCCAAGTGCGAGGCCGCGAGAAAGGCGGCGCACTTCGGTAGCGCTACCGTAATAGCCAACGGGAACTCAAAAGGCGTACTCTCCAGGATATTAGCCGGTGAGGACGAAGGGACGCTCTTCCTTCCCAAGGAAGACAGGCTCACAAGCAAAAAGCACTGGATAGCATTTTCCACCCGCCCATCCGGCAGGGTATTTGTCGACGAGGGCGCGAAAGAGGCGTTGCTTAAGGGCGGGAAGTCCCTGCTCCCTTCAGGCATCAGGGACGTAGACGGCTCGTTCGACGCAGGAGAGGTAGTCCACTGCGTGGACATGCATGGCAAGGAGTTCGCCAGAGGGGTCGCCAATTACAGCGCAGTCGAGATAAAAAAGATAAAGGGCTTGAAGACGACAGCCCTCGAAGAGGCGCTTGGGTACAAGGTGTATGACGAAGTGATACACAGGGACAACTTAGTGGTTCTTTGATGTTACCCCTCTTTATTAAAGAGGGGTAAGGGGAGATTATATAATCCCCCTCAGGCCCCCTTTAAAAAAGGGGGAAGTTATCTGTGTTTCTTCTCCCCTTTTTCCAAGGGGAGGTTGGGTGGGGTGAGTTAAGAAAAAAGGCAACCTCCCCCGGCCCCTCCTTGTAAAAAGGAGGGGAGTAAACTTAACAGGCCTTTCCTCATATTCCTTCAAGGAGTCCCTCATGTCTGTAAAGGACGACATCCTCTCCATAGCAAAAGACGCCCGGGACGCTTCCCTTGGCCTGTCCAGGCTCGATACCCCGACCAAGAACAAGGCTCTTATGCTTATGGCCGATGGGCTCGTCGCCGAGGCGGCGTATCTCAAGGAGGCCAACCAGAAAGACCTTGATGCCGGTGAGAAGAAGGGGCTCTCCAAGGCCATGCTTGAGAGGCTTACCCTATCAGACAAGGTCATCTCACAGATGGCCGCTGGGCTGAAGGAAGTCGCGGCCCTTCCGGACCCCGTGGGAGAGGTCACGAAGATGTGGAAGAGGCCGAACGGGCTTATGGTGGGGAGGATGCGCATCCCGATCGGCGTTATCGGCATAATATATGAGTCACGCCCGAACGTCACGGCTGACGCGGCAGGGCTCTGTCTTAAATCAGGGAACGCCGTGATATTAAGAGGCGGGAGCGAAGCCATATTTTCCAACACTGCCATAGCAAAGGTATTGAGCTCTGCTTTGAAGAAGGCAGGTGCGCCGGAAAAGGCGGTTCAGGTCGTGCCTACGACAGAGCGCGACGCTGTATTAGAGATGTTGAAGCTCGAGGACTACATAGACCTCATCATTCCGCGCGGCGGGGAGGGGCTCATAAGGTTCGTCGTCGAGAACTCGAAGATACCGGTCATCAAGCACTACAAGGGTGTCTGCCATGTATTCATAGATGAATCGGCCGATATCGACATGGCTACAAGGATCGCTTTAAACGCCAAGGTCCATAGGCCCGGCGTATGCAATGCGATGGAGACGCTCCTTGTGCATAAAAATATCGCGGACAAGTTCCTGCCGACCGTCAAAAAGGAGTATGACAGGGCAGGCGTGGAACTCAGGGGTTGCCCTAAGACTTTAAAAATACTTAAAGAAATCAAGCAGGCCGCCGATGAGGACTGGGGGGCAGAGTACCTCGACCTCATCCTCGCTGTCCGTATTGTCGACGATATCGACGAGGCGATATCCCATATCGCGCGATACGGCTCCCTCCATACCGAAGCAATCGTCACGCGGGATTATCACAACTCGCAGAGGTTTTTGAGGGAGGTAAATTCATCGACGGTCCTTGTGAACGCTTCCACCCGTTTTTCGGACGGGTTCCAGCTCGGCCTCGGGGCCGAGATAGGGATATCCACGACCAAGATACACGCCTTTGGTCCGATGGGGCTCGAGGAACTCACGACCCAGAAGTTCATCGTCTACGGGGACGGTCAGGTCAGGGAGTAGTTTCGCCGGAACCGCCGTTTTTTAAAGAGAATTCGCGCCAGACCTGGCCGCCACAGCCGGGCTGGCCTCTGCCTTTCTGAGACCCGGTTTCTGGTCTTACAATACGTGTTCCATGCAATTCAGTAGCAAGATTCGCCATTTTGTTGTAAACTATCGATGATTCTCGTACCTGGCTACTGGTCTCTAATGGAGGCTTTTGATGGGCGGCGTAAAAGGGAGGCTCAAGGACATGAGCCTCGTCGACATAATCCAGATATTCAACGCCGAGAGGAAGACCGCGGCCATCCATCTCGGCTCCGAGATGGGGTATGGCAGGATATACATGAAGAACGGCTCGGTCGTCCACGCCGTATACAGGGAGTTTGCGGGCGTTGAGGCGTTCTATCAGCTCCTCGCCTGGAAGGACGGCGAGTTCGAGGTAGAGCCTGACGCCGCCTCGCCCGACAAGACTATCACCGGCTCTCCGGAGGGGCTTATCCTCGAGGGGCTCCGGAGGCTTGACGAATCCCGCGGCAAGGAAGAGCAGGGAGGGCACGTCGGCGACATGGAGTCGATAAGGCTCATAAACAGGCTCCTTGAGCTCGGTATCCTTGAGAAGGTCTGAAACCATGCCGGACTCCATCAAGAACATAGCCATAATCGGCGCGAACAAGGAGGGCTTGAAACTCCTGCCGTTCCTAACCGCCGACAAGGCGAGCAGGGTCGTCCTCATAGTCGATGAGAACAAAGACGCCATGCTCTTCAAGATGAGCGAACTCGGATACAGGCTCTCTGAGAAGCTCAACATCCGCATTACGAACGACCTTGAAGACCTCAAAAAGATCCCCGGCCTCGACATCATTGTAAACGCCCTCCAGGACGCCGCGACTGAGAAATTCCTCGAATCGCCTGAGTTCAGGGACGTAGAGAAGCTCGGACCTTTGTCTGCGCGTCTCATCTGGGGCATCAAGGTCTCGAGCCCTGAGAAGGGGACCGGCGACAGGATAAACGACCAGACGACCCTCCTGATGTCATTAAGGGAGATAGTCGACGCCGTGCGCCTTACAATCGACAGGAAAGAGCTCCTGACCGTCGTCCTCAAGCTCGCCACCGAATCCACCCGCGCCGAGCGCGGATCCATCATGCTCATCTCGCCTGATGAGCGGATGCTCCGCGTCGAGATAGCCAAGGGCATGGACGAGGAGGTGGTGAGAAAGATACGCGTCCCCCTCGGCGAGGGCATCTCCGGCAGGGTCGCGAAAGACGGCAAGCCGCTCCTTATATCCGGAAAGGCCAGGGGAGGCGAGTTCGCGCGCCCTATGGAGAGGAGCGATGTAAAGAGCGCGATGTGCGTCCCGCTCGTCGTGAACGGTGAGGTCATCGGCGTCATAAACGTAAGTTCCAGCGAATCATCCCATGTCTTCACGAACGAGGACCTGACCTTTTTGACTTCACTCGCCGCCCTTGCCGCCGAGGTCATACAGAGGTCTAACGAGTACGAGATGCTCCGCGTCAGCGCCGCGAAGTTCAACTTCTGGAAAGAGGTCGATTCCGTAATGTCCTCCTCGGTCCCGCTGGACAAGAGGCTGAGTACCGTCGCCAGAAGGCTCGTCGAGATAATCCCGGGGCTGACATGCTTCCTCTATGTTTTTGACGAGGACCGGAACAGGCTCTTTTTGAGCGCGTCATCCATCAGGGACACCGTCGGGCTCGGATTGCTGAGCCTTAGGGCAGGCGAGGGGATGGAAGGGGCGTCGATTGAGTCGATGAAAGACGTCTTCCTCGTCGACAGGACAGAGGAGGGGACGACCAAGAGGGTCTACATGACCCTCCCGATGGTCTCCCACGGCACGCTCGTAGGCACGGTAAACGGGCAGGTCGTCTCTGGCCAGGGGTTGTCGAAGTACCACGAGGCGTTCCTGAAGGACATAAGGACGCTCATAGCCGAGAGCGTCTACAAACACAAACAAGCCGAGAAGGAGAAGCTCAAGTCCAGGAAGATGTTCGCTGTCGACGAAGCCGGGCTTGAGCTCATCTCCATGAAGGACCCCAAAAAGGTCGTGACCATCATAACGACGACGCCCGCCGCCATACTGGGCGCCGAGGGGGCGCTCCTGCGCGTCCAGCAGAACGATGGCAAGCGTTTCCAGACGGCCGCGACGTTCGGGCTCGACGACAAGAGCGTGCGCGAGTACTTCCTGCCCATAGAAAAAGAGACGGTGATGGAGGTCCTGAGGAAACGGGAGACGGTATCAAGGGAGTTTTCAGAGGCCGCGAGCCCTTACATAAGGTCCGTCCTTGCCCGGCCCCTCTTCGTAGACGGCAAGACAGCCGCTGTTATAACGCTATTCAACAAGACGAGCGAGGCTACCGTCTATCCGTGCGGGTTCTCGAAGCCGGATGCCGACACCCTTGCGAGGTTCTCCGTATACGCCGAGAAGGCCCTTGCCAATGTGCTCGCAGTGACTCTGAAAGAGCCGCCTAAAGAGGCGCTCATGGAGCACAGGGAGACCCCGCTTATGCAGTTCGAACAGAGGGTGGAGCAGGAGCTGAACCGCTCGCGGAGGTTTGACAAGGCCCTCGTGCTGGCCACAGTCAGGGTGGCCGGCCTCAAGGACGCCTTCGGGGCCGGCAAGGCCGACTTCGAGACAAGGCTCATAGGGTTCATAAGGAAGCGGACCCGGTCCTTCGACATAGTCGTCCGATTAAACGAAGAGACCTTCGGTTTCCTCTTCCTCGATACCGGCGAGAAGGTCTTAAGGCTCATAGGCACGATAACCGAGGTCATCGCGAACGACGAGGCCTTCCATAAGGCGTTCCTCGAGGGCAGGGCGGACCTCCTCTACGGGTACTCCATATTCCCCAAGGAGGGTGACTCCTTTGCGGAACTCTTCGCAAAGGCGTCGAGACGGACGAGGCTCGACCTTAATAAGACCTACAATCAGGAAGTTTAGAAAATTTTTCCTTCCGGAATAAAACAAAAATGATAACAGTCAGGTTCTTCGCAATGCTCAAGGGGCTCGCAAAGGTCGAGTCCCGCGAGTACAAGATAGACGCGCCCATAACGGTCGCGGAGTTGAAGTCCATTTTAAAAAAGGACTTCCCGGCGCTCGGCGGCATACTCGAAGGGAGATCGATACTCATCTCGGTCAACCAGGAGTTCGCTGATAAAAACACCGTCATAAAGGACGGGGACGAGGTCGGATTTCTCCCGCCGTTCTCCGGCGGATAAGGACAGGTGGCAATGGAGCTTGTAAGGATACAGAGGGAGAATTTTTCGATAAACGAGGAGGTCGAGCGCGTTAAGGCCGCCTCCAAGGGCATCGGAGGCGTCGTCGTGTTCCTTGGCGCGGCGCGGGACTTCTCGAAAGGCGAAACCATAACCGGGCTCGACTTCGAGCACTACCCGGGCATGGCTGAGGCCAAACTCAAGGACATACGCGAGCGGGCGCTAAGGAACTTCGACATAATCGAGCTTGGCATCGTCCACAGGGTGGGCAAAATAGATATCGGCGAGGACATCGTCCTCATAACCGCGGCCTCCGCCCACCGGAACGACGCCTTCATGGCCTGCGAGTGGGCGATAACTGAACTTAAGAGGACGACACCCATCTGGAAGAGGGAGACGACAAAGGGGGGGGACGTTTGGGTATCGGAGACGCCTTAGCAGGCCGCTCAAACAGTCCATCTGCTTTGTTGTCATCGTCGCTCGTCACTGCGGCGTACATACAAAAGTACGCCTCATGCCTCGCTCCTCGACGCCTCGCATCTGGAGCTTTTTGAGCAGCCTGCTACGATGGGATTGAGGGGAGGGTGATGTCAGTCAAGGCCCACATACCCCCAAATGACAGAAAGGTTTTTATGATAACAGTCGGAATACTTACGATGAGCGACAAGGGGTCGAAGGGCGAGCGGGAGGACTTGAGCGGCAAGGAGATCGAGCGGATGATAAAGGAGCTCCCCTCCGAGGTCAAGGCCTATGAGGTCATCCCCGACGAGGTCTCTGTCATAAAGGCGAAGCTTATCGAGTACGCGGATGTAAAAAAGCTCGACCTCATTTTGACGACAGGGGGCACCGGCGTGACCCCGCGGGACGTGACTCCGGAGGCTACTAAGGCGGTAATCGAGAGGGAGCTCCCCGGCATGTCTGAGGCGATGAGGGCGGAGAGCCTGAAAAAAACGCCGAACGCGATGATATCGAGGGCTGTCTGCGGGATAAGAAAAGAGTCCCTCATAATAAACCTGCCCGGGAGCCCGAGGGCGGTCCGCGAAAATCTCGCCGTCGTCATGCCCGCGCTCGTTCATGCGGTAGAGAAGATAAAGGGGAGCCCGTCGGAGTGCGCGGCGCCGTGAGACGGTCTTAGCAATAAATCTTTTTGATGGATTGTGTGAGTGGGTCTTTAGGGGCGCGGCTGTTCAAGCCGCGCCCCTTGTGTTTTGTTTTGCAGAAGCACATGAAGCGCTCACGAGGCGAGCGAATGGAGGGAGGAGGGTGACCCCCTAACAGCCTTGCTAATCAAACAAATTCCTCACCACAAAGTATATGTTCTCCTTCCTCTCTCTTAGCCTCCTTATCGTATACGGCAACCAGTCCCTCCCGTAAGGTATGTAGGTCCTGACCTGAAAGCCTTCTTCGGCAAGACTCCTTTGTAGAGACCGTTTAATCCCCAAAAGCATCTCGAACTCGAAGGAGCTTCGCGATATCTTCTTTTCATCGGCGAACCTTTTCGCCTCGTTTATAATTTTTTCGTCGTGCGTGGCTATGGCCGTCATGTTCCCTGAGAGGAGAAGCTGTTTCATGAGACGCTCGAAATTATCGTCCACATCCTTCTTGTTTTTGAACGCTATATCAGGCGGTTCCTTGTACGCGCCCTTGACGAGACGGACGCTACCGCCTTTCGAGATGAGGAGCTTAACGTCTGCCTCGCTCCGTTTTAAATAGCTCTGAATCGCTATTCCGATATTCGGGAAACGGCGCTTAAGGCTTATGTAAGCATCTATCGTCCTCTGCGTGCAGGCCGAGGACTCCATGTCGAACCAGACTGTGTTGTTATATTGAAGGGCGCGCTCGATTACAACAACGGCGTTTGTCTCTGCGAGTGCCTCTGATATATCGAGGCCCAGGTGGGTTAGCTTCAGGGATACAACGGCGCTTACGCCTGCGCACCTGATTTCATCGAGGAGCGAGAGATATTCTGCTACGGTCTCATCCGCTTCCTCCTTCGTCTTTATGTTCTCCCCGAGGTGATCTATCGCCGCGAGTATTCGCAGGGAGTTGAGCCTCTTTGCCGTCTCTATCGCATCAGACCTTTCAGTCCCAGCGATATAGCGTTTGGCGAAGAGGGAGAGGAGCCCCTTCATAGGCCCTTGACGAAGCCTTTTATCAGGTCTTCGAGCCCGTCCTTTTCCATGTCCGCGATTTTGTATTCTACCCTTGAGTAAGGTCTTCTGATATCGATTATTTTGGAGAGGTCGACTGGCGTAGCGATAAGCACGAGGTCGCAAGGGGTGTTGTTGACGGTCTCTTCGAGGTCTCGGACCTGCTCCTTAGAGTATCCGATCGCGGGGAGGAGTGTCAAAAGCCGTGGGTATTTTTTGAGGGTCTCCTTGATCGACCCGACGGCATACGGGCGCACATCCACCGGGTGCGCACCAAATGTGCGCGCGGCGAGGACGCCTGCGCCAAAGTCCATGCCGCCGTGCGTAAGCGTAGGCCCGTCCTCGATAACGAGTACGCTCTTTCCGGCGATGGACGGGTCGGCCTTCACAACGGAGGCGGTCTTTATTATCCTCGCGCCTGAGTTGAGCGAGCGGAGGTTCGCCTCCACCATTCGTATCGCCTCTATACCGGCCGAGTTGGCCTTGTTTATGATAAGGCAGTCGGCTCTCCTCGCGTTCGCCTCCCCTGGAAAGTACGCGACCTCGTGCCCAGGTCTTAAGGGGTCGGCTACTACTATTTCGAGGTCCGGCCTTATGAACGGCAGGTCGTTGTTGCCGCCGTCCCAAATTATTATATCCGCCTCTTTCTCAGCGTTTGATAATATCTCGGCGTAGTCGACACCGGCAAAGACGGTCACGTTGTCGGAGATAAGCGGCTCGTACTCCTCCATTTCCTCGATCGTGCAATTCGCCATTTTCATGTCATCGCGGGAGGAGAACCTCTGCGCCTTCTGTCTCGCGAGGTCGCCGTAGGGCATGGGGTGGCGGATTACCGCCGGGCGCCGGCCCAGCCCTTTTAAAACGCTTGCTATGAACCTCGTGACCCCGCTCTTGCCTGAGCCTGTCCTTACGGCGCAGACCGATATGACGGGCCTTGTGGAGGAGAGCATCGTCGGCTCAGCCCCGAGCAGGCGGAAGTCCGCGCCGAGGGAGACGACGAGGGAGGCCCTGTGCATGACGTCTTCGTGCGAGAGGTCACTGTACGAGAAAACTACCTCATCGGCCTTAAGATCGGTTATGAGGCGCGCCAGCTCGTTTTCGAGATAAATCGGGATGCCTTGAGGATACATCGGCCCTGAGAGGGCAGGGGGGTAGATTCTGTCCCCGATGAACGGTATCTGCGCGGCTGTGAAGGCGACGACGTCGCTCGACGGGTCGTTCCTGAAGCGCATGTTGAAGTTGTGAAAGTCCCTCCCTGCCGCGCCCATTATGATGACCTTTTTTCCCACAGGACCTCGCTATTGTTGGGGTGAGGCGATTACTCGAACCGGGGGAGCCCGGGAGAGACCCTGCCGATGAGCATGTAGTCCGGCCTTGCATCAAGCACGTCGAGGGACTTGAACTCATCGACCCCTTCGTACGCCCTGGGCGTGGTAATTACAAGTATATCCCCTTTTTTTACGTGCTCTTTTATGTTGCAGACGGTTTCCTTTTCAAGTTTCACCACCTTTCTCCTCGCGTAGAAGGCGAGAGACGGCTTGTTTATGCCGTAGGCCGCGACCGTCGCTTCCTTATCGAGCGCGCGCGAGTACCTCGCGTAGTCATATAAGGTCTTCTGGAGGTGCGAGTTCAGGGGCGGCATGGCGTAGATGCGTAAGAATATTATTAGCGCTACGGATGCGCCTGCTATGGCGATGAACGCCCGCATGGGTTTAACGAGCGAGAGGGCCCCTAACGCCGCGACAGCGAGGAAGAGCATGCCGAGGAAGTAGAAGTGCCAATCAGGTAGCTGAACATCCATCTTAAGCCCCATCGAAGGCACGGCCAGCAGGGCCGTTGAGAAGAGCGCGGAGATGATGATAAGCAGGTAGGCGCCTATCTTCATCCCCTTGCCCTCCACGAGGTCCGCAACTTTCAGCCCCGCGAGTATCCCCGCCGCCGGGAAGAGCGGGAATATGTAGTTGGGGAGTTTTGTCCTGGCTATCGAAAAAAAGACAAGGACGAAGACGAACCATACCGAGAGGAAGAGGTTGAGTGATTTTTCAGACTTAAGCCTCTCCTTGAAGCCCCAGTAGATGGAAGTCGGCAACATCGCCACCCACGGGAAAAAGGCCGCCAGAAGGACCCCGAAGTAATAATAGAACGGACCGCCGTGGCTCGATATCACGTCAGAGTACCTTTTTATGTGGTGCTTAACGATGAAGGCGTTGAAGAAGTCCCAGCCGTTTACCGCGAATTCGACTATGAACCAGGGGCCGGCGATTAAGAGGAAGACGCCGATGTGAGATGGCCTTACGAACTCCTTCGCTTTCTTCAGTTCCCCGCGCAGCAGGAGGTAAATGATGGCGATGGCGCATGGGAAGAGCAGGCCTACGGCGCCCTTCGTCAATACAGCGAGGGCCGAGGCTATCCAGAAAAAGACGCGGAAACGCCCGTCCCCCTCGTTTGCGGCGAGGTAGAAGGAGAAGAGCGCGGCAGTAATGAAAAACGCGAGCGTCATGTCCGTCACAGCCGAGTGGCTGTATATGAAGAACTCGATATTGAGTACGAGCGCGAGTGTGGCGAAAGACGCCGCGAGAGCGCCCTTCAGGCGCCGCACGAAGAGGAATGTCATGAAAGAGAGGAATACGCCGAATATCGATGAAGTGAATCTCGCCGCGAATTCCGTCACGCCGAAGAGCTTGAAGGCAACGGTCATGAACCAGTAGATGAGTATGGGTTTATCAAACCTCGGTTGGTAGTTGTACGTGGGCGTTATAAAGTCTATTGTTTCGAGCATCTCTCTGGACGCCTCCGAAAACACCGCCTCGTCGACATCGAACAACAGGAAGCCGCCGGTCTTAAAGAAGGAGATGAATATGACGAGGAGCCCTAAGCCCGCGATGAGCCACTTCTCACGCGCCCTTGTCCTTGTCATTACGAGGTATCCGGCCGAGATGCCGAGGAACGCCCCGGCAAGTACGTCCGTCGGGTAATGGGAGCCGAGCCATACCCGGGAGCCTGATACCAGCATCGCAGTCACATAGAGGGGGACTGCAAGGCGCGGGTAACTCTTCGAAAGGACATAGGCGACTGCGAAGGCGGCTGTGGCGTGTCCCGAGGGGAACGAGTTGTATTTGCCGGTAAGGTCGAAGAGAGAGGGGGCCTCAAGCAGGCGCGCGACAGAGTCCGCCCCGCCGTGCGCTATGCGCGGCCGCTCGAAGGCCGCCTTGAGTATGTGGACGGCAACGCCGCCTAAGGCAACGGCAAAGGCGCTGTCCCTGCCGCTATCCCTGAGCCCGGTTTTTTTGGAAAAATAGCCTGATAAAAAAAGAAGGGCGGCGACGCTCAAGAGGAATGCGCCGTCACCGACGAAGCTGAAGAATTGAGCCATCGCCTCTATCGACGGTATCCTCGGGACCCTTCCAGTGACGAGCCAGTCGAGCTGGAGGAAAAACACTACAAGGGCGGCTATGGAGACGATTACGACAAAGGGCTTCTGCGTGCCTTTCAAACAACGGCCTCCTCAAATACGTCGAGGGCCTTTTTCATCTCCCGGACGGTGACTGTAAGCGGGGGCATGATGCGTATCACGTTCCTGTCCACCCCGCACTCAACGAGGACGAGCCCGGCCTTAAGGCACTTCTTTATGACGCGCGCGGTCTCCTCCTTGTCAGGCGAGCCGTCTTTTTTTATAAACTCAACTCCTATCATGAGGCCGAGGCCGCGGACGTCGCCTATGGAGCGGCGTCTTTCTTTAAGGGCGCGGAGGCGAGTGAGCGCGTACGTTCCCATCTCTTGCGCGTTTAGAAGGACTTTGTCCCCTTCTATCTTGTCTATCGTCGCGCACGCGGCGGCGCATGAGACCGGGTTGCCGCCGAAGGTCGTGCCGTGCGCGCCGGGGGTCCATTTTGACATTATCGACCTCCTCGCCCCTAACGCGCTCAAGGGGAACCCGGAGGCTATGCCCTTGCCGAGCGTGATTATGTCCGGGTCGAGATCAAAGTAGTCTGAGGCGAACCATCTGCCGGTCCTGCCGAAGCCGGTCTGTACCTCGTCCGCCACGATGAGTATGCCTTCCCTCCGGCAGATGTCTTTCAGCCTCTTCATGAACTTCATGGGGGGCGCGATGTAGCCGCCTTCTCCGAGGACCGGTTCGATTATGGCGCAGGCGACTTCGTCGGGTGAAATCTGGTACTTGAATACGCGCTCAAGATACTCTGCGCAGTCGATTGAGCAGGTCTCGACCCTCTGCCCCATCGGGCACCTGTAACAGTAGGGGTACGGGGAGTGGTAGACTGAGGGGAGGAGCGGGTGATACTTTTTTCTGTATTTTACGGCCGAAGTGGTGAGCGTCAGCGCACCGTATGTCCTGCCGTGGAAGCCGCCCATGAAGGCGAGGATCCCTTGTCTCCCCGTATAAAATCTCGCGAGTTTTATCGCGCCCTCGACCGCCTCTGCCCCGCTGTTCGAGAAGAAGAACATGTCTATCCCGCGCGGCGTTATCTTTTTAAGCCTCTTTGCGAGCTCGACCTCGCTCTCGTAATAGAATATGCACCCGGAGTGGACGAGCCTGTCCATCTGAGCGCGCGCGGCCTTGATGACCTCGGTCGGCGAGTGGCCGAGGTTAGCGGTGGCGAGCCCGGAGGTGAAGTCCATGAATACCCTCCCGTCCTCGCCTTCGACGTATATGCCCTTCGCCTTCCTTACGGCTATGTCCGAGTGGAAGACGAGGGCGGGGGAGATGTATTTTTTGGCGTCCCTTATTACCCGTTTTGACATTCTTGTAAATATCCCGTCATTCGCCGTCTATCTGGACCGGGTCGCAGAGGAGCGAATCGTAGATGGCGAGCCTGCCGCACTTCCTGCAGGTGTATTCGATCTTGTCAAGCATCGGGGTGCAGACGTGCCTCGGGTCCTCCACCGTTTTTCCGCAGAACTCGCAGGTGAACGGCAGATTTTCCCTGCGCGGGTGGCACAGGTGCCCCCTCCCGCTCGCTGTCGCGTTGCAGGTCGGGCATGAGTAGGTCTTTACATACTGGGTATCGTTCACAAGCGACTCCTTATGAGAGGGTGTTTAGAGCCCGGTCCTGAGTGCGGTAAGCCTTTTCAGGTGGTCTTTTTCCTGGTCGATAAGACTCTCGACCACCGCCTTGTCCTTCTCCCTTATCATCTTCAGTATCTCGTAGTAGAAGAGGATGGAGTCCTTCTCCATGCCTATGGCGAAGTCGATGGCCTCGGCCTCGCCGGAGACCTCTTTGCCGAGTTTTTTTCCGCCTTCGAGCGAGGTGAATACCTCGGTATCGGCAAAGGCCCTGAGATAGGATTCCGTCTCCTCGTCAAAGGGCTCGGCGTTCTCCGTCTCTCCAAGGAGTTTTTTCAGGTCCTGGAATACCCGTATATGGCGGCCTTCATCCTCGGCGAGGGCCTTGAAGAGCGCCTTCACATCCTTGTCTTTGGCTGTCTTTCCCGCGTCGGTGTAGAACTTCAACCCGTTTTCCTCGATCTTTACGGCCATGTCGAGGACCTCTTTGCCAGTGAAATGAACCGGATCCATATTGTCAAATCCTCCTTGAACGGAATGTACTAACAGACTTCGGGGGAAAGGATTATATCAGAAAGGTTAGCGGATTTACAGCGGAAGTTTCAGTCCAGCTGGTGTTCAGTCCTTGTCGATCTGCGCCCGCTGGAGCCGACCGCTAAAGTCCCTGTATACGACCTTCCACTTCGTGAACATGTCGAGGGCGCCGCCCCTTCCGCCGGCCTCTTTCCTCCCGAGCCCGCTCTTTTTCGTGCCGCCGAACGGGAGCTGTATCTCGGCCCCTATCGTCGGCGCGTTTATGTAGACGAGCCCGGCCTCCAGATCTCTTTCCGCTATCGCCGTGTTGTTCACATCCTGCGTGTAAATGGAAGCAGAGAGCCCGTAATCGACGTCATTGGCGATATCTATGGCGTCTTCAAGCCCATCGGCCTTGAGGAGCGAGACAACCGGGCCGAATATCTCCTCCCTCGCTATGCGCATCTCCGGCTTTGCTTCGAATATCGTCGGCTCGATGAAGAAGCCCTTTGAGAGAGGGCCCTCAATGAGCCTCTTGCCGCCTGTTGCGAGCCGCGCCCCCTCCTTTTTGCCTGTCTCTATATAGTCGAGGACCTTATTCATCTGGGATTCGTTTATGAGAGGGCCCATGTGGGTCGCGGGGTCGAGGCCGTCGCCAGACTTGAGTTTTTTCGCGGCATTTGTGAACCTTTGAACGAACTCGTCGTATACTTTTTTGTGGATTATGACCCTGCTCGCGGCGGTACACCTCTGCCCAGAGGTCCCGAACCCGCCCCAGAGCGCGCCTTCGATAGCGAGGTCGAGCCTGGCGTCATCCATGACTATTATCGGGTTCTTGCCGCCCATCTCGCAGGATATTTCCTTATCCAGGCCGCTACATAGCCGGGCGAGCCTTGCGCCTACGGCCGTAGAGCCGGTAAACGATACGCCGTCCACTCCTGGGTGGGTCGAGAGGCGCCCGCCTATCCTGTCCCCTGTGCCGTGGACGAGGTTTACTACCCCTTCAGGTATGCCCGCCTCGACTATCAGCTCGACGAGCCTCCCGGCTGAGAGGGGCGTATAGCTCGAAGGCTTGAATACCACCGTGTTGCCGGATATGAGAGCCGGGAGTATTTTCCACGCCGGAATGGCAGTCGGGAAGTTCCATGGCGTGATGAGGGCAAAGACGCCTATCGGGACCCGGATACTCTTGCAGTCCTTGTACGGGAGCTCAGAGTATATCGTCTCGCCCGAGAGCCTCCTGCCCTCGCCGGCCATGTAAAAGGCCATGTCTATCGCCTCCTGCACGTCGCCGAGTCCTTCGGTGAGGACCTTACCCATCTCGCGGGTTACAAGCCTGCCGAGCTCTTCCTTGTGCTTAACGAGAAGCTCGGCGGCCCTGAAGAGTATTTCTCCCCGCTTCGGGGCCGGCGTGAGCCGCCATTTTTTGAAGGCCCTTGTCGCGGCCTCCACTGCCTTATCCACATCTATCGTTCCGGAGGAGGGCGCCGTCCCTATGACCTCCCCGTTCGCCGGGTTTATGGAATCAAGTTTATCACCTGATTCGGCGTCCTGCCATCTGCCGCCTATGAGGTTTTTGAGGTCAAGGACCATGCAACCCTCCGAAAGGCTGTTTTTACAAGCCTTATGAGTATATCAGAGCGCGCCCCTGCCCGCAAGGCAGGGGCGTTGCTGGCGCGGCGAATGCGTTGATGTAACTATTTGAATATAGGCGCCTTTTCAGCCACTATGTGGCGTAAACCCTTTGAATAAAGGGGTGTCTGAAAATCCATACTTGAAAAGCTTTTGAAAAACAACCATTTCCCCTTAAAGTTTCATTGAGAAACTGACGAGATAATAACTATGCAAATGATAGCGCTGGTTTTATTCCTCATCTTCTCCAGTGAGGCATTAGCGGAGGATTGCAAGGAGCACGCCATCCTCCATGACCTCGACCACTTCAAGAGCGAGTACCGCTGGTCACAGGGGAGGGTCGAGATAAAGGTATGGGAATCCCCGGCGACGATAACGGTCGTAGGCAAGGTAATGCCTAACGCGCAGGTGCAGATACTGGAGAAGTCGGAGGACTATTACAGGATAAAGGCCCCTGACGAGCAGGGCGGGGCCATAGGCTGGATACACAAGGCGCAGATCGATACTATTGTAAAAAAAGACCCGGAGAACCAGACGATATGCTACTGAACTGCTCGGCGCAGGGCCAAGGTCTCGAACGGGGCCTTTAGGGCAAATCAATTCTCAGCCGTTAGATACGGGTTTGCCAGTCCGGCCAGAACCCTCAAAATAAAAACCCCGCCTTTTTGTGGCGGGGTTTTTTATATTTCTGGAGCGGGCGGAGGGAATCGAACCCTCGTATGAAGCTTGGGAAGCTTCCATTCTACCACTGAATTACGCCCGCCTAACTATCTGAATAATAAAGAAAAAACAGCTTTTCCGGAGCGCGGAATTAAAATAATACATCATTGAAACCAAAGAGTCAAGCCCTAATGAGATAATTACAGAGGCCCATCCCCACGTACCCTCGTCCTAAAGATAAGCCCCGATTTTCAACACCCGCTGACCTGTTCTTACACCTGCGATATTTTTACCCGTATACCTGCAACCGGCCGTTCTCATAATTTTCTTGTCTGAATGTAGGTATGTTGCTATCATAAAAGATTATTACAGAAAAGTAAGAAGGGGAGTAAAGCATGAAGCTCAAGTTAGTTGTCGGTCAGCCTAGGAACTTTGACGCAGGGGACAAGACCAACGTCATCATAGGGACAGTGGTAGAGGGGCTCGAAGGGTCCCGCTCCTTTGACTTCGACCCTTTGGTAAGGGCCCTCAAGGAAGACAAGAGGAATGAACAGATAACCGAGCACTGGTTCGTGGTAAAGAGCGCAAGCCCGGTCCCGTTCGAGGGGGCCACGGCCTTCACGAGCATCCTCCTCATGCCAAGGTACAGGACAAAAAAGCCGCCTCTTGAGATCATTAAGGCTGGGGAGACCATCGTCTGCAACGGCATGTGGCGGCAGGACGGCGGGGAGTGGGACACGGCTTCCATACAGGCGGCACAGGAAGGCACGCTCGACGTCCAGGGCGTAATAGTAACGAATGTGACGTTCATGGAGTAGGCGTTGCGCCGCAAAATGCGGTGCGCAGACTTGTTTTGTGTTGCCAGGGCCATTTGAAGGCCGAGGCATTATCACCGTATGTGAAAAAAGTTACAGACCTCCGTTTCCGTTAAATGCTATAATATTATCGGCGATGGAGGTTTTTTTATGCCCTGCCCCCTCCCAAAATGCCGTAGTTCTCTTGATTTCCAAAGGATGTCTCCAACTTTTCTGAAAAGCCGATATGTTTTAATCTCAGTTTAATCTGCGCCGGTTAGTATATTATGGCGGGGGAGGGCGTTAAAATGGGGTACAGGGTTCTTGTTACAGGCATAGGCGGCCCTGCCGGGAGGTCCGCTACAAGGTACTTCCGCGGCAGAGGGGCCTTTGTAATAGGCGCCGACGTAAGGGAGGTAGAAGAGAAGGCGGATGAGTTCCTGACCCTCACGCTCGCCACAAGCCCGTCTTTTCCGGAGGCGCTTCTCAGCCTTATAAGGCAGAGGCGTCCGGCCCTCTTCGTCCCGACCGTCACCGAGGAGCTTTTGACTGTCGCAAGGCTGAAACCCGAAATAGAAGCGCTCGGGTGCGCCGTATTCATCTCTTCCCATGCGGCCGTAGCGATAGCCAACGACAAGTTCAAGACGGCCGTATGCATGAGAGAGGGCGGGGTGCCAGTGCCAAAGACCCTCGACGGCTCTTGCCCGAGGGAGGTAGTTATCCAGGAGCTCGGGCTCCCGCTACTCGCAAAGCCTGTCTTCGGGCGGGGCGGCAGGGGGGTAAAGGTCTATAATACGGACGAAGAGGTGATGAAAGAGGACCGCTCTGGTATAATATTCCAGGAGTTCATACCTGGCGTTGAGTTCGACGTAAACCTCTTCGTGGACAAGGGCGGAAAAGAGCAGGCGGCCGTAGCGCTTAAAAAAACGGCGCTCAAGGAAGGGATCGTCGGCAACGCAACGGGTGTCGAGCGGGTCTCGAAAAACGACGTTGTCGAGGTCGCGAGGCTCGCCTCCCGGCTCCTTACCCTCGAAGGGCCTCTCGACTTCGATGTGAGGTTAAGGGGAGACGGCAGTCCCGCGCTCCTTGAGATAAATGCGAGGCTCGGCGGCAATTCGCTCTCAGCCGTCGAGGTCCTCGACGCGCTGGCAGAGGCGTTCGAGAAAGGTTGCATGGGAAGGGATTAAAAACGGACAGACGATAAGGAGGACTCGAAAGTGAAGCGCAAATGGAACGCACTACTGATCGCAGGGTTGCTGGCGGTCTCATCGGCGGCATACGCGCAGGCGCCTGGCTACAATGACGCGCAGAGGCTTATTGACTCGGGCGCGTACTCGGCGGCTGAAGACATGGCTGAAAAGCTCGTCTCCGCGGAGCCGGGAAACGCGAGGTACAGAGAGCTCCTCGGCGACGTTTACAGGAAAGAGGGGCGTTATGACGAGGCCATGGCCGAATATTCGAAGGCGAAAGAGCTCGGCGGCGAGAACGCAGGGCTTATGAAATCCATCGGCTCCATTCAAAAGAGGCAGAGGATCAACAAGGCCTCTGCGGAATCCTACAAGAGGGCCTTGAGGCTCGACCCGAAGGACCGGGAGGCGGCTGGCGATCTCGCCTCCCTTGAGAGGTCCAGGGGTCTTACGCTACGCGCTTCAATCGGCGGGGCGGAGGCCGACTACACGACCGACAGCTATGAGGCGGCGCTCTCCTACGGCGGGGTCGACAGGCTTGAGCTTAACGCCGGCTACGGCTACACGGAAAATATTTACTACACGAGGGACAAGTTCTTCGGCTCGGCCTATTACTTTTACAGGCCGGACTCCTACTTCAAGGTTTATGCGGCCCAAAAGGACTACGACTACCCGGTGGACTCAGCCGTACAGAAGCCGAACCCGGACACGAACTCATACGATACTGTCCCGGTATTCGAAGCCGAGATATCCCACTGGCTCACCAAAAACTTCCGGGGATCCTTCATATACGAGTACTTCCGCCCAACGTTCTTTTACGACCAGGATTCGACCGCTTCCAACCATAAGTTCACGACAGAGGCATATTATATAACCCCGAACCCGGCGATAAGGCTGAAAGCCATGTTCGCGGTGCTCCGCGACCCGGACTCCCAGTCTACCGAGATAAAGGGGAGGGACAACCTGAACACCGCGCCCGGCGAGGCGGCCGAGACAGACGTCCATTACAAGACGACCTCGCTCCTTGGCGCGGGCATAGAGTACTCGAAGGACCGGTGGAACGCGGAGATCAAGTACCTCCCGAACAGAGACCTTGACGACAGCTACGATTACTCCATACTCGCGGGGCTTGCCTACGACTTTACCGAAAGGCTCACCGGCAGGTTCGACTATGTATATGACAAGTACTCTACGGACTCCAACTACTCGGGCGAGACGGCTAACGTCTATCTTCTGTCCGCCTTATACGGGATAACCCCGTCGACGGACATCGGCGTGGGCTATAAGAGATTGTCGCTCCCGACAAGCGACGACAACGCCGCGTTCCTGACGTTTTCCTACAAGACCGGCTTAGGGTTCTGATGTTATCGATACTGCTCGCGGGGTTTCTCCTGCAGGCTACCTATATAGACCTCTTCAACGAGGGGCACAGGCTCCTTGACCAGGGCAATCCCAGGGAGGCGGAAGCGGTTCTTAAGGAATCCGCCTCCATGAACCCAGGCTACGCGCCCGCTTACAAGGAGCTCGCCGAGGCCTATGTGGGACTGAAAAGGCTTCCGGAGGCGATAGAGCAGTACCAGAAGGCCGTGCAATTGAGCCCCAAGGACATGCGCGCGAGGGCGCGCCTCGCCGAGCTCTTCTCATGGTCCGGCAACCACGACAAGGCGATAGTCATATACAGGGACGCGCTCGAAGCGGACCCTGAAAACCCTGTTTTATTGAACGGGCTTGCGACGGTCTTAAGGTGGTCGCACAGGTATGACGAGGCCGAGAGGCTCTATCGGGAGGTGTTGACAACTGAACCCGAGAACCACGAGGCCTTGAAAGGCCTCGGCAAGACATTTTCGATGACCGGGGACTTCACCTCAGCAGTCTCGGTCTTCCAGAAGGCTATCTCCATTTACCCCGAGGACTCGGAGCTTAGAAAAGAGCTCGGGACGGTCCTTGCCTGGCAGAAGGACTTCAAGAGCGCGGTCGTCGAGGTCAAAAAGTCGATAGAGCTTGCCCCGAACTATACCGAGGCGCACAGGACCTTAGGCGACATATACCTCTGGATGAGGTCGTACAACGAGTCCCTTAGCGCCTACAAGAAGGCGACGGACCTGGAGCCTGACAATATCGAGAACCACCTGCTGCTCTCCAGGCTCCACAGGGAGATGGGCGACAAGCACGCCGCCGAGGAGTCGATAAAGGCGGCGCTCAGGATCGACCCTGCCTCGGCCAACGCGCTTGAGCTCCTCCGGGAGCTTAGAGGCGGCGACAGCCGGATCATCGTAAACAGGATAGGGGATATAGTCGAGCTCGCCGCGTTCGCATTCGTCTTCATACTCCTCTTTTTCACATACAGGACGAGGAGGCGGATGTTGCTCCGCCGCCACAAGGTCTACAAGTATTTCATCACCATAGCCCTCCCCGCGCTCGTCACAATGACGCTCCTCGCATTTGCCGGGAAGTTCACCTTTCTCGAATGGGTAGACGCCAACCTCATTGAGGACGTGACGGAGGCCGTGCTCTTCGTCACGCTCGGCTCGTCCCTCATGGCGCTCCTCTGGACCGAGAGGCGCGTCCATGATTTTACGAACATGACCATACTCGCGGTCGGCGCCCACCCCGACGACATCGAGCTCGGTTGCGGAGGCTTCATCATGAAGGCCAAGGACAGCGGGGCGAAGGTCTACGGCCTCACCATGACGCGCGGGGAGAAGGGGGCCGAAAAGAGCGGCGTGAGGGAAGGGGAGCTTCGAAAAGCCGCGCTCTTCATGGAGCTCGACGGCGTCTCTGTAATGGAGTTTCCCGACACGGGCCTTAAGGACGCAGTCCCGCAGATGAAGGAAGAGATGGAAAAGATGATAAGGGAGACGGGCGCCACACTCGTACTCACCCATTCGCAGATAGACATACACACCGACCACCAGGCGGTATTCGAGGCTACGAAGGTGGCGGCGAGGAACATCTCCGTCCTTTGCTACGAGGACGTCTCCACCCCGAGGGAGTTCGTCCCTAACTACTTCGTCGACATCGGCTCGTACATTGAAGACAAGATGAAGCTCGTTTCCCTCCACAGGACCCAGAACGAGAAGAACTACATGGACCCGGAGGTCATAAAGGGCCGGGCCGCCCACAGGGGCATCCAGGGCGGGGTCCAGTTCGCCGAGGCGTACAGGATTTACAAGCTCTTGCAATGACGCTCCCATTACTCGCCATATTCCATTCCTTCGGGGCCGTTATATTCTTTCTCGGACTCCAGGGGATGCTATTCCTCCCCCTTACCCTCGTATACGAGCTCTGGAAGTCCCGTTTCCTCAAAAGAACGGACCGTTTTATCGGCAGGGTCACTGTCCTTATCCCGGCGTACAACGAGGAGAAGACGATAAGGGCGACGATAACGTCGGTACTCGCCTCCGTCTATCCGTCTTTCGAGGTCATCGTCGTAAACGACGGCTCAACAGACGCTACCGAAGACGCGATAGCCGACTTCATCCGTGAAAAAACCATCCGCTACATAAAGAAACCGAACAACGGAAAGGCGTCCGCGCTGAACGCCGGCATTGAGGCCGCCGAAGGCGAGGTCGTCATATTCACGGACGCGGATTCGATATTCCTCCCGGATACGATTGCGAAGATGGCCCGCTGGTTCGCCGACAGCTCCATCGACGCGGTCTGCGGCAACGACGCGCCTCTGCACCCGTCGACCGCGATACAGAAGTTCCTGACCATCACTACGCACATCGGCACCGGTTTCGTAAGACGCGCCTTGTCTGTCATGAGGTGCCTGCCCATCATCACCGGGAACCTCGGGGCGATAAGGACGAAGGTACTGCGCGATATTGGGGGCTTCAGGGAGATATGGGGGGAGGACCTTGAGATTACGTTCAGGCTGTACAGGCACGGCAAGAGGATAATCTTCGACCCCGAACCACGGGTAATAGCCGAGTGCCCCGGGACCATTGGCGGCCTCTGGAAGCAGAGAGTAAGGTGGATAAGGAGCTACATAAAGATATCGCTTATCCACAGGGGGCTCTTTTTCAACCCCCGATACATGCCGTTCTCCCTGTATCTACCCATAAACTTCCTCAATATGGCCGTTCTGCCTCTACTGCAAATACTCATGCTCTTCCTCATACCGTGGGCGTACATCGGAGGGCACCTCTACTTCATCGATACGATGGAGATATTGAGTTTTCTGGGCGTCGTCTTCTTCTTCGGCATCGCGGTTTATTCCATCGCCCTCGACCGAGAGTTCCTCGATTACAGGTATATTTTTTACGGCCTTCTTATACTTCCGCTATCGTACTTCTACAACCTTGTGGCGGCGTACTCCTGGATAAAGGAGCTCGAGGGAGCCCCTGAGAAGTGGGAGAAGACAGAGAGGAGGCGCGTATTCGCGCTTGCGCGCCCGAAGTGGGAGTACGCGGTGGCGGCGGTATTCCTTATAGTCTCGTCCTCCGTTGCCACTTACTATGCCATTAACTACCTTAAGGCCCCCTCTATTTACAACGCGAGGTTCGCCCTCGGCCTTTCCACCCACTTCGACGCCTGGGGCGACTGGCGGAAGGCCGTCTCCAGCGTCCTCAACAGGCCGGACGTCGGCGGCGGCAGGATAATAGGCGTAAGCGCCGGAAGGCCGGAGTGGGCGTACTTCAAATGGAAGGGGCATGAGGGCAGTTGGTCGAACCACCAGAGGGGCGCGAAGGAAGACCTCGTCGAGAGGGCGGCAACGACATTCAAGAGGGCCGGGTTCAAGGTGGCGGCCTTCATAGACATCTACGGCCCGGCCTACATCGAGAAGCACCCGGGAGCCGCGGCCGTGGGGTTCGACGGCAAGGCCAATACAGAACAGCTCGGCTTCATGGAGCTTACGGAGGGAGAGTGGGGCCGCCTCGTGCTTGACATGGTCGAGTACCTCGCGAAGAACTACCCGATAGACGTGATTGACTTAACCGAGATGCCGTATTACAGCTACTCGTACAATACCGCGGATCTCAAGTCCTACGCCGCCCTGACCAATAGGGCCGACTGGCCGAGGACCGCCGAGGGCCTCGTGGACAGGGACGACCCGTCTATCTGGGAGTGGCGCTCGACCCTCATGGAGGAGTTCATCAGGAAGGCCGCCGAAAGGGCGCACAGGCACGGCAAGGAGTTATATGTAGACGTGCCTGTCAGCTGGAAGGACTTCGCCAACAACGGCAGGGAATCGGGGCTCGATTACAGGCGGGTCTTGAGGCACGCGGATAATATCGTCGTATGGAACTATTTCTACCTCGAGGGGCTCCCGTCTTCTTCCTCAGAGGGGCTTTCCAGATACATGTCGGCCAACTTCGCCCCTGACGACTACTACATATCATTGGGGCTCTGGGGCAAGACCTCCGCGATGGACCCGAAGACATTTTCCGAGGGGCTTAAATACACGATGGACGGCGGCTCCAGGAGGATATGGGTCACGCCGGACTCCATGGTCACGGACGACCACTGGAGGGAGTTGGTGAAGCAGTTGAAGGGCGATTAAGCCCTGAAAAAGTCCATCTGCGTCGTTCAATGTTAGGCTCCGCGTAGCGAAGCCCAACGATCTAAAAAGATTTCAGCGGGTTCGGGTTTGTAACCTGAGCCCATTAATTCGTAACTCGATATACGCTTGTATGCGCTCGTCGAACCTTCTGCCAATGGCCTTTTTGCACGCTCAGCGCGCTTATGCGAAGGGGCTCCTAACGCTTTCACCCCCGTCCTTCCGCTTGCGCGCCCCTTGAGCGCTTCGCCTCTTCCTCCCTTATGCGTTCTCCGCCCTGCGCCTGTGTATTGGTAAAACGGAACAAATTTTTTTATTTTTCAAAAATACCCAGGCATGGGGTGAGGGATCTGGCTGAACGAAGTGAAGCCCAACCATTCTGTTGTAGCATCCCGCGTCAAGCCCAAAAACTTTTCTCCTCGCAAGTCCCGTGGAAAAAGCACTCCTCTTCTGCTATGCTGAAATCAACGAACCATCAAGGAGCATTGATGCCAAAGCGCAAAAAGCTTTTTCTCGCCCTCGCACTCCTCGCAATCGCCGTTGCAACAGGCGTGTTTTTAAGGACAAGGCACAGGTCGCCTGAAAATCTCGTAGCAACGACCGGCGTCATGGAGGCGACTGAAGTTGAGCTCTCCTCCAAGACAGCAGGGAAGATCGAATGGCTCTGCTGTAAGGAAGGGGACGCGATAAACGCCGGGGATACCGCGATAAGGCTTGATTCAGCCGAGATAAAGGCGAGGGTAGAGGAGAAGGGGGCGGCTTTGACTGGCGCGGAGAGCGGTATAACGGAGGCGAAGGTCGCGCTCGAGAACGCATTCGCCCAGAATGAATCGGCGCTCTTCGATTCCGAGGCAACGATGGCCGAGGTTGAACGCGCACTCGCCCTTCTGAATGAAGCGAAGAAGAACGTCGAGAGGGCGAGGGGGTTATTCAAGGACGGGTACATGGCGAAGAAGGACATGGACGCGGCAGAGGCGGCGAACGCATCCGCGTCCGCGGTGCTTTCTACCGCAAGGGCGCGCTCCCGTAGCTCCCAGGCAACATTGAAGAACTCTGAGGTCAACATAAAGGCGGCGCGCGCGAGGATAAATTCCGCCGAATCCAGGAAGGCAGAGGCCGAGGCAGAGCTGAAGGCGCTGCTCGCCGGGCTCGATGATACCGTTATAACGTCGCCGATAAACGGTGTTATAGTTTACAAGGCGTTCGAGGCCGGGGAGTTCGCGGCCCCAGGGGCCCCAATTTATACCATAGACGATCTGTCGAACCTCTGGGCGAGGGTTGATATAGAGGAGAGCGGCATCCAGAGGATCACGCTCGGCGCGGCCGCGAAGGTCGCGCTTCCCGGAGGCGCGTCCTACGACGGGAAGGTCGTCGAGATCGGCGAGGTCGGGTCTTTCGCAACGCAAAGGGACGTTACAAGGGGCAGGCCCGACATCAAGACCTTCAGGGTAAAGGTGTCTGTTGCGGGCCACGTAGGGGCGCTTAAGCCCGGGATGACGGTAGACGTTAGTATATCGACCGAGCAGGCGAATGTACGCGATAGAGACTGAAAACCTTGTAAAAAAATACGGCGGCCTCACTGCCCTTGACGGGGTAACGCTTAAGATCCCCGAGGGCGACTGCTTCGGGCTACTCGGGCCGAACGGCGCGGGTAAGACGACGCTCATCAGGATACTGACGACTCTTATAAGGCCTACGAGCGGCATGGCAAAGGTGGCCGGGTTCGACGTCTTGAAGGAGAAGGCGGGCGTCCGTAGCGCGATAGGGGTCGTCCCGCAGGCGATGACGAGCGACCTTGACCTTACGGGCCTTGAGATAATGGATATCTACGCCCGCTTCTACGGCATGGGGAAAAAGGAGAGGCGGGAGAGGACGGACGAGCTCCTCTCGATGGTCGGGCTCCGAGAGCGCGCCGGCGACTTGATCGCCACATACTCCGGCGGCATGAGGAGGAGGCTCGAGATAGCGCGCGGCCTCGTGCACAGGCCCTCGATACTCATACTGGACGAGCCTACCATAGGCCTCGACCCGCAGTCGAGGCGCGTCGTATGGGAGCTTTTGGAGAAGTTCAGGAAGGGCGACAATCTCACCATACTCCTTACGACCCACTACATGGAAGAGGCCGAGTATCTCTCAGACCACGTCGCCATTATCGACTACGGGCGGATAGTGGCGCTCGATACGGTAGAGGGGCTTAAAAAGGCCATCCCGCAGAAGGACACCATGGAGCTTACGGTCTCCAACATCGACATGGCAAAGGCGCGGGAGGCGGTCTCGGCCCACCCGTCGGTCGGCTCCGTCGCGGTTAACGAGGCAACGCTCATCATCTCGGTGGACAACGGCGCGAACGCCATACCCGAGCTCGTGGATAAGCTCCGTGCGCTGAACGCGAAGGTCACGAGGGTGACTTTAAAGGAGCAGACCCTCGAAGACGTATTCATACACTTCACGGGCCGGCCCATAAGGGAGGAGGAGGCGCGCAAGGTCAGCTTCCTCCTTGGGGCGGGGGTCCCGAGGCAGTGGGGCAAATGACGCAGGCTATCTCCAAAAATTCCTAATTTTTAGAGGTAGCCGATAACGGAATGAAGCCATGAACCGTTTCAAAGCCATATTAGAGAGAGATCTGAGAAAATTCATAAGGAACCCGCTCGTCGTGGCGATGAGCGTCCTTATGCCGGTCATCTACCTCGTCATACTCGGGAACTCTTTTCAGGGCGAGCTTAAGCGCCTGCCTGTTGCCGTTGTCGACCAGGACAAAGGCCCCGGCGCTGAATGGGTGATGGAGCGCCTGAGCGCGTTGGAGGCAGGCCCGCGGACAGTGGAGGTGATAAGGGTCTCGTCCCAGGGCTTCGCGATGGAGGCTTTGAGGGAAGGCGTCTTCAAGGGGGTCGTCATCATCCCGCCGGGATTCAGCAGGGACCTCGCAAGGGGCTCGCTTGCGGAGATAGGGCTCTTCCTCGACAACGCCGAGACGATAGCCGCCGCAACCGTGCAGTCGGCAATCGCGCGGGCCGTATCAGAACCCGGCATGGAGTTCGTAAGCGTCAGGGAGGAGAGGGCCGGAGCGCGCCTGAGGCCCATAGAAATCTATGGTAAAATAGACTACGATCAGACGCTCATCCCTGGGGTCGTCATCATGGCTATTTTTTTAGGCGCCATGACGACCGGCGCCTTTAATATCGTGATGGACCGTTTTTTAGGCGTCGAGGAGAGCTACTTCCTGACCCCGCTTACCAAGAGCGATATCGTCGTTGGGCTTGTAGCGAGCGGCCTCCTCATAACGACGATAATAGCGGTCGTCGTCCTTTTTTTCAGCTCCCTCATATCCGGCATTTACCTGTGGAGGCTCCTGACCATCGATGGTTTTCTGCTTATGCTCGCTGTCATCGTGCTCTCCACGCTCGGGCTCCAGGGGCTCATGTTCGTCATAATGGGACGCTTGAACCACCCGAGGATAGTCGGCATACTCGGCGGCTTCATGAACGTAATTTTCTTCTTCCCGAGCGGGGCGATATACCCGACCGAGTCTTTCCCTGCCTGGTTGAAGGCCTTTGCGATAGTCAACCCGGAGACATACTCGGTGCACGCGCTGCGCGCCCTCATGTTCAAGGGGGCCGGTTTTGGGGCGGTTAAGGGTGATATGGCCTTTCTCGCGGTATTTGCGGTCCTCGCCGTCATCGCCGGCACGGCGGCCTTCAAGAGGGAGCTCTGAGCCGCGTTGAAGCCCGGAAGTTGTGCGGTGATAAAAAAACGATAGAATACAAGGATAGACAGTACGGTTTATTGACACATACGCGCCTCAACCTGCGCGTTTAGGAAGGACAGCGATATGGAACCCAAAAAGATAAAGGAAGGCGTTTACTGGGCCGGGGCAGAGGACTGGGACAGGAGGCTCTTCGACTCCCTCATCCCTTTGCCGGACGGGACGAGCTATAACGCCTATATCGTAAAGGGCAGGGACAAGACGGCGCTCATCGACACGGTCGACCCCACGAAGGCGAAGACGCTCCTTACTTTCCTCGACTCGCTTGAGCGTCTCGATTACATTATCGCCCAGCACGCGGAGCAGGACCACTCCGGGACGATACCGTCGGTCCTGAAAAAATTCCCGGAGGCAAAGGTCCTCTCGACCCCGAAGGGCAAGGAGTTCCTGACGGACCTCCTGGAGCTTCCGTCGGACGCTATCGTCATTGTCGCTGACAACGAAACACTCGACCTCGGCGGAAAGACGCTTGAGTTCCTGCATACCCCCTGGATACACTGGCCAGAGACGATGTCGACTTATCTTAGAGAGGACGCGATACTCTTCACCTGCGACCTCTTCGGCTCGCACCTTGCCTCGTCCAATATATACGTCGATGACTTCGCCAGGGTCTGCGAGGCGTCGAAGAGGTATTACGCGGAAGTGATGATGCCTTTCAGGGCGACGATAAAAAAGCATATGGAGAGGTTCGAAAAATTTAAGATAGAGATAATCGCCCCGAGCCACGGCCCGGTCCACAGGGACCCCGCGCGCATAATCGCTTCACACGGGGAGTGGGTCTCGGACAAGCTGTCCAACACGGTAGTCATTCCATACGCGACTATGCACGGGTCTACTGAAGCGCTCGTCGAGAGTCTTACGGACGCGCTCGTCGAAAGGGGCGTATTCGTCGACAGGTTCAATATAGCCGTTACAGACGCCGGAAAGCTCGCGATGGCGCTTGTGGACGCGCCGACGGTCGTCTTCGGCACCCCTACGATACTCATAGGCGCGCACCCCTTTGCCATGCACGCGGCCTTCATGGTGAACGCCCTTCGGCCCAAGATGAAATATTCATCCGTCATCGGCTCATTCGGCTGGGGAGGCAAGGCCGCGGAGCAGATAGTCTCCGCGATATCAGGGACAAAGGCCGAGGTCCTCGAGCCGGTGATGGTCAAGGGCAGGCCGAAGGCAGGCGACTTCGAGCGTATAGGGCGGCTCGCAGGGGATATAGTAAAGAGGCACAGTGGACTGGGTCTCCTTTAAGGGATATTCATGAAGTCATACAGAAAAGAGCTTTTCTTCAATATCCCGGCGAGGACGGGGTTTCTGAACATAACCCCTGAGGTCGAGAAGTGCCTCATCGAAAGCGGCGTTAAGGAGGGGCTCGTACTCGTCAACTCCATGCACATCACCGCCTCTGTCTTTATAAACGACGACGAGTCCGGCCTCCACCGCGACCTGGAGACGTGGCTTGAGAGGCTCGCCCCGCACGCCCCGACCTCGCAGTACAGGCACAACGACACCGGAGAGGATAACGCGGACGCGCACTTGAAAAGGGAAATACTCGGCAGGTGCGCCGTCGTAGCGGTCACGGACGGCAGGCTCGACTTCGGCACATGGGAGCAGATATTCTACGGAGAGTTCGACGGGAGGAGGGGAAAGAGGGTCCTTGTCAAGATAATCGGGGAATGACCGGATGGCATTTGCTGAGAACAGCCTGCTGAACCCGCAAGGGTTACCCCTGTGGCTACGTTCGAGATATTGGCCGCGCGCCGAGCGCCCCCTCAGAACCTCGGCTTCCCGTCTATGATAAGCTCTATCTTCCGCCCGTCTTTCAATACCTCAAGGTTCGGCCTGAAAAATATGAAGTCCTGGTGAAAGGGCACGGAGACCGTGCCGCCGAAAGACGAGTTGTCGCCGAGCGCCATGTGGACGGTCCCGAGTATCTTTTCCGTCTCAAGAATGTTATCTGGCCTCGACGCCTTGTCGTTCGTGCCTACGCCCAATTCGGCGATATTTCCGATAAGCGGGTTCTCTTTTATCCTTTTGGTCAAGTCAGAGGCAAGTTCGCCTCGTCCGGCTACCTCGACGACGCGCCCGCCCTTTACGTATAAGCTGACCGGCTCCACGAGTTTGCCTGTCGGCGCCCATTCGAGGATAAGGATCCCCTCGGCGGTGCCTTCAAGTGGCGCGAGATAGGCCTCTCCGGCAGGGAGGTTCCCGAAGGCGCCCGGCTCCGTCAGTATCCCGGTGTCGGGCTTGACCTCGCGCCCCTTCATTGAGAAAGAGATCGAGGTGCCGTTGTGGGAGGTGACATATGCCATGTCGGCGCCGTTCATGAGCCCGGCAAGCCTTATGGTCTTCCTGGCCACCTGCTTCCAGTCCGCGGTCATGGCGCCTGTTATCATCCCCTCGTCGAACAAGGGCATGGAGGCGTACCTCGTCCTCATGCACCTCGTAAGGAAGTCTCTGAAACGGGTGTGAGAGGTCGAGTAGTTCGATAAGGCTACTACGGCGTCAGGCGGCTTCCCGAGCGCCTTTATGACCTCTTCAGCCTCTGCCAGTTCTTTTTTTGAGGCCTCCTTAAGGAGTATCCTGTCCAGTATGTCTTTTTCGACGAGTTCCGCGACGGCCTTTGGACCGAAGGCCGTCTCCCAGACCTCGGCAGGCGGCTCCTTGCCGTGGCCCATGACCGACGGGAACTCGATGTAGTCGGTTGTGCAGAGTTTTTTGCCTTCTTCGGCTACGGCTCTCGCAATCCCGTGGAGCGCGTCCCTTTGCCTCCGTTCATCCTTTGAGACCTCTTCGCCCTCATGTATGAGGTCTGTAAATACTATGGCCCGCTCAGATTTCTTTATCCCGAGGTTTACGGTGAATATACTCTTGAAGACTTCCGCGGAGCTTGCCCCCTTGCCCGGACTCTTGTCCTTTGCCTGGGTGAGAGCGGCTTTTTCGGCGGCCAGGGCCTTTTTATTCATTTGGTCCTCTTCTCCTGTAAGGTAATTAAAAGATTACCCTTGTCATTCAATATATCATCAGGTCAACGTTTGTCAAATATGCAGGTGCAGGGGAATTTCAGCGACCCCATGTTCAAAATATTGACATGGGAACGGGGTCTGTTGTATAATGCGCGCACGCCACAAATAGTGCTGTCACATCAGGAGAACCCGACATGGGAGAGAGCACGATCCTTCTGGTTGAGGATGAAGAGTATATACGCGAGAACTTAAGCGAAATACTTGAGATGAACAGCTACAAGGTGCATACCGCGGCTACCGGCGAGGCAGGCATTGACGCCGCTAAAAAGACACCCTTCGACATAGTCCTTACCGACCTTAAGCTTCCCGGCGTGAGCGGCATAGACGTCATCAGGTCGATCAAGTCCCATTCACCGAACATCCCATGCATAATACTCACAGGTTACGCGACAGTCGAGACCGCGGTTGAGGCGATGCGCGTCGGCGCCTTCACTTATCTCAAAAAACCCTTTGGCAAGGACGAACTCCTCATTACGCTTGAGAAGGCGAATGAGGTGAGGGCCTTAAAAGAGGAGAACTCGAAGCTTAAAAACGAGATAAAGATGAACTGCACTGCCGCGATACTCGGCACGTCCGCCGAAATTCAGGAAGTGCGCGACACCATTACCAAAATCGCCGACACTGACTCCACCGTGCTCATCCTCGGCGAATCAGGCACCGGAAAAGAGCTCGTCGCCCGCGCCCTCCATTACGGCTCCACGAGGTCGAATAAGCCCTTTGTCCCCATAAACTGCGGGGCCATCCCCGAAGACCTGCTGGAGAGCGAGCTCTTCGGGTACGAGAAGGGGGCGTTTACCGGGGCGATAGCCACGAAGATCGGCAGGTTCGAGGCCGCGCACGAGGGGACGGTTTTTTTGGACGAGATAGGGGACATGTCCCCGGGGTTGCAGGTCAAGATCCTCCGTGTCCTTCAGGAAAAGGAGTTCGAGAGGTTAGGGGGCAGGAATACGATAAAGGTGGATGTGAGGGTTGTAGCGGCGACTAACCAGGAACTTGAGAAGGCTGTCGAGGAGAAGAGGTTCAGAAAGGACCTTTATTACAGGCTGAACGTAATCCCCATACACCTGCCGCCCTTGAGGGATCGGAGGGAGGACATACCGTTGCTCCTCTCCCAATTCGTCGACAAGCTCTCAAAGAGGAAGAAGAAGTCGATAAAGGGGGTATCCCAGGACGCGGTCAGGCTCTTTGAGGCCTACGACTGGCCGGGTAATATCAGGGAGCTGGAGAACCTCGTTGAAAGGCTCGTGGTACTTAAGGAATCAGACTCGTCCATTACTCCTCGCGACCTGCCGGACAAGATCAGGCAATCAAAGGCGCTGGAGATGCTCTCATGCGCAGTAGAGTTTCCTGAAGAAGGCGTTGATTTCAACGCCGCGGTGGATAACTTCGAGCGCGACCTCATCATAGGCGCCCTCAGCAGGGTGAACGGCGTCAAGAAAAAGGCCGCCGAGTACCTGAACCTCAACAGGACGACCCTCATCGAAAAGATGAAAAGAAAGGGTCTCCTCGACGCGATCGAATCGACTGAGCCTGGAGAGCCATCAGAGCAGAGCGAGCTGACCGGGTCATAATATTGACGTGAAGGCCTTGTGGCTTACCGGCAAGGCCTGTTTAAGTTGCTAATCCCTAAAGCCAACCGCTCTAAAAGCATGTCATGTTTTTCGCAGAACACCCCGTTTTACCTCAATAAACTCAGCCCATGCCGTAGTCTGCCCATGTCTCGGCCATTGACCTTAAGGTAAATGGCACGGTTGTTGCTATATATCCAGGCAACTTAAAAGCAAGGCGGGTCAGGATGAGGTTTGCTGTCATTTCAGCCATGGTGTTTGTTCTCCTTTTGCCGGCGTACGCGTACGCCGCGAGGAGTTTTATCATCGAGGCCGGAAAACCCAAGACTGTCTTCAAGATAATCCGGAAAAATTCGGAGACAAAGACCGACTTGAGGCTCCCTTCCGACGGCTCCGGCCCGGCGGCCTTTAACGACGGCTGGAGGTGGGTCTACAGGAAGAAGGTCACGACAATGCTCAAGGACCGCGATGATACGCTCGTCGACAGGGTGGTTGCGAAGGGACTCGGCATCGATTCGGCACTGAAGGGCGAGATCGTCAGTCTGGCCCTCGACAGGGTAAACGGACTCAAGCTAAAGGGCGCGGCTCACGACGCAGAGCTCCTCGGCGCTATCATTTATTTTTACGACACAGGAGAGGGCCCCGGAGCCCTCGAAGAGGCGTTAAGGTCTGTAAAGGGCAGGGAATACGCCGGCATTGGAGAGTTCCTGCTTGCCGACTATAACGAGAGGAAGGGTTTTCATCCCGAGGCGTCAGGCTATTATTCGAGGCTTTCAAAGGGCCCAAGCGATTCCTTCATCACAATTGCCGCCCGTTTCAGACGCGCCCGCCTCTACTTCTTTGAGGGGAAGTACGCCGAGGCCAGGGAGCTCTTCAAGTCCTTGATGGTTTCCGGCAACAAGGATTCAGCCCTCTGGCTCGCCAACACCTGCCTCGTAAAGGGCGAGTCAGACTACGCCATAAGGCTATATAAGGAGAACCGCGGCCTCGTCGAGGGCGCGGACCTCATAACGCAGATGAGTGTAGCCGACATGTACGCCCTTAACAACGAGTTCGAGAGCGCGAGGGCGGCGTACACGGCCCTTAAGGCCAAGTTCCCTAAAGATGAATTCATAGAGGCCTTCTTCGCGCTCAAAATTGGGGACACGTACCTCTTTGAGGAGAAGTTCGAGGAGGCTGAGTCCGTCTACATGAAGACAAAGGCGAGGTACAACGGCGAGCCCTGGGCCATGGCGAGCCTCGCAATAGCCGACCTTTATAACCTTAGCGGTGAAAGGGAGATGATCGATAAGGCGATCCGCCTCTACGGCATAGTCGCCGGAGGCGGTTATCTCGGCTCCGAGATAACATACTTCAGCCTCATATCGGCCGGCATAAAGGCCGGCAGGTTCATTGATACAGTCGAACACCTCAAGAAATTTCCCCAGATGTATCCGACGAGCCCCTTAAGGATTGACCTCCCGAGGCTCTACGGCTCGCTCGTATACAGGTGGATAGACGCCTTATACAAGGACAACGACTATCAGGGCGTGCTCAATAAACATTATGAGTACGGGGTCAATGTGCCTTTCGGAAAAAAGGGGGAGACGAACCTCAAATCGGGAAGGGCCGCCCTGGCGCTCGGGCTTTACTCTGAAGCCGCGGGTTTGCTTGACGCCGCCATAAAAGTCGGCGGGGAGACGGTCATACAGGAATCGACTGTTTCGCTCGGCAGGGTCTATATCGCTCAGAACGACCCGGAGGCGGTCGAGAGGCTCATAAAATCCTTTTTAGCAAAGTACCCTAAGACGAGGCTCAAGGAAGACGCGGAGAGACTCCTTTTCGAGGCGGCCTTCATAAAAGGGGATTTTAACGCAGTCTTGGCGTCTAAGGCCGTCCTCGACGCCCCAGCGCTTCTCCTTAAAAAGGCCTCTGCCTTGAGACACATCGAGAGGCACAGGGAGGCGGTTGAATTTTATACAAAAGCGGTTTCTGATTTGAGGGCCGTTGGAAACGCGAATCTTCTGCCTGAGGCGTACTCCGGGCTCGCGGATTCTTATTTCAGCCTCGCCCGGTATAAGGAGGCGATAGGGGCTTACAAGTCGGCGCTCGCGCTCGATGGTTTGAGCGACCAGGACAGGTCCTGGGCCCTTTACAGGATCGCCAGGGGGTACGGAAAGCTCAATGTGAACGGCGAGAAAGAGTCGGCATTGAAGGAACTCGGCGGCATCAATAACGACATAGGCGGCTGGTCGGGACCTGTTTTCAAGGAACCGGCGAGCCTCTAAAGGAGGTTTTACCATGAGGGACCACTTAGAGATGGAGCTTCTAAACGACGCCTTCAATATATTCAGGGACGCCTCCTCAAAGCTCGAACAGCAGTACGCGCTGCTCGAGAGGAAGATCGAGGACATGAACGAGGAGCTCGCCGAGAAGAACAGGGCGATGGAGAGGAACCGGAGGCTCGCGGCTATGGGCGAGATGGCGGCGAAGATCGCCCACGAGATAAGGAACCCGCTCGGTTCGATGGCGATATTCGCGACCCTCCTTGAAAGGGAGCTCGCCCCGGAGCCTGACAAGAAAAAACTCGCCGAGCATATTACAAAGGGCGTCAAGACGCTCGACAACCTCCTCTCCAATATGCTCCTCTTTGCCTCGAACCCCGGGGTCAGGGTCAAGCAGGTCGACCTCAAGGACGCGATAGAGGACGCGCTTTCCATGACCATAGGGCATGAGAAGAAGGGCGTTAAGATAAAGACGTCGTTCGACGGCTCAACACTCGTGATGGGCGACCTCGCGCAGTTAAGGCAATTGTTCCTGAACCTCTTTTTTAACGCGCTCGACGCGCTCGACGAGGACGGGACGCTCGTCATAAGGATAAGGCCGTCTGAGGCCGAGCCCGGCATAACCGAGGTCGAGGTGAAGGACAACGGCAGGGGCATACCGGCTGAATCCCTCGACAGGATATTCGACCCGTTCTTCTCGACAAAGGAGCGGGGCACGGGGCTCGGGCTCGCGATAGTATCGACGGTAGTAGCGGCGCACGAGGGTTTCATTGACGTAAGCTCAGAGGAGGGCAGGGGCACGAGGTTCGTCATAAGCCTGCCGATGGCAGGGCCGGAAAAGGCGTTCTGTTAGCAGAAGGATCAAAAGAGGAGACCCGATGGGCAGTATACTCGTAGTCGACGACGAAGCGGGGATGAGGATAGCCATTAAGGAGGCCCTGTCCAGAAAGGGGCACTCCGTCGAGGTAGCCGTTGACGGCAACGAGGCGATAAGGAAGATAGCCTCGTCCGAGTACGAGATGGTCATAAGCGATATGAAGATGCCGGGCCCCGGCGGCATGGAGGTATTGCGCGAGGTTAAAAAGACCTCCCCCCATGTGCCGGTCCTGCTCATAACCGCCTTCGGCACGATACAGAAGGCGGTGGAGGCGGTCAAGGAAGGCGCGATCGACTTTATCATAAAGCCCTTTGATCTCGAAGCACTCGAAGGGGCGGTCGAGAAGGCCCTTAAGGTGAATGGAGAGCTCGGCTCGTTCGAATCAAAAGGCAAGTCCATGCTCTCGAACGACCCTTCGATGAGAAAGCTCGTCTCAATGGCGCTTGTGGCGGCTTCGAGCGACGCTACTGTCCTCGTCTCCGGCGAGTCCGGGACAGGCAAGGAATTGCTATCGCGCTTCCTCCATGTGAATTCCCCGAGGGCGAATAAGCCGTTTGTCGCCGTAAACTGCGCGTCGATCCCGGAAGGTCTCCTGGAGAGCGAGCTCTTCGGCCACGAGAAGGGCTCATTTACCGGGGCGATACAGCAGAGGCATGGCAAGTTTGAGCAGGCGAATACCGGGACCATCCTGTTGGACGAGATAAGCGAGATGGACCTGAAGCTCCAGGCGAAACTGCTTCGCGTCATTCAGGAAAAAGAGGTCGAGAGGCTCGGGGGCAAGACCCCGATACCGCTCGACATACGTATCATAGCGACCACTAACAGGGACATGAAGAAAGAGGTCCGGGAGGGGAGGTTCAGGGAAGACCTCCTTTACAGGCTGAACATCTTCCCCTTGACTCTGCCGCCGCTCCGGGACCGAGGCGAGGACAGGCTCTTCCTCGCCTCGCACTTCCTGAGGAAGTTCAACCAGAAGTACTCGAAGCGCCTCGAAGAGATATCAAAGGAAGCCGCCTCCTATATAGAAAGGCACGAGTGGAGGGGGAACATACGGGAGCTTGAGAACACGATGGAGAGGGCGGTGCTTCTCTCCCAGGGCAGGACGCTCCTTAAGGAACACCTTGTAATGGAGGAGGACGTCGAAGAAGAGACGGCCGTTGCGACGAAAGTATATGGACCCGTCGGAGAAACAATTGCCAGGGGCCGGAATGCCAATAATATGACGCTTTGGGAGATGGAGAAGGGGCTTATATGTAAAACCCTTGACGACGTCGAGGGGAACAGGACGCAGGCCGCCAAGCGTCTCGGCATCTCCGTAAGGACCTTGAGGAATAAACTCAAGGAATACGGGCAAAATCTGCCCGGGTAGGAAGGTATTTCCCATTTAGACCCTGCCTGGCTTGTTTCAGGTCAAGAATTGCCAGATGGTACGGAATTTGCACAATCCATACTCCAACGACGTCTTCAGGAGGCAGGACAATGCCAGACGGTATCTTTGATTCAACGATATCCCTACTCGGAAACACCCTCGACCTCCGTGCCGCGAGGCACAAGCTCCTCTCATCAAACATAGCCAACCAGGAGACCCCCGGTTACAGGGCGGTTGATATAAACTTCGAGGAAGAGCTGGAGAAGAGGGCAGGGAAGGGCGTTCTCGCGGGGGATACTGAGGCGCTTGCCCGCACAAGCCCCCTCCACTTGAGCCCGACTTCCGGCATAGGCTCGGAGCCGAGGGTACTCGACAGGGCTACCGAGATAGAAGGCTACGACAGGAACTCGGTGGGGGTCGAGGGCGAGATGGCTAAGCTCTCCGAAAACTCTCTCATGTACACGATCTCATCGAAGATGATAAGGAGCAAGTTCAATCTCCTCATGACGGCTATAAAGGAAGGGGGCAGGTAATTTATGGACCTTTTTTCAGTAAGTTCCTCAGGCATGGAGGCGCAGAGGGTGCGGATGAGCATCATCGCCTCGAACCTCGCTAACGTCGAAACGACACGGACAGCCAGCGGCGGCGCGTACAGGAGGAAGGACATAGTGTTTTCCGCCGAGCAGGGCTTCGGCGGCGTCCTGCAAAACGCCGTCGACGCGCAGTCCCCCGGCGTAAAGGTCGCCGGCATAATAGAGGACAATAGGCCCTTGAAGTACGCCTACGAGCCGTCGCACCCGGACGCGGATGAGAAGGGGTACGTCGCCTACCCGAACATAAACGTCGCCGAGGAGATGGTCAACATGATAACGGCGTCGCGGTCTTACGAGGCGAACGTCTCGGCCTTCAAGGCGACCCGCGACATGGCGATGAAGGCCCTAGAAATTGGCCAGTAACGGATAAAGGAGACCCCTTATGATTGATTCGATAAAAGGCCCTCTGGGCGCAATGAAAGGCGCGGGCGTCAACCTCGACGCCGGGGCGGAGGCCGCGGGCGACACCTTCAGCACGGTTTTGAAGGATTCAATTGAGAAGGTCAACAAGCTCCAGACCGAGGCCGACCAGGCGATACAGGGCCTCGCCAAGGGGGATACCGGCAACATCCACGAGACGATGATAGCCATAGAGAAGGCGAACCTCTCCTTCAACCTCATGGTGCAGGTGCGGAACAAGCTAGTCGCCGCGTACGAGGAGATAATGAGGACACAGGTATAACGGATGATTAACAGGATAAACGATCTCGTAAAAAGCCTCGGAAAGACGACGGCGCTCCTGATAGGAGTAGGGGCCCTGGTCGTCTCCGCCATGATAATATTCCTCCTCTTCAACAAGGGGCCTGAGTACAACGTCCTTTACTCCCATCTCTCTCCGGAGGATTCCGGCGCGGTAATAGAGAAGCTTAAGGAGATGAAGGTGGCGTACGCCGTTAACGGCACGACGATAAGCGTGCCAACGGACAAGGTCCACGAGACGAGGATGGAGCTTGCCGGCGAGGGTCTGCCGCAGGGCGGCGGCGTGGGTTTCGAGATATTCGACAAGACCTCCTTCGGTGTGACTGATTTCGTGCAGAAGGTGAATTACAAGAGGGCGCTCCAGGGCGAGCTCGCCAGGACCATCTCACAGATAAAAGAGGTCGAGGCGGCCAGGGTCCATCTCGCGCTCCCTGAAAAAGGCGTCTTCCTGGACGAGCAGAAGAAGGCGCGGGCGTCCATCATATTGAAGCTCAAGCCGGGTAAAACGCTCTCGCAGGGGCAGGTAAGCGCAATCGTCCACCTTGCCGCCAACAGCTTTGATAACTTAAGGCCCGAGGACGTCGCGGTAGTCGACACCACGGGCAAGATGTGGACAAAGGGCTCGGAGGAGGAAAGCGCCATGCATCTCTCCGCCTCCGAGCTCGAGTACAAGCGCTCTCTTGAAAGAGATCTTGAGACGAGGGTCCAGACGATGATTGAGAAGGCAGTCGGGCCGAACAAGGTGGTGGCGCGCGTCTCCGCGGAGGTCGACAACAAGAGGATCGAGCGCACCGAGGAGACGTATAACCCGGACGGGCAGGTCGTGAGGAGCGAGCACAGGAACAAGGAGAACTCGGTCGGAGGGGTCGCCGCGCTCGGGGTCCCCGGGGTCCTTTCCAACCTCCCGGAGGCGGCCCAGGGGCAGGCGCGCGCTGAGGGCTCGCCTGCCCAGTCCAACAGGTCGGACGAGGTCATAAACTACGAGATCAGCAAGGTCACAAGCCACGTCATAGAGCCCGTGGGGACGGTAAAGAGGCTGACCGTAGCCGTGCTCGTCGACGGTAATTACGAGGTCGCGAAGGACGCCGCGGGAAAAGAGACGAGGAAGTATAACGCGAGGACCGATGATGAGATAGCGAAGTTCACGGATATGATCAAGGGCGCGGTCGGGTTTTCGCAGGACAGGGGGGATTCCATCTCGGTCGTTTCCACTCCGTTCGAGTCGGAGTTCACCGAGGTCGAGCCAGAGAAGCCGTCCGTAGCCCAGGTCTACATAATGCCGATGATGCCGCTTATAATAAAGTACGCCTCTGTCGCCGTCATCGCCGTCTTCCTGATACTCTTCATAATAAGGCCGCTTGTCAAGCGGGCTACCGTGGAAAAAGCGGCGCTAGAGGCGATACAGAGGTCGCTCCCTCAGGGGCTCGCCAAGGGGCTTGGCCCTGGAGGCGAACACGCGCTGGAGTCCGGCGAGGACATGGAGTCGATGGGCAGACTGAAGGACATCGTAAGGAACAACCCGCAACAGGTAGCGATGGTGTTGAAGGGCTGGATAAAGGAGAGACAGTAGATGGCGGCGAAGGACCAGTCCAAGATTACCGGCCTCGAGAAGGCGGCGGTACTGCTCATGAACCTCGGCGACGAGCTCGCGAGCGAGGTGATGAGGCACATGACCCCGGCCGAGATGAAGCTGATCGGCGGGACGATCGTCAGGAAGGATTCGGTCTCCATCCAGACCGGCAAACAGGTGCTGAAGGAGTTCAGCGACATTATGGATAAGGGCGACGTCGCGGTCGAGGGGCTCGAGTTCGCCAAAAGCGTGCTCATGAAGTCGCTCGGGGCGGAGAAGGCCCAGTTCATCATCGACCAGATAACGAGGGACCTGGGCGGCGGCGGAGGCATAGAGTCGCTTAAGTGGATGGACCCGGCGATAATCGCCAATATCATAAAGTCCGAGCACCCGCAGATAGTAGCTCTGATACTTTCGCACCTCGACCCGGAAAAAGCGGCGCAGGTGCTCCTCCATATGCCGGAGGAGAGGGTAAGGGGAGAAGTGATGCTCCGCGTCGCCAACCTCAAGAGGATACCCCAGGCCGCTGTAAAGGACCTCGAGCTCCTCATAAGCGAGCAGATGCTGAACGCCGACTCCTCGCAGGGCAGCGCCATAGAGGGAATAAAGGTTGCGGCGGAGATACTCAATCAGATAGAGTCCAAGGCCGAGGGCGACATAATGGACGTTATCGAGAAGGCGTCCCCGGACCTCGCGGTCAAGATTCAGCAGAAGATGTTCGTATTCACCGACCTCCTCGGCATCGACCCGAGGGGCATGCAGATGATAATAAAGGAGCTCTCTACGGACCTTTTGAGCGTCGCCTTGAAGGGCGCTGACGAAGCCATGAGGGAGCAGTTCTTCAAGAACATGAGCGAGCGCGGGGCCGAGATGCTCAAAGAGGACATAGAGTCCAAGGGCCCCGTGAAGCTCTCGGACGTGGAGAAGACGCAGCAGGAGATAATAAAGATAGCGAGAAGGCTCGAGCAGGAGGGTAAGATCGTAAGGGCCGGGAGGGGCGGGGATGTCATTGTCTAGGATATACAGGGAGACCGGGCACCCCTCAGAGCCTTTTATATTAGAGGACCTGGGGCTCTCTCCCTCGCCGTTCGAGACGGGCATTGAGGCGGCCGGGGATATGAGCGTCGGCAACAACATCGAGGCTATGGAGAGGGAGGCCTACGAGAGGGGTTTCACAGCCGGAGAGAAGGCCGGGTTCGAGTTCGGGAAACAGAAGGCGGAAGTCCTCTTTAACGGGATAGCGGGCCTTCTGGAGGCGCTCTCCACCTTCAAGGAGACGCTTCATAAGCCATGCGAGGACGAGATGGTCGAGCTCTGCATCGCCATATCGCGAAAGGTCCTGCAGAGGGAATTGGAACTAAAGAGGGACGGCATCGTCGAGTGCGTACGGACGGCGCTTAAGTCCGTCGTCGCGGGCGGCGAGATAACGATAAAGGTAAACCCCAAGGACCAGGACATACTCCTTCTGCACAAGGGGGAGCTCGCGAAGTACGGCGACGGGGTAAAGGGCGTAAAGGTCGAGGCAGACGAATCGGTATCCAGGGGAGGGTGTCTCGTAGACACCAACTTCGGAGAAATTGACGCGTCGATAGACTCGATAATGACGGAGATTGAGGAGAAGCTCAAGGGTGTGTGAACCCGGCCGTATTTCGCTCAAACGTCATATAAAGGCGGTCGCTGAAGTCAACCCGATAAGGGTTAACGGCAGGATAACGAGGGTCGTGGGCCTCGTCATGGAAGGGCTCGGCCCCGGCGCGTCGGTAGGAGAGTTCTGCCACGTGTACCCCAAGGACAGCTCCGCGCCCATTCAGTGCGAGGTCGTCGGATTTTCGGACGATAAGATACTGCTTATGCCGCTCGGCGAGGTGAGGGGCATAGGCCCCGGAAGCAGGATAGTCTCCAAGAGGCACAGCGCCGCTGTCGGCGTGGGAATGAAGCTCCTCGGGCGAACGCTCGACGGGCTCGGCAACCCCATAGACGGGCTCGGCCACGTCGAGATTGAAAAAGAATACCCGCTTCACGCGCAACCCCCGGCGCCGCTCCTTAGAAAAAGGATAGAGGAGCCGCTTAACGTAGGAATAAAAGCGATAAACGGGCTCCTTACCGTCGGCAAGGGGCAGAGGGTAGGCATATTCGCCGGCAGCGGCGTAGGTAAATCCGTACTCCTCGGCATGATGGCGAGGAACACGGAGGCCGACGTCAACGTCATAGGCCTTATAGGGGAGCGCGGACGCGAGGTAAAGGAGTTCATAGAGAAGGACCTGGGGACCGAGGGGCTAAAGAGATCGGTCCTCGTGGTCGCGACTTCGGACCAGCCGCCGCTCATAAGGATGAGGGCGTCTTTAATGGCTACGGCCATAGCCGAGTATTTCAGGGACCAGGGCAAGGACGTCCTCCTGATGATGGACTCCATATCGAGGTTCGCGATGGCGCAAAGGGAGGTCGGCTTAGCCGTGGGCGAGCCCCCGGCTACAAAGGGTTATCCGCCGTCCGTATTCGCCATGCTCCCGAGGTTGCTTGAGAGGGCCGGGACCTCGATGGGCGCAGGCTCCATTACCGGCTTCTACACGATACTCGCCGAGGGAGACGACGTGAACGACCCGGTCGCCGACGCGGCGCGCGCCATACTCGACGGGCATATCGTGCTTACGAGGGAGCTCGCGGCCCAGGGCCATTACCCGGCCATAGACATACTCACGTCCATAAGCAGGGTCATGATGGACGTCGTCTCGCCCGAACACAGGAACTTCGCGCTCAAGGTCAAGGCGGTCGTCGCCACATACAAGAAGGCCTACGACCTCATAAGCATAGGCGCGTACAAGGACGGGAGCGACCCGAAGGTCGACCACGCCATAAAGGTCATAGACAGGGTCAACGCCTTCCTACGTCAGGACATAGGCGAGCGCGCAGGGTTTGACAACTGCCTGCAAGCGCTCTTCGGGCTCGGCGTATAGCGATGAACAAGTTCGTATTCAAGCTCGAGCCGCTCTTCGAGTACAGGGAGAGGCTGAAGGAACTCTCGCAGAAGGAGTTCGGAGAGGCGCTTAAAAGGCTCGAAGACGAGGAGACGAAGCTTTCAGATCTGAAGGGGCTCTACAAGAAGTCGTCCTCGGATATAGACGCGTTGAAGGAGAACGGCGCGCCGTTTGATGAGATAGAGCTCTACTATTCGTACGTCGTGGGGCTCAAAAGGCATATAGCGGGCCAGGAACAGTGCATCGCTGAGTGCAGGCGCTCCCTTGAGGCCAAGAGGGGCGAGCTCCTCGAGGCCTCTAAAAAAACAAAGGTCATGGAGATAATGAAAGAGAAGTCGAGGCTCTCCTACAACGAGAAGGCGAATAAGGACGAGCAGAAGGCCACGGACGACCTCACGACAAGCAGGTTCAAGAGGGGGGCGGGAGATGAGAAATAAGATAGCCGCGCTCGTAGCCATAAAGGCCGTTGTCATACTGATATTGCTGGCTTCAGGCATCGGCGGGCTCAAGGTAAGCGATGTCTTCGCCGAGCCCGCGAAAGACGCCCACGGCGTGAAACCGGCTGTTTCGGAGACCAAGCCCGGGAGCGGGAAGGAAAAGTCGCTCCTTGCCGCCATCAACTCGAGGCAGGGGGAGCTCGACCAGAGGGACGAGGAGCTTAAGACCCGCGAGGAGAGGCTTTCGGTCATAAAGGCCGACATAGACGCGAGGATAGCCGAGTTGAACAAGGTTCACAACAGGATCGAGGCCTTCGTCAAGAAGATAGATGAAATAAACGACGAGCGCGTAAAAAAACTCGTAAGGATATATGAATCGATGGGCCCGGAGGAAGCGGCCAGCCGTATCGAGAAGCTCGACGAGGCGATGGCGGTCATGATACTCGCTTCCGTCAGCGAGAAGAAGGCCGCGAAGATACTCGGGTTCGTTGACGTCGATAAATCGGTACGTTTGAGCCGGTCGTTGAGGGTGAAGGATTGATGCCCCGCGTACCTGTTTTGAAAAAATGAGAGGCGGGGCCAGAAGCCCCGCCTTTTTCTTTTAAACCTGCCTTTGGCCTCCTCCTGGGATATCGCCGTCATTTTCTCCATCCGACCCGTAGCGAAGTCATAATAATGACGCGCCTGGAACCCAATCCATTGACTCGCGACTTGCCCAGCCATTATCAATAAAGTACCTCTGTACTAAAGAAATAGCTTTTCTCTGTAATTTCAACATGTTGGTCCGGCCGTTGCCTCTTGCATGGGCACCTGAATCATCTGGCACGGGTATTGCAAATACAATCGAACAACCAATACAGGTTTGTGTCTCGACTTAGGCCAACCGGTTTTTCAAGGAGGATGAGATGGCTGACGCTGAAAGCAAAAAAGGGAAGGAAGGCGAGGAGCACGCGCCCCCGCCCAAGAAAAAGTCCAAGCTCCTTCTGATAGGCATCGTCGCGGTGGTCGTTCTGGGGATCGGGGCAGGCGGGTTCTTCTTCATGAAGTCCAAATCCTCTCCAGAGAAGGCGCATGGCGCTGAGGAAGCTACCGCGGCCGAGGGGGCGGGCCACGGCGAGGCGGAGGGGGGGCACGGAGGCGAGGCAAAGGCGGAGGGCGCTCAGTCGACCATATTCAACCTCGACCCGTTCATAGTGAACCTCCAGGACAACTCCGGCACGAGGTACCTGAAGTTGACCGTCAACCTCGATCTCTCGTCCCCCACTGCGCAGGCTGAGATCACCTCGCAGACGACGCAGATAAGGGATTCCCTCATTATACTTCTGAGCTCCAAGAGCTACACGGACATAGGGACGGTCGAGGGCAAGTACCAGATGAGGGACGAGATAGTGGCGAGGGTCAACCAGTTCCTAACCAAGAGCAAGGTGAAGACGGCGTACTTCACCGAGTTCGTCATACAATAGGCGGGAATAAAATGGCGGAACAGATACTTTCACAGGTCGAAGTAGACGCCCTATTAAAGGGGCTGTCGAACGGAGACATAAAGACCGAGGCTGAGGCCCACGACGACGCCTCGGAATCATCCGTCAGGCCCTATGACTTCTCCAGCCAGGAGAGGACCGTAAGGGGCAAGATGCCGGCCCTCGACATGATAAACGAGAAGTTCTGCAGGTCGGTCCGCGGCCCGATATTCAACCTCCTCCGTAAAAGCGTAGACGTCGCCCCTGAGGGCGTAAAGACGATGAAGTACGAGGACTTCCTCAGGAACCTCCAGGTCCCGTCGTCGCTGAACGTTTTCCAGATGTCGTCGTTAAGGGGCCAGGGCGTGCTCGTAATAGACCCGAACCTCGTCTTCGTCATAGTAGACAGCTACTTCGGCGGCGACGGAAGGTTCCACACGAGGATAGAGGGCAGGGACTTCACAAACGTCGAGCAGTCGGTCATAAGGAAGGTAGCCGAGGTCATCTTCCACGAGATGGGCGAGATATGGAGGCCTGTCCACCATGTGGAGTTCAAGCCGGTCAGGTCCGAGATGAACCCCCAGTTCGTGAACATCGTCGGGAACATCGAGCAGGTGGTGGTATCTACCTTCAGGGTGGAGATAGAGTCCCAGCAGAACCGCTTCCTTTTCTGCATGCCGTTTTCTTCCATAGAGCCGATAAGGGAGAAGCTCTACGGGGGACAGAGGGTGGACGCGGTCGAGATCGACAAAAGCTGGTCGCAGAACCTGATGAGGCGGTTCGGGTCGATAGAGCTGTCCATCTCCGGCGAGATGGGGAGGGCGAAGATAATGGTCTCCGAGCTCCTTAACCTCAAGGTAGGCGACATAATCCAGCTTGACAGGAAGGCGAGGGACCCGCTCAGGGTGTACATAGAGGGGGCGCCCAAGCTCATTGCAAAGCCCGGCGTCATGGACAACAACTACGCTTTAAAGATAATGGAACCTATCCACGAAAGGGGGCAGGAGATATGACGAACGAGCAGGAGACAGGCGCGACTTTGGACGACCAGTGGGGCGCGGCATTCGCGGAGCAGGCGCCGCCGCCGGAGCCTTCGAAGCAGAATGAGACCTCGAAGAAGGAAGACGCCAGGCCGGCTAACTTCGGCTCGCTTAAGCAGGAGTCGAACGGGACGGTCACGAACCTCGACATGATACTCGACATACCCGTCACACTCTCCGTGGAGATGGGCAGGACCAGGATAATGGTAAAGGACCTCCTCCAGCTCGGCCAGGGCGCAGTCGTGGAGCTTGAAAAGCTTGCCGGAGAGCCGATGGAGATACTCGTAAACGGCAGGCTCGTCGCTCGCGGCGAGGCCGTCGTGATAAACGAGAAGTTCGGGATAAAGCTCACCGACATCGCAAGCCCCTCTGAAAGGATAAGCAAGCTCAGATGACAGGCTCGTACGCATACCTCCTCGTGAAGGCGGTCCTGACGCTCGTCTTCGTCCTCGGCCTCCTCGGGGTCTCGCTCTACGCCCTCAAGTGGTATATGGCGAAGGGCGGAAAGACCTCCTCCAGGGGACCGTCCCCCGTGAAGGTACTCTTCACAGCGGTCCTCGGCCAGAAGAAGAACCTTGCGATAGTCGAGGTGGCGGGCGAGGTGATAGTCTTAGGCATTACGCCGAACGCGATAAGTTTTTTGACTAAAATAGAGAAGAACGAGACGATTGAGGAGCTCAAGAAAGGCAACGGCAGGCGCGGGCTCCTCGGTCTCTTTCAGGGCGGGTTTTAGCATGAAGAGGAATATTATTGGAAGGGCATCGCTTATAACGGCCGTCGCGGCAACGGCGCTCGTCGCCCCGTCTCTCTCTTTCGGCGCGGACGCGCTCTCGCTCCCGAACGTAAGCCTCTCTCTCGGAGGAGCGTCGAGCCCCCAGGGGCTCGCCACGGCCATACAGATAATTCTCCTCATGACGGTCCTTACGCTCGCCCCGGCGATCCTCCTCCTTATGACCTCGTTTACGAGGATAGTCATAGTATTTTCAATACTCAGGCAGGCCATCGGGGTGCAGCAGGCGCCGCCGAACCAGGTCGTAATAGGGCTCTCGCTCTTCCTTACATTTTTCATAATGTCGCCGGCCTTCAATACGATAAACCAGAGGGCCCTGAAGCCTTACATGGAAGGCGCGATAAACCAGGAGCTGGCGCTCAATAACGCGCTCGCGCCGCTCCGCGAGTTCATGCTCCGGAACACGAGGGAAAAGGACCTCGACCTCTTCATAAAGCTCTCCAAGTCCCCGGCGCCGCATACAAAGGCCGACATCCCGACACTCGCCCTTATCCCGGCCTTTGTGACAAGCGAATTAAAGACCGCGTTCCAGATCGGGTTCCTCATATATCTGCCGTTCCTCGTGATAGACATGGTGGTAGCGAGCGTCCTCATGTCCATGGGCATGATGATGCTCCCGCCTGTAATGATCTCTCTGCCTTTTAAACTAATGCTTTTCGTGCTCGTGGACGGCTGGTACCTGCTCGTCGGGTCGCTTGTCCAGAGCTTCAGTTAGAAAGGACGCGCCGATGACGCCGGAGTTCGTGACAAGCATAGGCAAGGAAACGATAGAGGTGATCCTCATGGTCTCGGCCCCGGTCCTCATAGCGGGCATGGCCGTCGGGCTCGCGGTCTCGATATTCCAGGCCGTTACGCAGATACAGGAGATGACGCTTACGTTCGTCCCGAAGATAATAGTGGTCTTTGTCGTCCTCCTCGCGCTCTCACCGTGGATGATGGAGATAATGATCAATTTCACTCAGAAGATATTCACCGAAATCCCGCTCTACGCGAGAGGCTGATGGAATTCACCCAGTACATACTCCAGAACTCGCCGACATTCCTCTTCGTCCTTACGAGAACCACGGCGATAATATTCGGCGCCCCGATATTCGGCGCCTTCAACGTGCCGATGCAGGTAAAACTCGCGCTCTCCTTTCTCATAGCCCTCATCCTCGCGCCGATGACGCCGTTCGTCCCGATGCCGGAGACGATGACCGGGCTTGTCGTAAGCATGGGCGGCGAGATACTCATAGGCGCGTTCATAGGGCTCGCGATCAAGTTCGTCTTCACCGGTGTCGAGTTCGCGGGGCAGATCGCCTCCTTCCAGATGGGCATCGGCATGGCGAGCGCCTACGACCCAATAAACAGCGCGCAGATTACGGTCCTCGGCAAGATGATGTCGATACTTTCGCTACTCATATTCTTGAGCGTCAACGGCCACCTGATGGTGATAATGGCCCTTAAGAAGTCCTTTGACGCGATACCGCCATACGGGTTCCACCTCTCCGGCGAACTCATGGAGAGCTTCATCGTCTTCTCAAGGGAGGTCTTCATACTCGCCGTGAAGTTTTCGGCGCCGGTAGTCGCCATCCTCGTCTTCGTAAACGTCGCCTTAGGCATAATGGCGCGGACGGTCCCCCAGCTCAATATGTTCGCCATAGGGTTTGCGATAACCATCACGGTAGGCTTCATAATGCTCGCGCTTTCGCTTCCGGTCTTCGAGACGGCGCTCATTTCCGTCTACGACAGGATGTGGCAGGGCGTATTCAACCTCATAAGGGTGATGTAACATGGCCGAGGGCGATTCCCAGGAACGTACAGAACAAGCGTCATCGCGAAAGCGCGATCAGGCGCGCGAAGACGGGAGCTTCGCAACATCAAAAGAGCTCTCCACCTTTCTCATGATAGCCGGCTCGACGGCGGTGCTGTATTTCTCGGCGGTATGGATGTACACAGGGCTCGCTGACCTGATGAAGGGCTCCTTTAAGCTCCTTATGAAGGGCGAGCTTACGGTAAAAGAGGTCTCGGGGCTCTTCAGCATGGTCTCCTACAAGTTCTTCGTCATAATACTCCCGGCGCTCGCAATACCGATCTTCGGGGCGCTCTCTTACATTCTCCAGAACGGGTTCGCGCTGACGACGAAGCCCATATCCCCGGACTTTTCAAAGCTCGACCCGCTCTCCGGCGCCAAGAAGATTTTTTCCACGCAGTCCCTTGTCGAGCTCGCCAAGTCGATAGTGAAGATAAGCGTCATCGGGTTCGTAGTATATAAGGCGGTGGCGCTCGAGTGGCAAACGATGCCGTTCCTCATAGATGCCGACGTGTTTTCGGTACTCTCGTTCGTAGGCTCCATGACCTTCAAGATAATGATGAAGACCCTCTGGGTGCTCGCCCTCATCGCGATAGTCGATTACGCCTTCCAGAGGTGGAGCTTCGAGAAGGGCCTCATGATGTCGAAAGAAGAGCTGAAGGAAGAGATGAAAGAGACCGAAGGCGACCCGATTGTGAAGGCGCGCATCAGGTCTATACAGAGGGAGCTCTCAAGGAAGCGCATGATGGCCGAGGTGCCGAAGGCCGACGTAGTGGTCACGAACCCGACCCACATCGCCGTAGCCATCAAATACGACAAAGAGAAGGCGAACGCCCCGATAGTCGTCGCAAAGGGCGCGGACCTGATAGCGGAAAAGATAAGGGAAGTGGCGAGGAAGCACGGGGTCCCGATAGTGGAGAACAAGCCGCTCGCAAGGACGCTCTTCAAGGCGGTTGATATCGGCAAGCAGATACCCGCCGACCTTTACAGGGCGGTAGCAGAGATACTCGCGTACGTATACAGGCTGAAAAACAGGGCGCGCAGAGGGCAGTAATCAAGGGAGAGGTCTGTAAATGGCAAGCGTACTGGAATCATTGTCTAAATACAAAAAAGGCACCGAGCTCATAGTGCCGCTCGGGATTGTGGGTATTCTCTTCGTCATGATACTCCCGCTCCCGTCGCTCGCGCTCGACCTCCTCCTTACGTTCAACATAACGGTTGCGATAATCATCCTGCTTGTGGCGGTCTATATAGAGAAGCCGCTGGATTTCTCCACCTTCCCGATACTGCTCCTTATTACGACGCTCTTCAGGCTCTCGCTTAACGTCGCATCGACCCGGCTCATACTCCTCCACGGGGCCGAAGGGCCCTCAGCCGCCGGAGAGGTCATAAAGTCATTCGGAAACTTCGTCGTCGGCGGCAACTACGCCGTAGGGTTCGTCGTCTTCGCCATACTCGTCATCATCAACTTCATGGTCATAACCAAGGGCGCCGGGCGCATAGCCGAGGTCGCGGCGAGGTTCACCCTCGACGCCATGCCCGGCAAGCAGATGGCCATAGACGCGGACCTTAACGCCGGCCTCATAGGCGACGAGGAGGCGAGGAAGAGGAGGAAGACGGTCGCGCTTGAGGCCGACTTCTACGGCGCCATGGACGGCGCCTCCAAGTTCGTCCGCGGGGACGCCGTGGCGGGCATACTCATAACTATCATAAACATAGTGGGAGGGCTCGTCATAGGGGTCCTCCAGCAGGGGCTCCCGGTAGGCGAGGCCGCCCGCGTCTATACGCTCCTGACCGTCGGCGACGGCCTCGTCGCGCAGATACCGGCGCTCATAATATCGACCGCCGCCGGCCTCGTCGTCTCGAACGTCAATACCGAGTCGGGCTTGAGCGAATCCATAGGCAAGCAGTTCATAATGCACCCGAAACCGATATTCATAACCTCAGGGATACTCTTCATCTTCGGGCTCATCCCGGGCCTGCCCCACGTCGCGTTCTTCGTCATCGCCGCGGCGACCGCCGGCGTCGGCTACATCGTCACCAAGGGCGCGGCCGAGCGCAAGGAGACGGAGGCGAAGGCGAAGGAAGCCCCGAAGGCGGCGCCGAAGAAAGACGCGATCGAGGAGATACCGCTCATCGACACCCTCGGCCTCGAAGTAGGTTACAGGCTCATCCCGCTCGTGGATTCCTCAGAAGGCGGCGAGCTCCTTGAGAGGATAAAGGCCATAAGGAGACAGTTCGCCGAGGAGATGGGCGTGGGCGTCCAGGCCGTACATATAAAGGACAACCTCCAGCTCAAACCCTCCGAGTACGTCTTCATTGTAAAGGGCGTAGAGGTTGCGCGTGGAGAGCTCCTGATAGGGCATTCCCTCGCGATAGACCCGGGCAACGCGCAGGGCGGCCTCGACGGCGTACCGACGACAGACCCCGCCTTTGGCCTGCCGTCCCTCTGGGTACAGGACTCGCAACAGGAGAAGGCCCAGGTCCTCGGCTACACCGTCGTAAACCACTCGGCTATAATGGCGACCCACATAACCGAGATAATAAAGGCCCACGCGCACGAGATACTCGGCAGGCAGGAGGCGCAGGTGCTACTCGACAAGGTTTCGAAGTCCCACCCCAAGGTCGTAGAAGAGCTCGTGCCGGGTCTGCTCTCCCTCGGAGCGGTGCAGAAGGTCCTCCAGAACCTCCTTAAGGAGAGGGTATCCATACGCGACCTCCAGACGATACTGGAGACGCTCGCAGACTACGCGCCGATAACCAAGGACACGGACCTCTTGACCGAGTATGTGAGGATGAACCTCGCCAGGCAGATATCGAAGACGCATCAGTCCCACGACCTCGTGATACAGGCGATAACGCTCAACCACGACATCGAGGAGACAATAGCAAAGGCGGTCCATGAGACCCCGCAGGGGTCGTTCCTTACGATAGAGCCGTCCATCGCGCAGAGGATACTCACGAGGCTCCGGGAGTCGCTCGAGGAGGTCATGGCAAAGGGGCACCAGCCGGTTTTGCTCGCCTCCCACCAGACGAGGCGGTTCGTAAGGAAGCTGACTGAGCGGTCCTTCCCGGCCATAGCGGTCCTTTCTCACAACGAGATATCAAATAATGTCAAGGTCCAGACACTAAAGGTAGTGAGGTTGTGACATGCATATAAAGAGGTTCACGGGACCAAGCGTAAAGGATGCGCTCCGGCAGATAAAGGCCGAGTTCGGCGGCAACGCCCTCATCCTCAGCACTAAAAAGTTGAGCCAGGTCCTCCATGAGGTCGTCGCGGCCATAGACCATGACCTTGTCGAGGAGGCGGTAATAAGCCTCGACGCCCCGGTCTCTGCGCCAGCCCAGGCAAGCCCGTCTGGCGGCAAGGGCGGCGACGGCGGCAAGGGGCGCGGCCTGGACGCGGTAAAGAGCGAGATAACGGAGCTGAAGGACCTCTGTCTCAAGATGCTCTCCGAGGCAGGGAACCCTGTCTCCAGCTTATATTCGAAGCTCTCTTCCGAATTCGCCGCGAACGGGGTGGACAAAAGGCTCGTTGACAGGCTACTCCTCAGCGCCTTTAATGGAGTGGGCAGGAAAGAGGCCGTAGACGCCTCCTTCATGAGGTCGGAGTTAAAGGCGAAGTTGTTGGGCAATATTACCGTAGTGGACCCGCTCTCCGGGAAGGGTGTCGTCGCCTTTGTCGGCCCTCCGGGCGTGGGAAAGACCACGACTATCGCGAAACTCGCGGCGATACACGCGCTTAAAAAGAAGAGGAGGCTCGCGCTCGTATCCTGCGACACATACAGGATAGCCGCGGCCGAACAGATGAAACTCTACGGCAAGCTCATCGGCGTGCCGACCGAGGTCGCAAAGGACGCCAAAGAGCTCGCCGCGTGCCTTAGGATGCACCGGGACAAGGACCTCGTCCTCATCGACACCGCCGGGCGGAGCGTCAAGAGCAGGGAGCACATGGGAGAGCTCGCGGGGATATCGAGGATATCGCCACACATAAGGTTCAACCTCGTGCTCGGGGCCGACACCAGGGACGAGTCGCTCTACGACTGCGTAAAGGGATACGCCTCGATGCCGGTGGACGCGCTCACCTTTACGAAGGTGGACATGAGCCGCGTCTACGGGCCGATACTGAACACCATGGTGCTAGCTAAAAAGCCCGTCTCATACCTCGCCGGAGGCCAGAGGGTCCCCGAGGACATCGAGACCGCTACCAGGGAGAGGCTCGTAAACTTTTTCATGCAGAATTAAGGAGACATGTAATGGATCAGGCTGTGACATTGAGGGCGATGGCAGAGAAAGGGGCGTTGATGGAAGATGCGGTATCCACGCGTGTAATAGCCGTAAGCAGCGGCAAGGGAGGGGTCGGAAAGACCAACTCCGTCGTTAACCTGGCCGTTGCGTTCTCGAGGATGGGGAAAAGGGTCCTTCTCCTGGACGCCGACATGGGGCTCGGAAATCTCGACGTGCTCCTGGGGCTCGCGCCCAAATACAACATGGGGCACCTCCTCCGGGGTGAAAAGACCATGGACGAGGTGATAGTGCGCGGCCCGGCCGGGATAATGATACTCCCGGCGAGTTCGGGCGTGCAGGAGCTTACCAACCTGTCCCCCGAGGAGAGGCTTTCATTGTCGTGCCACTTGGAGAGCCTCCAGCACGAGATAGACATTATGATAATAGACACCGGCGCCGGTATTTCGAGCAACGTCCTCTTCTTCAACATGGCGGCGCAGGAGATAGTCGTAGTCGTCACCCCGGAGCCGACCTCCATCACCGACGCCTATGCCCTCATGAAGGTCCTCCTCCGGAAGCACGGCGAGAGGCGCTTTAAGCTCCTCGTGAACACGGTAAAATCAGAGAAAGAGGCGATAGAGGTCTACAAGAAGATAAGCCTCGCGGCTGAGAGGTTCCTGAACATCTCGGTAGATTACCTCGGCTTCGTCCTCCACGACGAGAACGTGCCCAGGTCCGTCGTCCAGCAGAAGGCGGTCATGGAGCTTTATCCGGAATCCAAGGCGTCGCTCTGCTACAAGGAAATAGCCGGGGCCATATGCGAGACCCCGGCAAAGCCGTCCATAAAAGGCGGGCTCCAGTTCTTCTGGAGACAGATGCTTAGCAGAAATATCTAATTGAGGATGGACAGATGACTATCAAAGCCAAGTCGAACCCGAGCCCGTTCCGGGACAAGCTCCTCGAGGACAATATCCACCTGGTGAAGATAATCGCGTACCAGGTGGCGGTGAACCTGCCTCCGCACATAGACGTCAACGACCTCATAAGCGCGGGCACGATTGGGCTCCTTGAGTCCATCGACAGGTTCGACCCAGGGAAAGGGGTCCAGTTCAACACCTACGCCTCCATCAGGATAAGGGGCGCGATAATGGACGAGCTCCGGTCCATGGACTGGATGACGCGCTCCATGAGGGACAAGTCTAACCAACTCGAAAAGGCCTACGGCGAGATCGAGAGAAAGACCGGAAGGCCGGCCGAGGTGGAGGAGGTGGCGAAGTTCCTGGAGATATCGACCGATGAACTGCACACGATACTCAGCCAGGTGAGCGCCTTAAGCGTCCTGAACCTCGAGGACATGGGCATAAACCATTACGACGAAGGCATGGACATCCTCGAGTGCATAAAGGACCCCGAGGGCAAGGACCCCATGACCATCGTCAAGTTCAACGAGATCAAAAGGATCATAGCCGAGGCGGTAGAGACGCTGCCTGACAAGGAAAAACTCATCATCTCGCTCTACTACTACGACGAGCTGACATTGAAGGAGATAGGCAAGGTCCTCGACATCACCGAGTCCAGGGTCTGCCAGCTCCACAGCCAGACGATGCACAGGCTCAAGGGCAAGTTGAAAAAATGCATCGGCGTCGGGACGTTGTCGGACTGACGGATCATTTCATCACAAATAGCGTGGAAGATAAAATTAAAGAATCCCGGTACATACCCGATAAAAGAAGTGAGGGTACGCATGATCGACCAATCAAATATCCGACTTAAGCTCGGCGACGATGACCCGTATGTGAGGAGAGACGCCTGCGAGGCCATAGGAGAGGCGCACGCGCTCGACTTCATACAGGAGCTCGTCAGGCTCCTCAAGGACGAGCACCCGGGGGTAAGGGAGTCGGCCCTGAACGCGCTCACGTCCATCGGCGGCCGACATGTCGCCGAGGCGATAGCTCCGCTCCTTAAGCTCGAGGACGTCGCGCTCCGTAACATCGGTATAGAGATATTGCGGCAGTTGGGGCCGGAGGCGCTTGAGGCGCTCTCCGGTCTTTTGACTGACAAGGACGACGACGTAGTCAAGTTCGCAATCGACATACTCGCGTCCATCGGCGAGACCGGGGCCGCGGGGATGATCACAACGCTCTCGGACCATAAGAACCCCAACGTAAGGGCCTCAGTAGCCGTCTGTTTCGGCAGGCTCAAATCCACGGGCTCCGTGCCTGCGCTTTTGAAGATACTTAACGACAGTGAGGAATGGGTGCGTTTCTCGGCCATAGAAGGGCTCGGGCTCCTTCAGGACAAGAGCGCGCTCGCCCCGCTTTTAGGCGTCATAGCCGGCGGCTCAGGGCTCTTGAAGGAGGCCGCGCTTGAGTCTCTCGGCAAGATCGCCTCTCATGCCGACGCGGCCGAGGTGCTCGTCAAGCTCGAGGAGTTCATAAGGTTCGGCGGCCTCATAAGCCCGAATTCGGTTGTAAGGCTCCTTGAAAAGGCGCTCTCTCCCGGCTCTACCTTCCGTCCGACGAGGGAGTTCAAGGAGGCGTACTTCTCGTTCCTCTCCCTCGCCATGGAAGACGGCGAGCTGGATTGCAGGCTTTCGGCGATCAAGGGTTTTGGCCTCCTTAAGATGCCAGATGGCATCGGACGGGTATTAAAATTCATAAACTCCCAGAAGGAGCTCTCCGAGGATACCGAAGCGCTCCTCATAGACGCCATCGTCTCGATGACCGGGACAGGGCCTATCCCGGAAGCGTTCAAGGCCGAGGTGACGAAGGGCGGGAAGGCCCTGAAGGTCATCGTAGGGGCGTTCGGAGAGCTTAAGTCCGAGGAGGCTGTGCCGATACTCGCTTCCCTCATAGGCAACGTAGCCAAGCACGAGCTTAGAGAGGTGGTGACTGCCCTCGAAGCCATCGGATCGCCGGACTCCATCGACGTGCTCATGAAGGCGCTCAGAAATACGGACGGTCACACGAGGAAGATCTCGGCGCGCGCTCTCGGCACGCTCCTCGGCGAAGACGCTCAGGAGGCCCTTTTTGAAGCGCTTCAAAAGGAGACGTACAGGGACGTCCTCGAGGAGATGACGGACACGGTCGCGGCGATAGCCACCGAGCGCGTGAAAAAGGGGCTGTGCGCCCTGCTCTCGAGCCAGCGGGAGGACCTGCGCGAGATGGGGGCGAGGGGGCTCGGCCTCGTCGGAGACGAGGAGGCGCTCCGGTTCCTCCGGGAGGCCGCCAGAGACAGGTCCCCAAACGTAAGGAAGATGTCGTATAAGTCGATGGCGAGGCTCGGGATACCTGAGGCCGCCGATTCGGTCGTAAGGGGCCTTAAGGATGAAAACGACGACGTCAAGCTCTCGGTGCTGAAGGCCCTCGGCGGCTGGACCGGGGACCTCATAAAGACAGCGCTCCTGGAGTCCCTGCGCGACAGGAATCTATGGGTCAGGTACCACGCCGTAGCCCTTCTCGGGGATATGGAAGACGCCGGGGTCGAGGACGCCGTCATAGAGGTCTTAAAGAAGGACGAGGCGCCTGTAAAGGCCGCGGCCGCCAAGGCGTTGGAGGCGATCGGATCGAGGAAGGCGCTTCCCGAGCTTAAGATGTTCGTGAACCACCCGGACGCCCAGGTGAGGGCGGCCGTCGAGAACGCAATTGAAAGAGTCGAATCTGGATGTTGACTTTAGGGATAGACACCAAGCCGAAGCTTTCTTTAGAGACCTTCTGCCTCCTTCGCGACATCATATACGCGAAGAGCGGGATCCAGTTCGGGGACACGAAAAAATACCTCCTGGAGACGAGGCTTGCAAGGAGGATAGAGGAGAAGAACCTGAAATCCTTCGAGGACTATTATTATTATCTCATGTACGACCCGGACAAGGCCAGGGAGTTGAACTACTTGCTTAACTGCATCGTCACGAACGAGACGAGTTTTTTCAGGGACCCGGCCCAGCTCGACGCCTTCAGGCGGGGGATCGTGCCGAGGGTCGTCGAGGAGAAGGCGAGGACCGGGTCGAAGACCGTAAAGGTCTGGAGCGCGGCATCATCTACCGGGGAGGAGCCTTACACGCTCGCGATGATGCTCATGGAGGACCTGGGCTCCAGGGGATACGGCATAGAGGTGCTCGGCAGCGACATAAGCGACAGGGTCCTTAAATCCGCCGAGGCCGGCGTCTACGAGAAGTATTCGCTCCGCAATACGCCTGAGGTCTTCAAGAGCAAGTACTTCGTCACCAGCGGCCCCGAGTCGTACGCGGTCGCGAGGAAGGTGAGGGATCTCGTGAAGTACAGAAAGGTCAACCTCGTGGACTCGATAGAGACACGGATGATAAGGGGCATGGACATAATCTTCTGCAGGAACGTGCTCATTTACTTTGACGACGCCTCCAAGAAAAAGGCGGTAACGCACCTCTACGACAGCCTGAACAAGGGCGGGTACCTCTTCGTCGGTTTCTCGGAGACGCTCCACAGCATAACAAGGCTTTTCAGGCCGGTATCAATAGAACGCTCGGTCGTATACCAAAAAGTATAGGGGTCTGCCAATGCCTATCGACAAAAAAATTCTGATAGTGGACGATTGCGGGACAACCCGAAAACTCCTTTCGTACATAATCCGGGAGAGGGGGTACAAGATAATAGGCGCCTCGAACGGGATAGAGGCCCTGGAGGTGATGGCCTCGAACCCGGTGGACCTCGTGGTCACGGACCTTAACATGCCGCAGATGGACGGGTTCGAACTGTCAAGGAGCCTGCGCGGCCAGCCTGAGTACAGGGAACTGCCGATAATAATGATTACTACGGAATCCGGCGAAAATGACAGGAGGATGGGGATGGAGGCGGGCGTAAACACATACCTCTCCAAACCCATTACGCCGCAGAGGCTCCTCTACGAGATAGAAAAGCTCATATAATGCCCGGCCATTACAAGCTAAAGTTCAGGAGGAGGATCCAAGATGTACGACCAGAACATGAAGATACTTGTTGTGGATGACTTCTCGACGATGAGGAGGATCATTAAGAACATCCTCAAGGAGATCGGGTACACTAACGTGGACGAGGCCGACGACGGCTCCACGGCCCTTGAGAAGCTCAAGTCGGCCAGGTTCGATTTTGTCGTGACGGACTGGAACATGCCTAACATGCCGGGGATAGACCTTTTGAAGGCCATAAGGCAGGACCCGGACCTGAAGGCCACGCCGGTCCTCATGGTCACGGCGGAGGCGGCCAAGGAAAACGTTATGACGGCCGTCGCTGCCGGCGTGAACAATTACATAGTCAAGCCATTTACCGCCGCGGCTCTCAAGGAGAGGATAGACTTGATCCTTGAAAAGCTAAAGGCCGCGTCGTAAGGGCCCCAAAAAAACATGATGGGACGCTGAAAGGAGCAAGCCATAATGGACGCTAGGAACTGGAACGACGTCATGTCAAAGATAAAAGAGGAACTCTCCAGCCTCGCCCAGTTCGTCGATAAGACGAGAAGGGGGATAGACACGTTGGAGACGACGGTAAAGGCCGGGACCGAGCGCTTCCCGGAGGCCTCGAACCAGATAGCCGCCGTGACAGGCGACCTCGAGAACGCCGCCAACAATATAATGTCGATACTCGAAGGGCTTATGACCGAGCAGGAAAGGATGCACATGGTACTCGCGTCCGTCACAGAGTGGGCGCGGAGCCTCCCGGAGGGAGCATCGGAAAAAGGCCGCGGCTTCATAAAGGAGCTCACCGCCGTGCACGAGAAGACGAAGACCGATCTCATGGACATTTTCACCAACATGTCCTTCCACGACCTTTCCGGACAGAAGCTCAAAAAGGTCATAAGCTCTCTCGCCGTAGTAGAGTCGAAGCTCCTTGAGATGGCCTTGAGTTTCGGGTTTGATGACGCTGGAAAGGGGCACACTGACGCGGCAAAGCCTGAAAAACCGATGAACCAGGATGTCGTCGACAGACTGCTTAAAGAGCTCGGGGCATAGAGCTGTAAGAGAACACACCGGAGGCCGTATGTCTTTTCCGTCCGACGAGATGGACGATATAGTAAACGACTTTATCGCCGAGGCGTCCGAGGGGCTTGAGTCCCTCGACCAGAAGTTCATCGAGCTCGAGAAGAACCCAGGCGACACCGGGCTCCTTAACGACATCTTCAGGTCCATACACACGATAAAGGGAGCGGCGGGCTTCCTGGGCTTCCAGCAGATGGTCGAGGTCACCCACGTGACCGAGGACGTGCTCAACAAGCTCAGGAAGGGCGAGATTGCCGTGGACGCCGGGATCATGGACGCCATACTCGAGTCCGTGGACCTCATAAAGGTCATCCTTAATAATATCAGGGAGAAGAACGGCAGGACCGAGGACGCATCCGGGACTATTTCGCTATTGACGCGGATATTGAGCTTTGTCAGGGCGGATACGGAGACCCCGGCGGCCATAGAGACTGAGCAGGCCGCGCCTGCTCCGGTTGAGGCGCCGAAGGCCGAGGAGCCGGTCACGGAGAGCGCGCCAAACCCCGTTGATCTGCCGAAGACAGAGCCGGGCGCGGATAAGGTCGTTGATATACCAAGGCTTGAGGCGAAACCGCAGGCCGCGGAGGCGAAACAGCAGAAGGACGAGGGCGGGGGCAAAGAGAAGGAGCAGTCGATAAGGGTCGACATCGAAAGGCTTGACTCGGTGCTGAACCTGGCCGGAGAGCTGGTACTATCGAGGAACAGGCTCATGCGGCTCGGTTCCAGGCTCCCTGAGACGGACGCCGAGGAAGAACTCGTCTCCCACGTGAACGAGGCGATAGCCCAGCTCGATCTCGTCACAACCGACCTCCAGCTCGCCGTAATGAAGATGAGGATGCAACCCATAGCCAAGGTCTTCAATAAATTTCCGAGGATGGTCCGGGACCTCGCAAGGCAGAACAATAAGGAAGTGGAGCTCGTCATAAGAGGCGAGGAGACGGAGCTCGACAAGACCGTCATAGAGGAGCTCGGGGACCCGCTCGTCCACCTCATCAGGAACGCCCTCGACCACGGCATGGAGACCCCGGAGGAGAGGGTGGCCGCGGGCAAGCCGAGATGCGGCACCGTCTCCCTTTCCGCCTATCAGGAGGGGAGGCACATAATAGTGTCGATTGCTGAGGACGGACGCGGGATGAACCCGGTCCATATAAAGAATTCCGCCGTTGAGAAGGGCCTCCTGACCGAGGACGAGGCAGGGAGATTATCCAACAAGGACGCGTTGAACCTGATATTCATACCCGGCTTTTCCACCGCCAAGAAGGTGAGCAACATCTCCGGGCGCGGCGTAGGGATGGATGTCGTGAAAACAAACATCACCCGAATAAACGGGTCTATTGACATCGATTCCGAGGTCGGCAGAGGGACGACGATCACCTTCAGCCTCCCGCTTACGCTCGCAATCATTCAGGCGCTTACGGTCGATGCCGGAGGAGAGGTCTACGGCATACCGCTTTCAACCGTCATCGAGAACATCAGGGTCGCCGACTGCGATATAAAGACCGTGGACAGCAGGGAGGTCATTCAGATAAGGGACAGGGTCTACCCTGTCGTCAGGCTCGGCGCGCTCGTCTCCGGCAACGTTACGACGGCGCAATCCGAGTGGAAGTACATAGTCCTTATAGGCATAGGCGAAAAGAGGTTCGGGATACTCGTAGACAGGCTCCACGGCCAGGAGGAGATAGTCATGAAGTCGATGGGCGAGTACCTGAAGGGCACCGAAGGCATAGCCGGCGCGTGCATAACCGGCGACGGCAACGTCATATTGATACTCGACCTCGCCGGGCTCATGCAGGCGGCCCAGAGGTCGTACGCATTCTGAAGTCAGGGGGGGAGATGACAGGCAGTAAGATCAGGGTGCTCATAGTCGACGATTCGGCGTTCATGCGCAGAGTCATAAAGCAGATGCTCGAGACAGACCCCGGCATCGTGGTCGTAGGCGCGGCCAGAGACGGCGCCGAGGGCGTCGAGCTCGCGCTCTCCCTGAAACCCGACGTCATAACTATGGACATAGAGATGCCGAGGATGACCGGGTTGGAGGCGACTGAAGCGATAATGGAGAAGGCGCCGACGCCGATAATCATGGTCAGCTCCCTTACGAAGGAGGGCGCCAAGGCAACCTTTGACGCGCTGGACAAGGGCGCGGCCGATTACATTTCGAAAAACCTCTCGACCTCGTCGTTTGACATGATGAAGATACAGGAGGAGCTTATCTCCAAGGTCAAGGCGGTCTCGCTGAAGAAGAACAGGCTCCTCGGCCTCTCCGGCTTCAAAAAGCCCGCGGCAGCGCCCGCGCCGGCAGTGACGCCTGCGAAGAGGAGCTTCGTAACGCAGAAGATTGCCTTCGTGGCCATAGGGGCGTCGACCGGCGGGCCGAGGGCCATCCAGGAGGTCCTCTCTCACCTTCCGCCCGGCCTTACGACGCCTTTTCTCGTAGCCATACACATGCCGAGGGCCTTTACCGGGGCGTTTGCCGAGAGGCTCAACGACCTCTGCGGCCTCGAGGTGAAGGAGGCGGAGAACGGGGAGATGATAAAGGCCGGGCGCGTGCTCCTGACCCCAGGCGGCTCGCAGACGAGGATCAGGAAGCGCGGGACCTTCGATTTCAGCGTTGAGATAAACAACGAGCCCTTCGGCGCGCTCTACAAGCCTTCCGTGGACGTATCGATGACGTCGGTTGCCGAGTGCTATCCCGGCAGGTCGCTCGGCGTGATCCTTACCGGCATGGGGCACGACGGGAGAGAGGGGATGAGGCTTATAAAGGAGAAGGGCGGGAAGACCCTTGCGCAGAACGAGGAGACCTGCACGGTCTACGGCATGCCGAAGGCGGTCGTCGACGCGGGGCTCGCCGACAAGGTAGTGCCCCTCGACAACATAGCGGGCGAGATAGTCAATATGATTTGACAGGCCTCAAAAAAGTCCATCAAAGTTCGCCTCGCTCCTCGACGCCTCGCATCCGGGGCTTTTTCAGCGGCCTCGGCAAATTGGATTTTTTCGTCAACCTGTTGGACACCGGGGGTCAGGCTTTTTCCATATGGACATATTAACTATTGTAGGCATAATCCTCGGCTTCGGCGCCATCATCGGCGGCCAGGTCCTTGAGGGCGGCTCCCTCACCTCTATAATGCAGGTGACGGCCGCGATAATCGTCCTCGGCGGGACGATCGGGGCGGTCTGCGTCAACTATTCCCTTAATACGTTCATCCTTGCGCTGAAGAACGCAAGGCTCGCCTTCTTCAACCATAAGTCCGACCCGAGGGAGTTCATAAGGCTGATCTCGGAGCTCGCCGGGGCGGCGAGGAAGGACGGGCTCCTCGCGCTCGAGTCGCGCCTTAAGAGGATTGACGACCCGTTCCTCAGAAAAGGCCTCCAGCTCGTCGTTGACGGCACCGAGCCGAAGCTCACGAGAGAGATACTCGAGATAGAGATACAGTACACCGAGGAGTACAACCTCTCCTCGGCGAAGGTATTCGAGTCCGCGGGCGGCTACGCCCCAACAATCGGCATACTCGGCGCCGTGCTCGGACTCATACACGTGATGGAGAACCTCGCCGAACCCTCGATGCTCGGCTCCGGCATAGCGGTGGCGTTCGTAGCGACCGTCTACGGCGTCGGCTCGGCGAACCTCCTATGGCTCCCGGTCGCCGGGAAGATGAAGCAGAAGATACGCGAGGACGTCATAGTGAAGGAGATGATCATCGAGGGCCTCATCTCGCTTTCGGAAGGTGAGAACCCGAGGCGCGTTGAAGAGAAGCTCTCCGGGTTCCTGAGGGCCTCGGAGAAGAAAAGATAGCCGTTGTTTTAGAGAAGGCCATTACAAGGGGTGCTTACCAGTGGCAAGGAAAAAGAGGCCCGAGGAGCACGAGAACCACGAGCGCTGGCTCGTCTCCTACGCCGACTTCATAACGCTCCTCTTCGCGTTCTTCACCTCCATGTACGCCATGTCGTCGGTGCACGAGGGCAAGTTCAGGATTCTGAGCGAATCGCTCGCGGTATCCTTCAACCCTTCTCTCTATACTTCCACGAAGATGCAGGAGGGGCCGAGATTCGTCCGGGAGCAGAGGCCGTCCATCGCTACCGAGTTCAAGGATGTGAACGCCGGCAACTACAAAAAGATACAGACCGCTCTCGGCAACCTCGAGAAGGATAAGAAGCTCACCTTCATCGTCGACAACCAGAAGGTGGTCATAAGGATATCCGAGACGAGCCTCTTCAAACCATCGAGCGACGAGATAGCCGAGGGCGGCTACGAGGTCCTCTCCGAGGTCGGCGCGGCGTTGAAGGACATGCCGAGCCAGTTGAGGATCGAGGGGCATACCGATAACATTCCAGTAAACACGCAGAGGTTCCCGACCAACTGGGACTTGTCCAGCGCCAGAGCGCTTAAGGTCCTCAAGTACTTCATCGACGCCCATTCCTTCGACCCCGCGAGGCTCTCAGCCGTCGGGCACGGCGAGTACAGGCCCATCGACTCGAACGACACGCCGACCGGGCGCGGCAAGAACAGGAGGGTGGACATAATGGTGATGAACGGGGATGTCCCCATGTAGCGGCCTCAAAAAAGTCCAACTGCCTCGTTGGCGTCAAAGCCCTGTCCAGCGGCGTACAAACGAGTACGCCCCGGGCCCGATGCCTTTTGAGCAAACCGGACAAATTTCAGGTTTTCAGGGCCTCTTCAGGGCCTTTCCAGCCATTTATCCAGCGCCGTTGCCCGCCTCTCACGTCTTAAATATAATGTCAAGTTTTTTTTAAAAACGCCGAAGAGCAAAGAAAGCATACATGGACAGGCGCTTTTATCCCCCGATATTATGAGGAGGCGTAACGATGGACATAAAGAAGGACTTCGATTCCAAGGAAGTGCTCCAGCTCGTGACCTTCAGGCTGGGGAACGAGGAGTTCTCCCTCGACATATTGAGGGTACAGGAGATAATAAGGCACATGGACCTCACCCGGGTGCCGCGCACGCCGGACTTCGTCGAAGGGGTCATCAACCTCCGGGGCAGGGTAATACCGGTCCTTGACCTCAGGAAGCGTTTCGGCCTGCCGGCGGAAGACAGGACGAACGAGACGAGGATAATAGTAGTTGACGTGGACAACAGGACTGTGGGGCTCAAGGTTGACGCGGTCTCCGAGGTGTTGAGGCTTCCCTCTGACACCGTCGAGCCTCCGCCGTCCATCGTCACCGGGGCCGAGTCCGAGTACATAAAGGGCGTGGGCAAGCTCGACAACAGGCTCATAATCCTCCTCGACGTATCAAAGATACTCAGCAGGAGCGAGAGGGACGCGCTCGGGCACCAGCTTAACGCGGTAGCCTGAAAACATTATAATTCCCGGAGGTTCTGCAGTGGATCTTCATTCAGTGAAATCCAGGTTCCTTGGTAGCTATGCCTTTCTTATAATCCTTTTCTTTATCCAGCTGCCCATAATATATGTGCTGGTCGGCGGGATGAGCCAGAAGTACTCGCAGGTCGTGGAGGCGAGCGCCCTGAGAAAAAGGGCCGTCGAACTGAACTACGTCCTTAACCGCCATATCATGAACGGCGAGGAGGAGCTCGAGCAGGTCTTCCAGGACAAAAAGGCCGAATACGGCAGGGTCATCGAGTCGCTCCGGTCCGGGTCCGACGAGGTGCCGGCGGTCACAGGGTCCGCGAAAGACAAGCTCCAGGCGGTTGAAGAGAAATGGGAGGGGATGCTCGTCGCCCTGGACAAGACAATGGAGAGCGGCGACAGCCTGTCCGAGGCCATGGTGGAGCTGGAGAGTACCACATACCCGATGGTCGACAGGATGAACGGGATCGTCAAGGGGTTTGTGGCGCTCGGCGACCAGTCGTACAGCAAGTCGATAGACCTTGCCGGGCTCCAGAGGATGAGGACCGTGAACATGGCCTATCTCATGGAGCGATACGCGAGATCGAATTACGAGCTCAACCTCGTTTCCGACAACCTCAAAAAGACCATGAGCGATTTTGAGGCGACGCTAAAGGGCCTAAAAAACGGCTCCGCGGAGCTGAACCTGAGGCCGGTCCACAACCCGGATATAATAAGGAAGATCAACGAGGCCGAGGGGCTCTGGGCCAAAAGGAAGGAACTCGTAGCCGCCGGCATGAAGGACAAGGAAGCCTTCGCCGCCAACGTGAACGAGCTCTCCAACAGGCACACGCCTGAGATCCTGGCCGCCGCCGACGACCTTACGAAGGAGATAGCCGCAAACGCCAGGGCTTCAGCGATGAAGGGGATAGCCGTAATGGCCGTCGCGGTATTCCTCTCGGTCGGAGTATCCGTATTTTTCATGTGGTCGACGAACACCCACATCATAAGGCCCATCATCAGGGTCAAGGAGACCGTAGAGGCCATCTCTCAAGGAGACCTCTCGAAAAGGGCCGAGATAAAGGTCAGGTTCCTGGGCAGAGAGCTACACGACGAGGTGACGAGCCTCGGCGGGAGCGTCGACGCGATGGCCGTGCAGATGTCCGGCGTCATAGGCAGGATAACCGATTCATCGAACCTGCTCGCCTCGGCCGCGGAACAGCTCTCCTCGTCCGCGACACAGATAGAGGAGGGCGCTAACAGGCAGTCGGGCCAGACGGTCCAGGTGGCCACCTCCATGGAGGAGATGAACTCGACGGTCATAGAGGTCGCCAAGAACTCGAACAAGGTATCGGAATCCGCAAGGAACGCTCAGAACATAGCGGTAAAGGGCGGCGACGTCGTATCTGAAGCGATCTCAGCCATGCAGGAGGTCGCGGAATCCACTTCAGTCACGGCTGACACGATAAAGAAGCTCGGCAAGTCCTCCGAGGAGATAGGCACTATCGTTTCAGTCATCAACGACATAGCCGACCAGACGAACCTCCTTGCGCTTAACGCCGCCATAGAGGCGGCCAGAGCCGGCGAGCAGGGCAGGGGCTTTGCCGTCGTCGCCGACGAGGTGAGGAAGCTCGCCGAGAGGACCACCAAGGCGACAAAAGAGATAAGCGGGATGATAAGGACCATACAGTCCGAGACCGGCACAGCCGTTTCAGCGATGGACGACGGCACTAAGAGGGTGGAAAAGGGAGTAAGATTAGCCAACGAGGCCGGCGACGCGTTGAAGAGGATAGTAACCGGTGTTGAGAATGTAACCGACATGATAAGCCACATAGCCACATCAGCCGAGGAGCAGAGCGCGACGGCCGACGAGATAGCCCAGAACATGGACTCCATAGCCGAGGTAGCGAAGACCAATGTGGGCGCGATAGCCGATGTCTCGAGGGCTACGAGCGAGATGGCCAGGCTCGCAACCGAACTCAAGGGCCTTGTCGCGAACTTCAGGGTAGAGCATGTCTCCAACAGCCGCGCCGTTGATATGAAGGTCGTCGAAGGCGGCAGGAAGAGCGCGGAAGTCAAACCTTTCAAGCTCTTTAAAAAGGCGAGCGGCCATGCCTAAGGCCAAAACAAGGAGAGCAATATGATAACCGCGCAAAAGGAAAAGATCACGGAGGTCGCCCTGAAGGCGTCGGAGTTGCCGGTCCTTCCGGTCACGACACAAAAGGTCCTCTCCATAATGGCGGACCCTGACGTCTCCATCGAGAAGATAAAGAGGCTCATCGGGGCCGACCCGGGGCTGACGACAAAGATACTCATGGTAGCAAACTCCGCCTTTTACGGGAGTTACAGGAACATACAGAACCTGACTCAGGCTATCCTCCGGCTCGGGCTGAATGCCGTAAGGTCGATAGTGGTAGCCACATCCATGAAGAACGTCTATAAGAGGTTCGGCCTGACGGAAAAATTGCTCTGGGAGCAGATCATAGGCTCGGCCCTTGCGGCGAATATCATCGCGAGACAGACGCGCCTCTCAGACCCCGAGGACGCCTTCATAGGCGGGCTCCTCCATGACATCGGGAAGGTCGTGCTCAATAACGAGTTCCCCGAGGACTTCGCGCGCGTTATGGAGCGCGTCTACAACGACTCGGTCACGTTCACAATAGCCGAGGCAGAGGTTTTTGATTTTTCACAGAGGAAGCTCGGCGCCGAGGTGGTCAAGAAGTGGGGGTTCCCGGAGACCCTTGAGAAACTGCTCCTGAACTTCGACGACCAGGAGGAGATAAAGAAGGAGAAATACCTCTATAACCTCGTCACCATCATAACGCTCGCCGACAGGATGTGCCAAAAGTTTGGCTTGGGTTGGAGAAAACCCGGCGGTGAAGGGGTAGATTTCGGCAACCTCCCCGAATCCCTTGGCCTCGATCAGGAAGAGATGAAAGACCTCATGGAAAAGATACAGGTGACATTCAGCCAGGGAATCGAGCTTTATTAAGTACTTGGATGTTTTCAGCGTCTACTCCATCGAATAAACCCCGCGCGTGCCATTATCCGGGCACGCCAATTGCATATACATAACTCCAGGCATTCTGTATCGTCATTTGCGCTTTTCTACGGATGGGGATTAACGATGGAGCTATGGGTTATCGTACTTTCGGCGGTCGACCTCGCCCTTATGGGCGGCATCCTCTATATCATGGCAAGTAAGAAGATACTGCGGAGGCCGGGCCCAGACCCCGCGCCATCCATAGACCATATAAAGGCGCTGGAGAGCGAGATCTCAGGCATAAGGAGGCTCTCAGCCGAGTTGGAGAGGAAAAAGGCCATGTTCGAGAGGCATGAAGATACCATGGGCGAACGTACGAGGAGGCTCGACGCGGCAGTCAAGCAGGCTGAGGATTCGGCTAAGAAGCTCGAGGCCCGCTACTTAAGCGAGAAGAACGAGGACATGTACGGAAGGGCGGTTAAGATGCTGAAGGCCGGGACCCCTGCCGACGAGGTCGTAAGGAACCTCGGGTTGCTCTCAGGCGAGGTAGATCTTATGTCTTCCCTCAATAATTACAGGTAACCTATCCGGGTGAGAGCCCGGTTTATAAAGACTCCGTAACACCCCACCAAATCCCCCCTCTCCCTCACCGGGAGCGGGGGGCACCTCATTACAGGAACATCCATGCGGCAAAAAGGTCTCACCCGGCATTTTATTCCCTTTTGAGGCGGGCCTTTCTCTGAAAATCGTCGAAAACTGAGGTACAAGCGCGTCTGAGCGCCTGGCACGTATGTTGCATTATACTTTGCCAGATACAAGGAGGCGAAAAGATGGACAGGTCGATATTCGTAGCGCTCTCAGGCGCGGTCGTACAGGAAAAGAGGCTGGAAGTCCTGACCGACAACCTCGCCAACGTGAATACCGCCGGTTTCAAGAAACAGAAACCGCTTTTTGAGGATGCGATGCCTGACGGCTACGGCATACGGGATTTTGCCTCCATGGACAAGGTAGTTACGGACATGTCGCAGGGGCCTTCCGAAAAGACCGGCAGGATGCTCGACCTCGCGATAAAGGGCGAGGGGTTCTTCGTCATGAACACCGTGAACGGCCCCCGTTACACGAGGGACGGGTCGTTCACGTTAGCCACTGACGGGACGCTTACCTCCCGCGAAGGTTTCCCGGTTACAGGCGATAAGGGTGTCATAAAGTTGACTTCTCCGGATGTCGCGATTGACGCGGAGGGGAATATCCGGGAAAAAGGCGCGATCGTTGACAGGCTGAAGGTCGTTTCGTTCTCGAACCTCATGGACTTAAGGCGCGAGGGGAACTTTTTCATGCCAGTTGAAGGGGCCAAGGAGACGGCGGTATCCAAAGAAACCGCGATCGACCAGGGGTATGTGGAGACCTCGAACGTCAACGCTGTGCGCGCGATGACGACGATGATAGAGGCGATGAGGTCTTTTGAGACGCACACGAAGATGATACAGACGATCGACGACATGACGAAAAAGGCGATAGAAGAGGTCGGCAGGGTCTGAGCTTAATCTAAGGAGGAATATTACATGATAAGGGCATTGTGGACGGCATCGACTGGCATGGAAGCCCAACAGCTGAACATCGACGTGATAGCCAACAACCTCGCTAACGTCAACACCACCGGCTTTAAGAAGAGCAGGGCCGACTACCAGGACCTCCTCTATCAGGAGCTGAAATCAGCGGGAGCGTCGTCCTCCCCGTCCACGATGGTCCCGACCGGCATCCAGATAGGGCAGGGCGTCCGGACCGTATCGGTCGAAAAGGTCTTCAACCAGGGCAACTTCAAGGAGACGCAGAACTCGCTCGACCTTGCCATAGAGGGCGACGGGTTCTTCCAGATAGCGAAGCCGGACGGCACTACGGCGTACACGAGGAACGGGGAGTTGAAGATCGACAGCGAAGGCCGCCTCGTCACCTCGGACGGCTATTTGCTCGAACCCCAGATAACGATACCATCGGACACGCTCACCGTGACCATCAGCGCGGACGGCATAGTATCCGTAACACAGCCGTCGTCTGCGAGCAACACCCAGGTGGGGACGATCGAGCTCGCGAGGTTCATAAACCCCTCGGGCCTTCAGTCCGTCGGAAAAAACCTGTACCTGCCGACATCCGCTTCAGGCGACGCCATAACCTCGACCCCAGGCTCCGACGGCTTCGGTACGCTCGCGCAGGGCTTTCTCGAGATGTCTAACGTGAGTGTCGTGGAAGAGATGGTAGCGATGATCGCCGCGCAGAGGGCCTATGAGATAAATTCCAAGTCCATACAGACGACGGATGAGATGCTTCAGACCGCCAACTCGATGAAGAGATAAACTGTGAAAAAGGCCCTCTTGATAACGCTCCTTGTCCTTGCGTTCCCGGCGCTCTCTTACGGGCTCGACGTTGACGCAGAGATAAAGACCGCGCTCCTTAAGGTCTCGCCCTGGAATAGCACAAAGGTCGAGGTCGAGGAGATTGAGGTGCCTGGGATAGAAAAAGAAAGGTTCGACGCAATCGAGGTAAGGCTCCCAAACGCGAAGGCGGCCGGAAAGGTCGCGTTCCTTACCGTTCTTAAGCGGGACGGCAAAGAAACAAAGACCCTTTGGGGCTCGGCGCGGATTCGGGTATACAGGGACGCGCTTGTGGCCTTACGCGCGTTTAAGATGAAGTCGAAGCCTTCGCCCGACGACGTGAAACTTGTTTCCGTCGAGGTCAGGGACGCCCCAGACGCGGTAGCGTCGATAGACGAACTCGACGGCATGGTCGTAAAGAGGCCGATTTCAGCCGGCTCAATTATAAAAAGGGATTATCTCAAGCTTGAAACAGTTGTAAGGAAGGGCGACAGAGTCATAGTCTGGGTGGAGGGCAAGTCCGTCAGGGTCAAGACCGCGGCTATCGCCTCAGAGGACGGCGGCAAGGGCGCAGTTATAACCGCCCGCGCGCTCTCAGGCAGGGAGATAAGCGGTGTTATAACGGCCCCGGGCGAACTGCGGGTCGAATTCTGACAAAACGCTTCGCGCATTTAGAGTTATTCAGCAACCTGCTAAACGGAGCTTTCGTGATGAGAAAAACATTCGGGATACTCGTTATGCTCTGCGCCCTGGCGTTCTTTGCCGGTTGCGCCACACCCGAGCCAAAGAAGATAGACATATCGAACATCCCTGTCCAGGGGAACGCCGCGTCGACGACGCCAGGGTCTCTCTGGCCCGGCGAGACGTCGAGGAACACGCTCTTTCAGGATTTGAGGGCCAGGAACGTAGGCGACATCATAACGATAGAAATATCCGAAAAGACGAGCGCCATAAAAGAGGCGACGACATCGACTTCGAGGTCGTCTTCAAAGGACATAGCGCTCGCCAACCTCTTCGGCCTCCCGTCGAACCTCGGGATGAGGAACTTTCTCGGCCAGGGCACACCCTTCAGCCCCGAGGTCTCCTCCACCTATGACTCGTCGTTCGACGGCTCCGGCACAACAAAGAGGAGCGGGGAGTTGAGCGCCACCATTACGGCGAGGGTCATAAAGGTGCTTTTGAACGGCAACCTGGTGCTTGAGGGCAAGAAGGACATGGTCGTGAATAACGAGCTTCAGTACATAATACTCAGCGGCATCGCGAGGCCCGAGGACATAACGGAGGCGAACATCGTCTCGTCGAGCCAGTTATCCGACGCGCGCATAGAGTACTCAGGCAAAGGAGTGCTTGCCGACGAACAGGGCCAGGGCTGGCTCGGAAGGATACTCGACAATGTCTGGCCGTTCTAAAACGTTTACGGAGAGGATGGATGTGACTACTATTTTAAAAAGGCCGCTGGCCGTACTCGCCTTTATTCTCGCGACGGCGCTCGTAAGCGGCGTATCCGAGGCCGCGCGCATAAAGGACGTCGCCTTTATCGAAGGGGTGAGGTCCAACCAGCTCGTAGGCTATGGGCTCGTCGTAGGCCTTAACGGCACCGGGGACAAGTCCAGCAACGCCACAAACCAGTCGATGTCCAACATGCTGAACAGGATGGGGATGAAGATAGACCCCAAAAACGTGAAGGTCAAGAACACGGCCTCCGTCCTTGTAACCGCCGAGATACCGCCATTCATAAAGCCCGGCGCCAGGATTGACGTGCTTGTGTCGTCCATCGGCGACGCCACGAGCCTCCAGGGCGGCACGTTGATCTCAACACCGCTGCGCGCGCAGGACGGCGCGGTCTACGCCATGGCGCAGGGGGCGATCGCCCTCGCGGGGTTCACCGCCGGGAAGAGCGCGAACGTAACGAAGAACCACCAGACAGCCGGAAAGATCCCGAACGGGTCGATACTCGAGCGCGAGGTCCCTTTCGCGCTGAATACTGAAAACGGGCTGGTATTTTCCCTCCGGAACCCGGACTTCACTACCGCCGCGCGGATGGTCGACGCGATAAACAAGGGGCTCGGTTATGACGCGGCCACGGCTGTCGACGCCGGCAAGATAAGGGTCTCCCAGCTTCCGGGGACCACGCGCTTCATAGAGCTTATTTCCACGATAGAGTTGCTGGAAATAAAGACTGACGCGGTCACGAAGGTCGTTGTGAATGAGAGGACCGGGACGGTCGTCATGGGAGAGAACGTAAGCATATCGAGTGTAGCGATTTCCCACGGCGACATAAGCATAGAGGTGAAGACCCAGTACCACATATCCCAGCCCTCGCCGCTCTCGAAGGGAGAGACGGTAGTCCAGCCCGTTGAGGAGACGACCGTTCAGGAGGAGAGGTCGAGGCTTATCGTGCTCCCCGAGAGCGTAACGCTCGGCGAGGTGGTAAGGGCCCTTAACCTCGTGGGGGTCACCCCGCGGGACCTCGTAGCGATACTCCAGGCCATCAAGGCCGCCGGGGCCCTGCAGGCGGAGCTTGAGATCATCTAAGGAGGAACCATCATGGGAGCTAAACTCATAGACGAAGAGCTCGCTATCCAGAGGTCGTGCGAGATACCGAAGGAGTGCAAGAGATACATCTCTCACCATGTCCGGAACGGCCTCGTCTCGATAATGGGGCTCGCCCTTAAGGCAAAAGACGAGCCCGACGCCCTTAAGGAGATAGAGATGAGGATAAGGCACATAGCCGGCGACCTCGAAAAGGTTGGTCTTTAAGGAACGACATGAACGTCTCAAATGCCATAGAGGCCTCAATAAAGGCCGACGAGCCGATAAAGAAGGACAGCGGGGCCGGACTAAAGAAGGCCTTGACCGAGTTCGAGTCGATCTTTATCGGCTATATGCTGAAGACGATGAAGGAGGGTGTCGCCAAGAGCGAGCTCTTCCACGGAGGGAGCGGCGAGGAGATCTACAACTCCCTTTTCGATATCGAGCTTGCGCGCCTCATGGCCTCGGGCCACGGCATAGGGCTTAAGGACATGATGATGAGGGAGCTCGGCGGCGCGGAAGATATGCGGGAGCCGGGAGAGGCGTTCACCGGAAGGGCGTTTGTCCCGTACACGCCGCCCCCGGTCGCTTCGGAAGTCGGGCCAGAGGCGGTTGACGAGCCTTTAAAGCCAAGGGTCTCCGATAGGGGCCTCAAGTTCCCTGTGGGCGACGGTTTTAAGAGGGTAAGCTCGAAGTACGGCATGAGGGAGGACCCCTTCACGGGGCATGAGAGGTTCCACCACGGCGTCGACATTGCGGCAAGGGAGGGCTCGCCGGTCTACCCGGCGGCTGAGGGCAGGGTGGTATTCTGCGGCACGAGGGGCGGGTACGGCAACGTAGTAGAGGTCCTGCACTCAAACGGCCTGGTCACAAGGTACGGCCACAACGCGAAAAACCTCGTAAGGGAGGGTGACCACGTGACTACGAAGGATGCGATAGCCTCCGTAGGCTCCACTGGAAGGTCGACAGGGCCTCACCTCCATTTCGAGATACTAAAGGACGGCAACGCCGTCGACCCTTCGGGGTTCAGGTTCGGCTAAGCATGATTAGTTGTGGTTCAAGGGCAGTGCAGTCCCATATTTAGTGGTCTTCCTAAAGTTTTTTGAGGCTTCCGCCGATATTAAAATCAGAGGGCGGGAACGCTCCTTAAACTCAGGAGGACCAGATGAAAGTAGGCGGAAAAAAAGGCGGGGTAAGCGCCGACAATTACGTCAAAAAGGCAGGGGAGACCGGTGGACAGGTAAAGGGGCCCGAAGGCGGCGCCAAACCCAAGGCAGGAGACAGCGTAGACATCTCGTCCAGGGCAAAGGACATGAACAGGGCCAAGGGGCTTCTGGAGGACGTGCCGGAAGTCAGGGGCGAGATGGTCGTCAAGCTCAAGACCGATATCGAGAGCGGGAACTACGAGGTCGACTCCGGAAAGGTCGCCGAGAAGTTGATCGAAAGGGCCATCGTAAACGCCATACCGGTAAAAAAATAACATGGCATTAAGCGCGATAGAAGCACATCTCACAAAGGAAGAGTCCCTGTACAAGGACCTCGTCGACGTGCTCCAGACGGAGACCGAGAACCTCGTCTCAAGGGACTTTAGAGCCCTCTACGAGACGGTCGGCAGGAAGGAGCACATCCTCAAAAGGATAGAGCTCTCAGGCGCCGAGCGCTTGAAGCTCGTAAGGGACGCGGCCGGGAAGCTCGGGCTGAAACCCGGTCCGAAGGGAGAGTTTACCCTCTCGGAGATAATCGAGCGGTCTGGTCCCTCGGCGGATGCGCTCGAGTCAAAAAGGAATATTATAATTTCTCTTATCGATTCCATCAGGGAGCTGAACCATTTAAACGGCCTTATTGTAAGGGGGTCTCTGGATAACATCAACAAGACGCTCGGCTTTCTCGGTAATTTCCTGCAAACCGGCGTCTACGGGCAGAAGGGTGCGTTCGACGGCTTCGCCTCCGTCAAGGGCTCTCACTTAAGCGAAGGGGCTTGAACAGGGTATGGCGTCTCTTACATCAGTCCTCGACATAGCGAAGACAGCGCTTCTCGCCAACCAGAAGGCGATAAACGTCACCTCTCACAATATCGCTAACGCGAACACCGAGGGGTACACGAGGCAGAAGGCCGTACTCGAACCAATGACGGCCGTCCGGTACGGAGGCCTTTATTTCGGCACCGGCGTCACCATAAATTCGATAGAGCGCGTATTCGACAGGTTCCAGGGCGTGCAGATAAGGACCGCGACGTCGACGCTTTCGAGGTACGAGACCAAGGGCGAGCACTTAAGCGCTCTCGAAGCGCTTGTAAACGACCTCGACGGCGCCGGCCTGAGCTCCAGGATAGACGACTTCTTCAACTCGTTTCAGGAGATAATCAACAACCCGTCGTCGTACCCGGAGCGCTCTTCGCTTCTCTCCAGCGCGTCTCTCCTTACCGACGCGTTCAACACGATAGACGCTACGATAAGGCAGAACCTCTCAAGCATCAATAAGGAGATGGAGTCGGTCGTAAAGGAGATAAACTCGATAGCCGAACAGGTCGCCGAACTCAACCACCAGATATCGAATATCGAGGTCGGCGGCATGAAGGCGAACGACCTCCGCGACCAGCGGGACCTCCTCCTTGAGGGCCTCTCCGGCATGGTGGATATATCCACCATCGAATCCGAGACCGGCCAGACGGACGTCTACATCGGCGGGTTCTTTCTCGTTACCGGCATAACATCGGCGCCGCTCGAGCTCAAGATTAACCCGGAGTCCCCGGTCTACGATATCGTCAGCCGGGGGACCGTCCTTAACGACAGGATCACCGGCGGGTCGTTGAAGGGGCACCTCGAAGGGGCCGCCTTATACGACGAGGCCGAAGGCAAGCTGAACCTCCTTGCCGCAAGCCTCATAAAAGAGGTGAACCTCCAGCACTCCCAGGGCTACGGGCTCGACGGGACTACGGGTACGGACTTCTTTGCGGCTCCCACCGTCTACACGCACGCCTCCAGCGGAAACTCCGGAGGCGCGGTCGTCGCCAACGGCGCGGTAACCGATTACAATCTGCTGACGCTTAACGACTACGAGGTCAGGTTCTCAAGCGCAACGAGTTACACCATCGTCAATACCGATACCAGCGCGGTGGTCACGCAGGGGGCTTATACGTCCGGGACCGCCATAACGTTCGAGGGCCTGAGCTTCACCATTTCCGACAACACAAGCGCACCGGCCGCCGGAGACAAGTTCTCGATAAGCGTCAAGGAGAACGCCGCGGAGTATATAGGAGTCGCGGTCACGGACCCGAACGCGATAGCCGCGTCCTCGACCCTTGCCGGAGTGCCAGGGGACAACCTGAACGCGATGGCGCTTGCCGACCTCAAGGGCGCGGCGCTTATCGAGGGAGCCACCTTTAACGACTATTACAACCGGATAGTGAGCGACGTGGGGTTCGCCTCCAGCGAGGCGTCCGGGAGCTACGACGCCCAGTCAAAGCTCGTCGAGGAGTTGAAGTCGGCGAGAGAGTCGGTATCCGGCGTATCGATTGAGGAAGAGGCCATAAACCTCATAAAACTCCAGCGGGCTTACGAGGCCGCGGCAAAGGTTATGGCCACCGCGGACCAGATGTTAGAGACGCTCCTAAACCTGAGGTAGGTCATTATGAGAGTAACCCAGAATATCACCTACAACACATACATAAACGACATAATGAGGCGGCAGGAGTCGCTCTACAAGCTCTCCAAACAGCTCTCGACCGGCAAGGCGGTAAACGCCCCATCGGACGACCCGGTGAAGACGGACAAGATACTCACGTCAAAGTCGATACTTTCCGGGTTCGAGCAGTACGACAGGAACATGGACTCCGCGCTCGATTACCTCAATACCTCGGAGGACGCGTTCGCAAGCGTCAAGGACGTTATCATGACGCTCCAGGAACTCGCGACCACCTCGGCCACCGGCACTTCCGACGCGTCATCGAGGGCAAATACCGCGGTTACGGTGGACCAGCTCTATCAACAGCTCCTGACCATCGCGAACACCAACTACGATAATAAGTACGCTTTCGCGGGCTATGAGACCGGGACTGAGCCATTTGACCAGACCGGGAACTACCTGGGCGACACCAACTCTTACCAAGTCCGCGTAAATTCGTCCGGCTACATGACAGTCGGCGTAAACGGCGGAGAGGTCTTCAAGGGCGTCAACGGCGGCGTGGACATATTCCAGACGGTCGCAGACCTCGCGACAGCGCTCAATAACAACGACTCGGCTGGCATTCAGGCCGCCGGTACAAACCTCGAGAGCGCGTTCCAGCAGGTCTCGAACGCGGTCTCCGACATAGGCGGCAGGATCACGAGGATAACGTCCGCGAAAAACGACCTCTCAAGCGCCAGGCTTGACGTCGAGACGATGATAGGCACCCTTGAGGACGCCGACATCGCGAGAGTGATATCCGAGCTCACCCTTGGCCAGACCGCGCTTGAGGCGGCGATGTCATCCGCCGGGAAGGTCATAAGCGTCAATATCTTCGACTACCTGTAAGCAGAAAACCGAGGGAGGACGTAATGACGGCTGGACTGTAAGGCGCGCCATTGATACGTTGATATGCACAAAAAACCGGGATAATATGTATTAAACAGAACATGCCAGGGAGGGCGATATGCTTGTATTGACAAGGAAGTCGGGAGAGGCGATCCGGATAGGCGGCGACATAAAGGTCGTAGTCGTTGAAGTAAAGGAAAACCACGTAAAGCTCGGGATAGAGGCCCCTGCCGCCATGAGCGTGCACAGGGAAGAGATATTCATAAGGATACAGGAGGAGAACCTTAGCGCCTCCACGCTCCCGGCCGACGTCTCAGACACCCTAAAGAGGTTAAAAAACAAATGAACGTAGCAAGGGAATCGACACAGGAGATAGTCTTCGAGACGCACAGGTTCGGTACGCTCTCTATAATGGAGGAGAAGGTAATATCCTTCGCGCAGGGGATACCGGGGTTCAAGAACCTCCGGAGGTTCATCCTCATAGACCACGACTCAGAGGGGCTCTTCAAGTGGCTCCAGTCCATAGAGGACCCGCTCGTAGCGTTCCTCCTCACGAACCCTAATGTCTATAAGCCCGAGTACTCGGTCCCCCTGAGGAAGAACGACTTAGAGACGCTCGACGTGAAGGATATGAAGAACCTCGTATCCCTTGTCATGGTCTGCTTCGCCAACGGCAAAGTGACGCTGAACCTGAAGGGCCCGGTCCTCTTCAACTCCGAGAACATGAGGGCCCTCCAGTGCATAATTGACAGGGACGACTATCAGTCGCACTTCGTGATCAACATCTAAAGTCTTTTCCAAGGCCGCCCCCCTTTAAGGGGGGCGGCCTTTTCGGCGCCCTCTCGACCGGCAAAAACTTCTCGTTGGTTTTCTGTCAGACCTGTAAAAACTTCCTTGTCATATTATTGACGATACCCCCTGCAAACCCCTCAACGCCGTAGTAAAATTCAAGTAAATCGCCGGTCTTCCCGATATGGAGTTTAATGGCATATATGTTGCATTAAACTAATCCAAAATCAGCAGGAGCCCATCATGGACCTGAACGGAAGGACAGTGCTCATCACCGGCGGCACTGGGTCACTCGGCAAAAAGCTCACGAGGAAGATACTCTCCAGGTGGCACCCGAAGCGCCTCATCATATTAAGCAGGGACGAGCTCAAGCAGTCTGAGATGGCCCAGTCCTTTGCTGACCCGTGCCTACGGTTCTTCATAGGCGACGTAAGGGACAAGGACAGGCTTTACAGGGCCTTTGACGGCGTCGATTTCATCATACACGCCGCGGCGTTAAAGCAGGTCCCGGCCGCCGAGTACAACCCGTTCGAGGCGATAAAGACGAACGTCCTCGGCGCCCAGAACGTAATAGACGTCGCGGTGGATAAGGGCGTTAAAAGGGTAGTAGCCTTGAGCACCGATAAGGCCGCGAACCCCATAAACCTCTATGGCGCGACAAAACTCTGCTCGGACAAGCTCTTCATAGCCGGCAACTCCTATGCCGGAGGCAAGCCCACGCGGTTCTCGGTCGTCAGATACGGGAACGTCGTCGGTAGCCGGGGCTCTGTAATCCCGTTTTTTCTCAAGATGAGGGAGACCGGGGTCCTTCCCATAACCGACCCCCGTATGACCCGGTTCTGGATAACGCTCGACCAGGGCGCGGAGCTCGTCCTCTCATCGTTTGAAAGGATGAAGGGCGGGGAGATATTCGTCCCCAAGATTCCGAGCGCGGGGATGATGGACGTCGCCAGAGCCATAGCCCCCGAGTGTACGACTAAGGTCGTCGGCATAAGGCCTGGCGAGAAGCTCCATGAGACGCTCATATCCGAAGACGACGGCAGGCACACGCTCGAGTACGACACCCACTACGTAATCCAGCCCCAGTTCAGTTGGTGGGGCGAGGAGAGGAAGAACGGCGGCAAGCCCGTCGCCGAGGGGTTCAGCTACTCGAGCGACAATAACAGCGACGTCCTCAACACACTGCAGATAAAGAACATAATAAAGGAGTTTTGCGATGCCGAGGAGAGCGATATCCTACGGGCGGCAAACAATTGAGGAAGACGACATAAAGGCCGTAGTAGCGGCCTTGAGGTCTGATTTTCTCACACAGGGGCCGCTTGTTTCGGAGTTCGAGGAGCTCATAAAGGCGCATACAGGGGCTAAATACGCGGTCGCGTGCTCGAGCGGCACCGCGGCCCTGCACATCGCGCACCTCGCGGCAGGCATAGGCAAGGGGGATAAGGTCATAACCTCTCCCATAACATTCCTCGCCTCCGCCAACGCGGCGCTCTACGCCGGGGCGTCCCCGGTATTCGCCGACATCGACCCGAATACATTCAATATCGACCCGGCTGAGATAGAGAGAAAGATAAAGTACAACTCCCCCGTAAAGGCGGTAGTCCCGGTCCACTTCGCGGGGCTCCCGGCGGATATGGAATCCGTTCGCGCCCTCGCGAAAAGGCATGGCGCCGTAGTTATCGAGGACGCCTGCCATGCCCTCGGCGCGTCATGGAAGGATTCCAGGGGGGCCGTCCACAGGGTCGGCTCCTGCTCGCACTCGGAGATGACCGTATTCAGCTTCCATCCGGTGAAGGCCATCACCACATGCGAGGGCGGGGCCGTCACGACCAACGACAAAAGGCTCTATGAGAGGCTCAAGAGGCTTCGGACCCACGGCGTTACGAAGGATGAAGTGGAGTTCGAGCTCCCGAGCGACGGCCCGTGGTATTACGAGATGCAGGAGCCGGGGTTCAATTACAGGCTCCCGGATGTGAACGCGGCGCTCGGCATAAGCCAGATAAAAAAGCTTGAGAGGTTTGTATCCAGGAGGGCCGAGATAGCCTCTCTTTATTCCGCGATGTTCTCCAAGCACCAGTTAGTGAGGACGCAGGCGGAAGGCGAGGGGAGGTCGAGCGCATGGCACTTATACCCGGTAAGGATACCATTTGAGGAGCTCGGGGCGTCAAAGGCCGACTGGTTCTCGATGATGAGGTCCATCGGCATACACCCGCAGGTACACTACATACCCGTACACCTCCAGCCATATTACAGGAGGGCCTTCGGGTACAGGCCCGGGGACTTCCCGAAGGCCGAGGCCATGTACGCCGAAGAGGTG
>Ga0154409_112_pt5 | contig 73234 bp, 64 predicted proteins | sample RifGroB2_FD_115913 | JGI IMG/M metagenome (GOLD analysis project Ga0154409, IMG submission 115913) | Deltaproteobacteria bacterium GWB2_55_19
TGTTCCCGGGGTCTCCGTCCGGGTGAATATAGATGGTAATATAGTCCCAGCGGAAGTTGTCTATATCGTACTCGGACGACTGAGTCACGTACCGCGCACTTCCGTCCGCTCGGGTCTTGAAGTGGTGCTCGTCCACACCGAGGGGTTTTAATTCCCTCGGCTCCTTCGTCTCAAGCCATACCGTATAGACCGCGCCGGGCTTGAGGCCGGATAAATCTATGCCGATTGACCGTTGGCCGTAGGTGATGCCTATTTTTTCAATAGTCACCTCCCCGCTGGCCCGCTGGCCTGTTGCGTCCTTCAATGCCAGGATCTTCCGCGCCGGGTAGTCAAACCCAAGGGTTGCTATCAAGAGGATTAACGAAACAAACAGAAAAACCGGCTTTGTATACGAAAGCGTCCTGTTCATGAGACCTCCTTTAGCTACCTCTAAAAATGGCAATTTTTAGTCGTACACCCCGAGCCCGAACCCGGCCGCATACCAGTAAAATTTGAGGAACTCGGCTGTAAGGAGGCCAAGAGAAGTCGACCCCCACCACCTCGTCTCATCGAAATTCGGCGATTCCACGCTGTAAGGCATTATGATGTAATCGCCAGGCATGACGCGCCTGAATATGTAGAGCGCCCTCTTCATGTGATAGCCTGAGGTGATGAGCACCATGGACCTGAAGCCCTTTTCCTCGAATATGCGCCTCACCTCTATGGCGTTCTCGATGGTGCTACGAGACTTTTTCTCAAGTATTATCCTTAACTTATCATTTTCATTAAGCTTTTTATTGAAAAATATGGCACCAAGGTCGGCGTCCTCATGGACCCCGCTTAATATCATCACCCCTGCCGTGCCAACGGAGAGGAGGTTTAGCCCCACCTCGGCCCTGCCGAGCCCGCCGGTGAGCACGACTATCGCATCGGCCTTGCCGCTGGCCTCGTAGCCTGTCTCCCTCACGTCCCCGATGAAGCCGGAGAAGAGATATATGATGTATGATGCTATGAGGGCCGCGACGAGCGCGAGCCCCCGGTCATTTGTCTTATTATTCATTATACTTCAAAAATCCCTTGCGTAGCCCGGTCTTTTATGCTATTTTTTTTAGATTACAATTTTCATGGAGGAGAACCAGATGGCAGCCACATGCGACATATGCAAAAAGGGCCCGACATTCGGCAACAACGTCAGCCACGCCCATAACAAGACCAGGAGGAGATGGAACCCAAACCTCCAGTCCGTCCGTGCGATCCAGAACGGCCAGGTAAAGAAGATCCGGGTATGCAGCAGGTGCATCCGCTCAGGGTCCGTGACCAAGGCAGTCTGATCCGCCCCAACACTTTCAGATTAAAGACCCGCCGCAAGGCGGGTCTTTTGTTTGCGGGTTTTCATCACTTGGTACTTTTCACGGGGCCGCGCCGCCCTTCCCTCTGCCCTAAGCATCGTCATCTATTACCGCAATCGCGTCTATCTCTATCTCGACCCCCTTCGGTAGTCCGCTGACCTCGACCGTCGCCCTCGCCGGGTAAGGCGGCATGAAGAACTCTCCGTATACGCCGTTCATTTCGGCGAACCTGGATAAGTCCTTTAGGAAGACCGTCGTCTTCACGATGTCTTTGAGCCCGGCGCCGGCTTCGGAGAGGACCATCTGCAGATTTCTCAAGACCTGCCTCGTCTGTATCTTTATATCCCCCGGCACGACCTCGCCCGTCATCGGCTCTATCGGTATCTGGCCTGAGAGGTAAATCTGACGGCCTATCTGCACCGCCTGTGAGTACGGCCCTATGGCCCGCGGAGCCCTGTCGGTCTTTATCTCTTTTCTCTGCATCAAGCCTCCTGGTCCTTGCCGGACGGGCAAATTTAGAATCAAAAAAATGGGAGCCCTGTAATCCTGAATCAAAATATTTTCCCCTTTTTTAAAGGGGACTAAGGGGGGATTATAAAATAAGTTATTGAAGCTAACCTCCCCTCGCCCCTCTTTATAAAAAAGGGGCCCGGAAAATCATTCATTGGGCGAACTGGCTCGCCCCCCCACTCAGACCGCCCCCTCCGAGTCCTTTGTGACGCCACGGAGCCTCTCCACCTTTATGACCTTCTTTATCTTCTGAAGCCCGGCCATTATTGACTTAAGGTGCTGGAGGTCGTTTACCTCGACTTCAAAGGTGCAGACCGCCTTGTTATCCTGGTTAGTCCTTATGTCCGCGCTCGAGATGTTCGCGTCGGCGGCCTTTATGGCGTTGGTCATCTCGGCGAGCAAACCCTTTTCGTTACGGCAGAGGACCTCAATCTTCGCGGGCCTCGTAGTCCGCGCCTTTTTGTCCCACTCGACGTCGATCTTTCTTTCGCTGTCTATGTTCATAAGGTTCGAGCACCCCATCGCGTGTATCGCCACCCCCTGTCCGTGGGTGATGAACCCGGCTATCTCGTCGCCCGGGAGCGGGTTACAGCATTTGGCGAACCGGACCATCACGTCCTCGACCCCCTTGACTACGACCGCGTTCCTTACCGGCTTGGACTTGAACTTGTCGAGTACCTTTCTGAAAAAGAACTTCTGCTTCTGTTCGAGCTTTTCAGGCGGCAGGATCTTGCCGAGTATCTGGTGTATGGAGACCTTTCCGTAGCCGATGGAGGCAAGGAGGCTGTCGATGTCCTTCAGTCCCAGGTCCCTGCATATCTTTTCGAGGTCCCCGGCCTTGAGTATCCTGGCGTACTCGACCCCGTGTTTCAGGAACTCCTTCTCGCAAATCTCTTTTCCGAGGTCGATGGACTTTTCCCTCTCCTCGGTCTTTATCCACTGCCTGATGCGCGCCTTGGCCTTGGAGCTGACAGCGAACTTCAGCCAGTCCTTCGACGGGTGGTGCGACTGCGCGGTAGTTATCTCGACGACGTCGCCGTTCCTGAGCTTGTACTTCAAAGGCACCATGCGCCCGTTGACCTTGGCGCCGGCGCACCTGTTGCCTATGTCGGTGTGGATGGCAAACGCGAAGTCAACCGGGGTCGCGCCGACCGGGAACTCCTTTACCGCGCCCTTGGGGGTGAATACAAAGACCTCCTCGGGGAAGAGGTCTATTTTGAGCGACTCCATGAACTCATCGGAGTCCTTGAGGTCTTTCTGCCATTCGAGGAGTTGCCGGAGCCAGGCAAAGCTCTTGTCGTCTTTGCCCCCGTGCGCGACCCCTTCCTTGTACTTCCAGTGCGCGGCGATCCCGTACTCGGCTATCCTGTGCATCTCATCGGTCCGTATCTGGACCTCCATCCTTATCCCGTAAGGCCCGACTACGGTCGTGTGCAGGGACTGGTAGAGATTGAGCTTTGGTATCGCGATGTAGTCCTTGAAACGCCCGGGCACCGGCTTCCAGATGGAGTGGACGAGCCCTAAGACCTCGTAGCAGTCCTTTATCTCCTTTACGACGACCCTGAAAGCGATGATGTCGTGGATGTTTTCGAGGTCCACGTCCTGGTCGCTCATCTTCTTGTATATGCTGTATATCTGCTTGAACCTGCCCGTGACCTCGCCCGAGACCCCGTGCTCCTTGAGTTTTTCCTCGATTATGCCCTTTACCTCTTCAAGGTAGCTCTCTCTCTGGAGCCTCTCCTTCGCGAGCCTGTCTTTCAGCCATGCGTATTTTTCCGGCTCAAGGTACATGAAGGCGAGGTCCTCGAGCTCGAACTTCATCCACCCGATGCCGAGCCTGTTCGCTAGCGGCGCGTAGATGTCAAGCGTCTCCCGGGCTATCTTTTTCTGTTTGGCCGGGTCGAGCGCGCCCAATGTCCGCATGTTGTGGAGCCTGTCGCAGAGCTTTATGAGTATTACGCGGATGTCCCGGCCCATGGCCAGTATCATCTTGCGGAAGTTCTCGGCCTCCTGGTCCTCTTTCTTCTCGAAGGTCATCCGGCTCAATTTGGTGAGCCCGTCGACGAGGTTCGCAACCTCTGCCCCGAAGACCTCCTCTATCTTCTCAATTGTGGTGTGCGTGTCCTCGACTGTGTCGTGGAGGAGGCCTGTGGCGATGGACGCGGCGTCCATTTTAAGGCTCGTAAGGATATTGGCTACTTCAAGGGGGTGGTTGAGGTAAGGCTCTCCGGAGACCCTCGTCTGCCCCTGATGGACGACCCCGGAGAAGACATAGGCCTTCTTTATGACATCGAGGTCAGCGGACGGGTTGTATGCTACAACTTTTTCAAGGATTTCCTCTAACCTGACCATATCTAACCAATTTAGCGCAAAAACAGGGACTTTTCAATAGACAACGTCTTATTGAGGTGTCCACTTATTTTACAACCTTAAGAATATGATAACTATTTGATTCTTTTTGGTTTTTTGCAGGCCGCCCATTCGCTCAATAAACGACCCATAATATCCTTTACACTTTACAGAATTTAAATACCTTTTAAAGTTGGATTTTTCAATTAAATCAATAAGTTAAAAATTTAAAAAACTGGTTCGTTTTTTGCATTAAATATAAAGCCTTTATCAGCAAAAATTTAAAGAGGGGTCGAGATAAAATGAAAACCAGGGAGATCAAGGCCGCGTTTCTGGCCCTGCTTGCGGCCTTTTTCATAATGACTGCCGAGGGGTGCGACAAGGGCCCAGGGGACGGCACGCTCCCCCAGAAGCTCACGGCTGACTACCACGCCGTCTTCCTTGACAACGGCCAGGTTTTCTTTGGAAGGCTCAAGGCGCCATCCTCCGATTTTATCGAGCTTATGGATATCTTCTATGTCAGGAGCGAGACGAATAAGGAGACGAAGGAAGTAAGGAGCGTGCTCATCAAGAGGGGGCAGGAGTGGCACGGCCCGGACAGGATGTTCGTGAACTCTAAGCACGTCACCCTCATCGAGCCGGTATCCCCCGGCTCCAAGGTGGGCGAGCTCATAAAAGAGGCGGCCTCAAAGGGCGCTGGTACAGGCAAGTAGGTTTTACCGATTTTGCATTAAAACCATGTTGAACAGAAGAGGAATCCCATGAAAAGAAAGATGCTTTTGACGCTCTCCGTACTGTTCCTTTCGGCAACGCCTTTTTCCATAGCGCATGCGGAACCCAAGCACTGGGATTCCGGACTTTGCGGCTCGGGTGGTTCATGGACGACTGCAGACGCTTGCTGGTCAGGTACTGGTCAGCCTGCAAGCGGGGATAGTGTTTATCTGAGACCTGGCCTAATAACCGGCGGCTACACGGTAACCTACGACAGCAACTCCAACATCACCCTTGAAGATATGAAGGTCGGAGAAGGGTCGCCCGGGATCGTCACGCTCGAGATCACGGCCCCATTCGCCTCTATAGATACCGTAAATTTTAGTGTAGGTGCAGGGAGCGGTTACTGGGCGGGGGCTGGCTCCGGCGCTGTCGTGCAGGAGGCCGGGACAGTCGGCTCTGACTCCCTTGTCCTCGGTTTAGGGAACGACGACAGCGGCTCATATACGCTCACAGGCGGGAGCCTCTACGCGACAACCGAAACCATCGGACATTACGGCTCCGGCGTATTTACCCATGACGGAGCGACAGGCTTCAGTAACACAACCAATGACGCCACTACATTGTATCTCGGATACAAGACAGGCTCAAACGGCACCTATAACCTCGGGGCCGGGGAGCTTACATCGGATATTCAATACATAGGCTATTCTGGAACCGGGGAGTTCATCCAGACCTCGCCGCTAAACTCATATAACACTACTAACGAACTTTACCTTGGGTATGATAACAGTGGCATTGGCACATATACCATGATGGGCGGGTGGCTGACGGCAGGGTCCGAGTCCATAGGCGACCAAGGCGACGGCACATTTACACAATGGGACGGGCTCAATAGCGTCTCAGGCGATCTGACCATAGGCGCATTTAGCGGCTCAAGCGGTGAATATTCAATGATGGGCGTCCTCGGAGGCGACCCAACGCTCACCGTAGGCAATAATGTGTATGTCGGAAAAGGCGGAAACGGCACATTCACCCAGGAGGGCGGCTCAATTACTGCCGTAAACGAATATATAGGCTATCAAAGCGGGGGCGTAGGCGCCTTTACGCAAAATAGCGGGACAAATACCGTCTCAGGCGCGCTTTACCTCGGCTATGGGGGTTCAGGCACAGGCACATACAACTTGAGCGGCGGCTGGACCTCCGTGCTCTCGGCAGGGGCCGAGGTTGTAGGCAATGACGGCCACGGCGTCTTCAACCAATCAGGCGGGTGGAACATCGTAAGCACCAACCTTATTGTCGGCTCCGGCGCAGGCACGGGCGAATATAACTTGAGCGGGGGCTACCTTAACGCCTCAAACGAGGACATCGGCGTCGGCACAGGCCTCGGGGTCTTCAATCAGACCGGCGGTAACAACCATGTCTCCGGCACCCTGACCATCGGCGCCAACGGGCAATACAACCTGAGCAACTCCCCGGACGCCGGATATTATATCTTCCTCGACACCGGGACCATCGTAAACAACGGCACCATCAACTATTCCGGCGGATATGTCTCGCTCAACGCCACAGGCGGCAATATATGCACATACTGCGGAAACTATGACCCCAACGCGACGACCTTCGAAAACAACGGCACCCTGAACATCAGCGGCGCGGGCGCAAAGACCATAACCGGAAACGTCACGAATAACGGCACGGTGAACGCCGTCAACACCGATATCACCTTTAACGGCACCTTTGTCAATAACGGCGAATACTTTAGCGACCCATCGTCGAGCTATTTCGACGACCTCATCATCAACCCGACCGGATACCTCATCGGCGGGACCGGCGACAACTTCTTCATCTCCGGCGACCTCATGAACTACAGCGTTGAGACGTCCCTCTGGTATACGGCAGACTCCTACCTCGGGTTTACAGGCGCGACCCTCCACGAGTTTTATCTTGCCGGATGGGACAGCGCGTCAAGCATGAGCTTTTCATGGGACACGCTCGAACTCGGCGACGGAGGGTCGATATTCCTTAACGGCGGCGCCGGCGCCTCCCTGTACGTGGACAACCTCATTTTGAGCGCGGGCTCTTCCCTTGACCTTAACGGGTTCAGCCTCTATTACTACAGCCTTACCGACCTCGGAGGCTCTTACTTCAACGGCCAGCTCATCAACCTGGCGAGCAACACAGGCGGGGGGTCAGCGGTGCCTGAGCCCTCGACGCTGTTCTTACTGGGGAGCGGCATAGCCGGTCTCGCCGGAATCCGCAGATTTTACATGGGTGCATGGCATAGGTCCGCTTGACGCAGATACAATGAATTAAAAAAAACCACACTGAGTTCTCATCTTTCTGGGGCCCCTTCAAGGCGTTTACCTTGCTTTACCCCCGTGTTTTTGCTATCATTTCCGAATGCGTCTTCTGAAGATACTTCTTGTTCTCATCGCCGGGATAATATTATCCATATCCGGCGCTTACTTCTATTTTACGAGAGACCTCCCCTCGCTCGCCACACTTGAAGAATACCACCCCAACCTCGTCACAAATGTCTACTCCCACGACGGAAGGATCATAGGAGAGTTCTATATAGAGAGGCGCGTCGTCGTACCCTTGAGCAAGATCCCTGCGCACCTCATAACAGCCTTTTTGGCCGCGGAGGACACGAGGTTCTTCGAGCACGAGGGGATAAACTACATTTCCATCCTCCGCGCCATGTTCAAGAACATGTTGGCGGGAAAGGTCGTCCAGGGCGGCTCCACGATAACCCAACAGCTCGCCAAGAGCTTTTTAAGCTCCGAAAGGAAGCTCTCCCGGAAGGTCCGTGAGGCAATCCTCGCTTACAGGATAGAAAAGCACCTCACGAAAGATGAGATACTCACCCTTTATCTTAACCAGATATACTTCGGCAACGGCGCGTACGGCGTCCAGACCGCGGCTGAGTCGTACTTCGGAAAAAACGTCCATGACCTCGACCTCGCCGAGGCCGCGCTCCTCGCTGGCCTTCCCAAGGCGCCTTCAAAGTACTCGCCCTACGCCTCGATGGAGCTTGCGAGGAAGAGGCAGGAGTTTGTCCTTGAGAGGATGGTCGAGGAGGGCTTCATAACGGCTGAAGACGCGCAGAAGGCGGCGTCCAAAAAACTGAAACTAAGGCCCCGGAAAACGGAGAGCCTCGGCATCGCCCCGTACTTCACTGAGAATATCCGCATCTATCTCGAAGAGAAGTACGGGCAGGAGGCTCTCTACAAGGGCGGGCTCGAGGTGCACACGACGCTCGATGTGGAGGCGCAGAAGGCCGCCAACATCGCCGTAAGGGACGGTTTAAGGGAGTACGACAAGAGGCACGGTTACAGGGGGCCTGAGGGCGCCATCAAGGCTAAAGAAGAGGCGGACGCCTTCAGGGCCGAGGCAGATAAAAAGATGCTCTACGATCCGCTCAAAGACGGCGAGATATACAAGGGTCTTATAACGGCCGTAAACTCCAGAAACCCCGCGATCATGGTCGACATCGGGTCGAGGCACGGGGTAGTAACAGGCGCGGACCTCGAATGGGCGAAGCTCTACAACCCCTCGAACACCCCTAACGGCGGAAGACCCGAACCCGACATATCAAAGATATTCCACGCAGGCGACGTCGTCGAAGTGATGGTAAAGTATCTGCCGCCGCAGGGCTCGATGATACTGCCTTTAAAGCTCGAACAGGAGCCTGTCGCGCAGGCCGCCCTCCTCGCCATAGAGCCCGAAACCGGCGCGATAAGGGCGATGGTCGGCGGCGCGGACTTCTCAAAAAGCCAGTTCAACAGGGCGACCCAGGCGTTAAGACAGCCGGGGTCGTCGTTCAAGCCCATCATCTACACCGCGGCTATCGACAAAAATTACACCCCGGCCACCATCGTAATGGACTCGCCGCTCGTATTCGACGAGACCATAAAGGAGACTCAGTGGAGGCCGAGGAACTACGACGAGCAGTTCGAAGGGCCAACGACCGTCAGGGAGGCCCTCGCCCGCTCACGGAACATCATAACCATAAAGGTATTAAAGGACATCGGCATAGACCACGTCCTCAACTACGCGCGGCTCCTGGGTATTAACTCACCGCTCGCGCGCGACTTATCGCTGGCGTTGGGCTCTTCCGCCGTAACGCTCGAGGAGATGACTACGGCCTTCGCGACCCTCGCCAACATGGGGGTCAGATCCGAGACGATGTATATAACGAAGGTCGCGGACCGGTCAGGCACGGTGCTTGAGGAAGACCAGCCCTTCTCAACGCCGGTAATAAGTCCTGAGACAGCTTATATAATGACGAGCCTCCTGCAAAGCGTCATCGAGCGCGGCACCGGCATGAGGGCAAGGGCGCTTGGCAGGCCCGCCGCAGGCAAGACCGGCACCACCAACAACCTGAACGATGCCTGGTTCATGGGTTATGTCCCGGGGCTTGCGGCCGGGTCCTGGTTAGGGTACGATGAAGAGAGGGAGCTCGGCAGGGGCGAGACCGGCGGAAGGGCGGCTCTGCCCATCTGGCTCCGCTTCATGCAGGGGGCGACGGCCGGTACGCCGATAAGGAGCTTCCCGGCGCCCGAGGGGATTGAATTCGCGCGGATAGACCCTGATACGGGCCTTCTCGCCTCATCGGCCACCGAAGACCCGGTATTCGAGGTATTCAAGGCAGGGACCGCGCCTAAGGAAGTATCCGTTGGCGCGGCGAGGGATTCGTCGCCAGACTTCTTCATGATGGACACCGGCGGAAGACCAAAGACCAAAAAGGCGGAGCCGCTGGAGCCTGAGGACTAAAGAAAACCATGACAATGCTCGTCGACTCATACGAACGGAAGATCGATTATCTCCGCATATCAGTAACAGACCGCTGTAACCTAAGGTGCGTCTACTGCATGCCGCCTGAGGGCATCGATTTAACGGAGGCCGGCAACATCCTCAGGTACGAGGAGTTCCACCGCATAGCGAGGATAGCCGCGGCGCACGGGGTCTCGAAGATAAGGATTACCGGCGGAGAACCTCTTGTAAGGAAAGGCATCATAGAGTTCCTCGCCTCGCTCGCGGAAATCCCCGGCATAGAGGATTTGAGCCTCACGACCAACGGAGTACTGCTTAAGGACTACGCGCAGAGGCTCAAAGACGCCGGGCTAAAGAGGGTGAACGTAAGCCTCGATTCATTACAGCGCGAGAGGTTCCAGAAGATGACGCGCGGGGACAACCTCCAGGACGTACTCGACGGGCTCGATGAGGCTGAGAAGGCCGGGCTCACGCCCGTAAAGATAAACATGGTCGTCATCAAGGGCTTCAACGACGACGAGGTGCTGGACTTCGCCCTGATGTCAAAGACAAAGCCCTATCACGTAAGGTTCATCGAATACATGCCCTTCAACACACAGGAGGGGTGGCAGAAGGACAAGTGCCTCACCATGAAGGAACTTAAATCCATTATAGAAGACAGGCTCGGCCCACTTGAGCCGATAAAGGACCCCAAAGGCGGGGCAGGCCCGGCGCGCAGATACCGCTGGAAGGACGCCCCCGGAGAGGTCGGCTTCATAAGCCCGGTCTCGGAGCACTTCTGCGGCTCGTGCAACAGGCTCCGCCTCACCTCCGACGGCAAGCTCAGGGTCTGCCTGTTTTCGGACAGCGAGATAGATATAAGAAAGGCCTTGAGGGACGGGTCAAACGACGAGGAAATCGAGCGCCTGCTCTTCAAGGCCGTAGCTGAAAAGCCTGAGCGCCACCACATAAACGAGAACATATTCAAGAAGTGCTCGAGGACGATGAGCCTCATAGGCGGATAGCGCAAGAAGGCGACATGAAAGACAGGGACAGCGATCTTCTTGCCGGGCTCGACGCAAGGATATCGGAGTGCAGAAAAAAAATAGCCCTCTACGGGGAGAACGCCTCTCTCGATTGCATTGAGAGCGAGCGGAAGTTCCAGAAGACGAACAATCTGCTGAAGGCCATCAGCAGGGCGCACTCGCAGTTCATAGCGAATGTAGACACCCGCGTCCTTTTCGGCGAGCTCCTCGGGACCCTCCTCACCCTTACGGAAAGCGAATACGGCTTCATCGGAGAGGTCTTCTTCGACTCCACTGGCACGCCTTATCTCAAGACACACGCCATCACGAACATCGCCTGGGACGACGCAACGCGCGCGCTCCTCGAAAAACATTCAAAGACAGGGCTGGAGTTCCGCAAACTCAACACACTCTACGGCGCGGCGCTCACGACCGGCAAGGCAGTTATCTCCAACAGCCCGTCGACTGACCCGAGGGGCTACGGCATCCCCGAAGGCCACCCGCCGCTAAACGCCTTCCTCGGCATCCCGTTTTACAGCGGAGACAAGCTCGTCGGAATGGTAGGGCTCGCCAACCGCCCGGGCGGCTACGACGAGGTACATGTCAATTATCTCGATCCGCTCCTCACCACCTGCGCCAACATCGTCGAGGCGCATAACATCGACAAGCTGAAGGAAAAGGCGGAGGATGCCCTCAGAAGGAACGAATCGAGCCTCGAGTACGCTCAACACATGGCGAGGCTCGGCCACTGGGAGCTGGACATTCCCGCCAACAGGCTCCACTGGTCAAAGGAGATATACAACATATTCGAGATAAGCCCTCAGGAGTTCGAGGCCTCTTACGAGGCGTTCCTCTCGGCGGTCCACCCCGACGATAGGGCTCTTGTTGACAGCGCCTATATGGAATCGGTCAAAAGCGGCCGCCCTTATGAGATCGCCCACAGGCTCCTTCTTAAAAACGACACCGTGAAACATGTGATAGAAAAGGGCTTCACGGAGTATGCGCCGGACGGTAGTCCGGCGCGCTCGGTCGGCACGGTCCAGGACATAACCGAGCGGAGGAAAATGGACGAAGAGCTCTTGAAGATGGAGAAGCTCGAGTCCCTCGGGATCCTCGCCGGCGGCATAGCCCACGACTTCAACAACGTCCTCACGGGCATTATCGGGAACATCTACTTCGCAAGGGAGTCGCTGGATAAGGACAGGCGGGAGCAGGCCTTAAACGAAGCGGAGAAGGCGGCCATGCACGCAAAGGAGCTGACCGGACAGCTCCTTACATTTGCGAGAGGCGGCTCTCCCATAAAAAAGACTGCGGTTGTGAGCGAGATAGTACGGACGAGCGCGGAGTTCATGCTCAGGGGCTCGAACGTCAGGTGCGAGTTCTCATTCGCGGACAGCCTCAAAACTGCGGCGGTAGACCCTGGGCAGATCAGCCAGGTCATAAGCAATATCATCTTGAACGCTAAACAGGCGATGCCTGAGGGCGGCGTGGTCAAGGTGAGCGCCGGGAATGCGGACGCCTGGACGGATAAACGCCTGCCGTTCAAGGACGGGTCTTATGTGAGGATTTCCATTGAGGACAACGGCCCCGGCATACCCGAGGAGATAAGGCACAAGGTATTCGACCCCTATTTTACCACCAAGAACGAGGGCAACGGATTAGGGCTCGCAAGCGTCTACTCCATCATCGCCAGACATAACGGCCATGTCTCGTTCGATTCCACGCCCGGAGTTGGCACCGTATTCCACATATACCTGCCGGCATCGAATGAGTCCGTAGCGGAGTCTCCGGCGGGTCCGGCTGGACCTGACGCCGCCATTACCCAGGGACACCACGGCAGGTTACTCGTCATGGACGACGAGGAGATGATAAGGGATATCGCGCTGGAGATACTCGAAACATCAGGCTATGAGGCGCGCTCGGCCTCCTCGGGCGAGGAGGCGATAAAGATGTACCAAAAGGCCTTTGAGGCCGGAAGTCCTTTCGACGTAGTCATAATGGACCTTACGATACCCGGCGGCATGGGAGGAAAAGAGGCGATACAAATGCTTAAAGAGATAGACCCCGCAATAAAGGCGATAGTATCAAGCGGCTACTCGGACGACCCTATAATGGCCGAGTACGAGCGCTACGGCTTCATCGGCGTAGTCGTAAAACCATACAGGGTGCAGGAATTGTGCGAGGCGGTCTCAACAGCCATCAACGCCGGGCGCCGCAAACACCCTTAAAAGGCCAGCCCCTTCCGCCTTGCGGCGGCAATCAGCCGTCCAACCTGCCTGTTAATACCTTATCAGCGAAAATACCGGGTGCGGGCTCAACTTCTCCCTGCCGTTCAACTCCTCGAGCTCGACGATGAAGGCGCACTCGACTATGTTTCCGCCCATATCCTTAACGAGGCTGGTTACCGCGCCAGCGGTGCCGCCGGTCGCAAGCAGGTCGTCGGCTATTACGACGTTCTGCCCCTTCTCTATCGCGTCCTGGTGTATCTCAAGGGAATCCTTGCCGTACTCGAGCGTGTAGCTCGCCTTGTGGGTCTTGTGCGGGAGCTTTCCGGGCTTTCTAACTAGCACGATCCCGGCCCCGAGCTTGTAGGCGAGCGCCGCGCCGATGATAAACCCCCTCGCCTCTATGCCCACGACGAGGTCTATCCTTTTGCCGACGTAGCGGTGGCCGAGGAGGTCGACCATGCGCTGGAACAGCGCGGGTTCCTTGCAAAGCGTCGTTATGTCCTTGAAGAGTATCCCTTTTTTCGGAAAGTCAGGGACATCGCGTATGGATTTCTTGAGATCTTCGACCATTTCCTTCTCCTTGTTGCCTTTAATATGTATTATTAAACCGCGTCGAGCGTCGCTATATGGTGCCTCTCGACTATAATCTTCTTGAGTTTCGTAAGCGCCTTTACCTCTATCTGCCTGACCCGCTCCCTTGTAATGCCGAATGCCTTGCCTATCTCCTCAAGCGTCTGGGGGCCGGCGAAGTCGAGGCCGAACCTGAGCCTTATTATCCGCCTCTCTGGGTCGCTTAAGAGCGAGAGCCAGGCCTCTATCTTACGCGCCTTCCGGGCCATATCGAGGGTCTCCAGCTGTGGCGTGGCGGACAGGTCCTCGAGCTTATCCAGCAACGTCTGGTCACTCCCGTCCGGGAGGGACGCCTCGAGTGAATAACTTTTTTTTGAGACGATGTCAAGTTTTTTCACGTATCTGCCGGAAAAACCCGTCCTCTCGGCGAGCTCCCGCGCGTCAGGTTCCCTGTTAAGGGACATCGTGAGCTCGTGTGTAGCCCTGCTCAACTTGGCTATATCGGCGGAGATGTGTATCGGGAGCCGGACGACGTTCGACTGGTTCGCGAGCGCCCTCTCAATAGACTGCCGTATCCAATAGGTGGCGTATGTAGAAAACTTGCACCCCTTGGCGGCCCTGAACCTCTCGACGGACTTTATGAGCCCGATGTTCCCCTCCTCTATCAAGTCCTGGAGCGGGAACCCCCTGTTCATGTATTTTTTTGCGATGTTGACGACGAGCCGTAGGTTCGACTCTATCATCCGGTGGCGGGCCTTCGGGTCTCCCTTGGATATCTTCCTGGCGAGGTCTTTTTCTTCCCTGGATGTGAGGAGGGGGTACTTCTTTATTGAGCTGAAGAAGATGTTTAAAGAATCTGTTGACGGGCCCTGGACGGGCTCCCTCTGCTCATTGAGCCTCGGGATGAACGTGCCTTTTACGCTTTCGTTCGTTCTTCTCATATCGCGCCTCATTTTGAACGAGAAGCATACCCGAGATGCGGTTTGATGGTTATTCCATATAATACTGTTTCTACTATAAAAAACGGGCTATGGCAAGAAAAAAAGCGGATTTCTGACGGTCTTGCCCTGTCTGACCTCGAAGTGGAGGTGGGCGCCGGTTGCGTTGCCGGTGGAGCCGACGTTAGCGATTACCTCGCCTTTTTTTACGGATTCACCTGTTTTTACAAGGTTTTTCTCGTTGTGCGCGTACACTGTATAAAAGTCATCCTTGTGTTTAAGTATTATAATATTGCCGTACCCGCGGAGACTTGAACTGACATATACCGCCTCTCCGTTCTCGGCCGCCTTCACGGGCGTACCCTCCCTGGCCGCGATATCAATGCCATCGTGACGCCCGCCGTTCCTCGGCCCGAAGGGGGACTCGATTAAACCGTGGACAGGCCAGGAGAACCTGTCCTTCTCAATGACTATCTTTCCCTCTGGTTCGGGCTCCTTCTCGTTGCTACCCGGTACATACGGCTTGACCTTTTTGACCCTCCTTGCCCCGGGTATGAATATCCTCTTGCCGGCCTTTATTTCAGTTGGGTCCTTGATGTTATTGAGCTCGGCGACGTCCTGGATATCGACATTGTAGGTCTTGGATATCCTGTAAAGCGTTTCTCCCTTGTGGATGGTATGGTAAACGCCGCCTCCGGCGAAACAACCGCTGAAAAATATTAAAAGGGAAAGAAAAACAGGGAAGCGAAGGGAGGGAATATTGAGGACCTTAGCCATAAGGGACCTGAAACGAGCCGCAAGGGCTGGGGGGTGGTCCTCGATCAACTCTTGGACCAGCCGTGTTTGCCGATGAGTTTTACGAACCTGCAATTGCCGAGTGTTTCGCTCACTGTGGAGCCGTCCGCCTTTTTGGTGATGCGGAGCAGTTCCTGGGAGTCTTCAGGGCCGACTGGTATTACGAGGCGGCCACCGGGTTTGAGCTGTTCGACGTATGCCGCCGGGACCTGCGGGGAGCCGGCGGTCGTTATTATGGCGTCGAACGGCGCCTCGTCGGGCCATCCGGTAGTGCCGTCGGCGACCCTTACTATGACGTTCGAACACAAGAGGCCGTCGAGTATCTTTAACGCGCGCGAGGCGATGGTAGAAAGCCTTTCAACCGTATAGACCTTGTACGCGAGCATGGAGAGTACCGCCGTCTGGTAGCCTGAGCCGGTGCCTATCTCAAGGACCCGTTCGTTGCCGTCGAGCTTCAACGCCTCTGTCATCAGTGCGACGGTATAGGGCTGTGATATGGTCTGCTTCTCGCCTATTGGGAGCGGGCAATCGTTGTATGCCTGGGAATAGAGCGCCTCTTCTACGAAGATGTGGCGTGGGACCGTAAGCATGGCGTGGAGGACCTGCAACTGGCTTATACCCCTCGGGATGAGGTGGTTGTCCAGCATCTGCTGACGCTGTCTTTCGTATATGTCCCTTTTTACGCGGATGGTCATGTCAGTTGTTCACCTCCCCCTTTTTAGAGGGGGATTGAGGGGGATTACGGTCGCGAGGCCCACAGGGAGGGCTATTTTATCGTCCACTTTCTTAATTCCTGCATGGAGCTCACATTCGTCATGTCGAGGTGTATCGGCGTAATGGAGACGTACCCCTTGCTTATGGCAAAATAATCGGTGTCCTCTCCGCCCTCCCACCTCTCCATAGACCCGCCTATCCAGTAGTACTTCTTTCCCCTGGGGTCTACCTTCTCGACGACCACGTCGCTGAAAAAGCGCTTGCCCTGTCTGGTGATCCTGTATCCCTTTATCCTCTTTGCCGGGGGGATGTTGACGTTAAGGAGGGTGTCTTTCGGCAACCCTTTCTTGAATACGAATCTGACGAGCCTCAACGCGAACTCGGAGGCGGGTCTGAAGTCGAACGCCTCCCTTTTGGCGAGTGAGAACGCAATCGACGGTATGCCGAGGAGCGTGCCTTCCATAGCGGCTGATACCGTGCCTGAGTACGAGACGTCCTCTCCGAGGTTCCCGCCCTTGTTTATGCCGGATACCACTATATCGGGGCGGACCGGCAGTATCCCGTTCACCGCGAGCGTCACGCAGTCGGTCGGCGTGCCGTCTACGGCGTACATCCTTTTGCCCACCTCCTCGACCCGGAGGGGCCTGTGGAGCGTAAGAGAGTGGCTCGCCGCGCTCCTCTCCCTGTCCGGGGCGACGATATAGACGGTCCCAGCCTTTTTGAGCGCGCTTGCGAGCTTCAATATCCCTTCGGAGCGGACGCCGTCGTCGTTCGATACGAGTATTATTTTTTTCTCGGTTTTTTCAGCCAATCAAGCCTCTTTTCCTGAACAATCGGTTGTGGACAATATAATGGAATATCGGGGAAAATTCAATTGTTAAAACCCTTTCTCCGCCTTCGTGCGGCTTTTTTTCAGGACAGCGCCTTCGGGCCAATGGCCTGGTTTTCACAAACTGGCTACAAAATCGGACTTTTATGGTATATTTATTGCTTCACACATCTTTCAGAGGAGTGAACCCGATGCAGACGCAGGACGCGATAATCCACGGCGCGAGTCATATCACCGACCACGACGTCTACTTTTTCAAGGAAGGCAACCACTTCAAGCTCTACAACAAGCTCGGTTCGCACTTAACCGAGGTCAACGGAGTAAAGGGCGTGCACTTCGCCGTATGGGCCCCGAACGCCGAGGAGGTCTCGGTCATCGGCGAATTCAATTCCTGGAAGACCGATACGCACAAGCTCTCTGTAAGGGACGACTGGTCCGGGATATGGGAGGGGTTCATGCCCGGGCTCGGCGCCGGCACGCTTTACAAGTACCACATCAAATCAAGGTACCACGGCTATTGCGTCCAGAAGGGCGACCCGTTCGCTATCCGCTGGGAGGTCCCGCCCAGGACCGCCTCGATGGTCTGGGACTTGGATTATAAGTGGAACGATCTCGATTGGATGGAGGGCCGCCTCCACCGGAATTCCCTCAAGGGCCCGATATCCATTTATGAGGTGCACATAGGCTCCTGGAGGCGCGTCCCCGAGGAGAACAACCGGCATCTCAATTACCGGGAGTTCGCCCACCAGCTCTCTGATTACGTCAAGGAGATGGGCTTTACCCATGTTGAGCTCCTGCCTATAATGGAGCACCCGTTCTACGGCTCGTGGGGGTACCAGACGCTCGGCTACTTCGCGCCGACAAGCAGGTACGGCACGCCGCAGGACTTCATGTACCTCGTCGACCACCTCCATCAGAACGGCATAGGGGTAATCCTCGACTGGGTGCCTTCGCACTTCCCGTCAGACGAATACGGGCTCGCCTACTTCGACGGCACGCACCTCTTCGAGCACTCAGACCCGAAAAAGGGCTTCCACCCCGACTGGGGTAGCAACATATTCAACTACGGCAGGAACGAAGTGAGGTCTTTTCTCATAAGCTCTGCGATGCACTGGCTGGACAAATACCATATAGACGGCCTCCGGGTCGACGCCGTAGCCTCGATGTTATATCTCGACTATTCGAGGAAAGAGGGCGAGTGGATACCAAACGAGTACGGCGGAAGAGAGAATATCGACGCCATAAGCTTCCTCAAAAGGATGAACGAGGCGCTCTACCAGGAGTACCCGGACATACAGATGTTCGCCGAGGAGTCGACGGCCTGGCCTATGGTCTCGAAACCGACGCACATCGGGGGCCTCGGTTTTTCCATGAAGTGGAACATGGGCTGGATGCACGACACTCTCAAGTACTTCTCCAAGGACCCCATACACAGGAAGTATTACCACAACCAGCTCACCTTCAGCATCTGGTACGCCTTTACCGAGAACTTCCTGTTGCCGCTCTCCCACGATGAGGTCGTCCACGGAAAGGGTTCGCTCCTCGGCAAGATGTCGGGGGACGAGTGGCAGAGGTTCGCTAACCTAAGGCTCCTCTACGGGTACATGTACGGCCACCCCGGCAAAAAGCTCCTCTTCATGGGTTGCGAATGGGGGCAGGTGAAAGAATGGGCGCACGACGAGAGCCTCGAATGGCACGTCCTCCAGTACCCGAGACACCGCGGCATGCAGACGTGGGTCAAGGACCTTAACAGGATATACAGGTCAGAGACCGCGCTCCACCAGGCTGACTTCGAGAACGCCGGGTTCGAGTGGATAGACTTCCACGACTGGGAAGACAGCGTCATAAGCTTCATAAGAAAGGGGCGCGACGCCAATGACATCATACTTGTCGTCTGCAATCTCACGCCCGTTTTCAGGACCGAGTACCGCGTAGGCGTGCCTGTTGACGGCTACTGGAAGGAGCTCTTGAACAGCGACGCGGTAGAATACGGCGGAGGAGGCAAAGGCAACCTCGGCGGCGTCCATGCGGACCACGCAACGTCGCACAAGAGGCCGTATTCTTTACGGCTCACATTGCCGCCGCTCTCGGTCTGCTTCTTCAAAAAGAGCTCTTAGATGGTTCATACGGACGGGACTATTTGCGGGTTCAGGTTTGTAACCTGAACCCTTTAATTCGTGACCCGATTTGCGCTTATATGGTTATTTGAGTCTTTTTGCCCAAGGCTTTTTTGCGCGCACCGCAAAAAAGCCCGGCAGGGCGCAACAGGCCTTAATCTCAGCTAATATTTTTAAGGCTATATCCGAGCCTCTGCCGGCTTCAACCTCTCCTTAAACCAGAAAGCCGCGAGTCTTGCGACCTCCTCAAGCGCACCTGGCTCCTCGAAGAGATGAGTCGCCCCAGGTACTATGACAAGCTCCTTGTCGCACTTAAGCTTCGCGTAAGCCTTCCTGTTAAGATCAATTACAACATCGTCCCTGCCGCCGACAATAAGAAGCGTAGGCGCCTTGACCTTGGGCAGGGAGTCAAAGGCGAGGTCTGGCCTCCCGCCGCGCGAGACGACGGCGCCTATGGTCTCCCCCATGCTGACCGCGGCCTTCAAGGCCGCCGCCGCGCCGGTCGAGGCCCCGAAGTACCCGATACTCGACCCAGGCATCTCGTCCTTAAGCCAATATGTAGTTGTCTCCAGCCTGCCGGAAAGCAATTCTATATCGAACCTCGCGTCATAGTCCATGTCCTCTTCCCTCGTAAGGAGGTCCATGAGGAGCGTACCCATCCCCGACTTCCTTAAGACCTGCGCCACGAAGTTATTCCTCGGGCTGTGGCGTGAAGACCCGCTGCCATGCGCAAAAAGCACTACACCTTCCGCGCCTTCCGGCACAACGAGCGAGCCTTCGAGCCTCACCTTTCCAGCCTCTATGAAGACAATCTGCTCTGAAGAGTTTACAAGCCTCATCGTCGGCTCCTCTTAGGGGTTGTATGAATAGAGGTCTTTATCTCTTGCCTAAGTATTGCCTTACATTCCAGCGATGTCAATGGCCCGGCTAACCATTTGTTTTTATTCTATATTTATCCATTCAAACATTCACGGCGCTCCATGCGGCGCGCCGCGCCGCCGGAGTGCGCATAAAAAAAGGGCAGGGTTGTCCCCTGCCCGATTAAGAACCATATTGTATGCAAAACTCTACCTGAAGAGCCTCCCTGCGATACCCGCGACGTGTTTGCCCTGGAAGCGGGCCATTGCGAGCTCGTTTTCCGACGGCGTTCTGTCTCCCGCGGGCGAGGCTATGGTCGTCGCCCCATATGGGCTTCCGCCGCTTATTTCACTCATCGTCATCTGCCTCTGCTCCGAGTACGGGAGCCCGACTATGATCATGCCGTGATGGAGAAGGGTCGTATGGAAGCTCAATATGGTAGACTCCTGCCCGCCGTGCTGTGTAGCAGTCGAGGCGAAGACGGAGCCGACCTTGCCGATTAACGCCCCCTTCATCCAGAGGCCGCCGGTAGAATCCAGAAATGCCCTCATCTGCGCGGACATGTTCCCGAAGCGCGTAGGCGTGCCGAATATGATGGCGTCGGGCTCGCTAAGATGATCGAGCGTCGCCTCAGGCACATGGGCGAAGGCCTTCTTCGCCTCGGTCGCCCTCATACTGGCGATGATATCGTCTGTGAGCGTCTCCTTTACCTGGAGCACCAAGACATCCGCCCCGGCCTCCTTCGCGCCCGCCGCTATCGCCTCGGCCATCTTCCAGACGTGCCCGTAAACGCTGTGGAATATTACATTCACCTTCATTTCATGCCTCCTTTGCAAATGGATTCTTTCAAAGTTTATTGAGGCCGTTCAGCGCGGCCTCTTTATAAGCCTCCGAGAGCGTCGGGTAATTGAAGACGACGTCCTTGAAGTAGTCTATCGGCCCGCCGAAGTTAAGCACCGCCTGGCCTATATGGATGAGCTCTGAGGCCTTTTCCCCTATTATGTGGACCCCCAGAAGCCTCCTCGTATCCCTGTCAAAGAGGAGCTTAAGCATACCGTGGACGTCCCCTATTATCTGCCCGCGCGCGACCTCGTGAAAGTACGCGCAACCAGTCTCGTAGGCGACTCTCTTTTCAGATAGGCTGTCCTCGGTCTCGCCTACCATCGATATCTCAGGTATGGTGTATATCCCGAAGGGCAGGTGCCCGGCGATCGCGCAGGTAAGCCCTTCCTTTTCGAAGGCGTGGCATACGGCGCGCCTGCCCTGCTCCATCGAGGTCGAGGCGAGCGAGGGGAACCCTATCACGTCGCCTATGGCGTATATGTGAGGGACTGCGGTCCTGAAACCGTTGTCCACCGTAAGAAGCCCCCTCGCCCCCGCCTTTATGCCTATGGCTTCCAGGTTAAGGGTATCGGTATTCCCTACCCTTCCCATTGTATAGAGGAGCTTTTCAGACAATATGAGCTTTCCGCTTTTAAGGTGCGTGGCTACCCTTTCGCCGTCTGTCGCTATCTTCACGACCTCTTCCTTGAGCCTCAAGGTCACGCCCGAGTGCCTCATCCAGTATATGAGGCTGTTTACTATCTCCTCGTCGGCGAATGCGAGGAGCCTCTCCTTCCTCTCAACGAGGTTCACCGAGACGCCGAGGGAGGCGAAGATGCAGGCGTACTCGCACCCGATTATCCCGCCGCCGACAATCGTAAGGCTCCTCGGGATGGCGTCGAGGCTCAAGATCGTGTCGCTGTCATAGACATATTCGGAATCAAAGGGTATGTCAGAGGGGCGAGAGGGTCTCGAACCCGTCGCTATTATGATAAAATCGCTTGTGATCTCCTCTCCCGCTCCGGTCCTCCCCTTAACGAGAAGCGTGTGTCCGTCGGCGAAAGAGGCGTCCCCGTAGATTATCTCGACGTTGTTCCTGTTGAACTGGTCGATTATGACCCCCATCTGCTTCCTTATGACCTCGGTCTTCTTGTACATGAGCTCGGTGAGCGTCACATCCCTTCCGAGCGTGAACTGAAAGCCGAAGACCGCCCTCTGCTTAAAGCCGGTTAAGAAGAGCGCGGTCTCGCGTAGCGTCTTCGACGGCAGAGTCCCGGTGTGGAGGCCCGCGCCGCCGATGTAGGGGGACCGCTCGACTATCGCGACCTTTTTGCCGAGCTTGGCCGCCTGTATCGCCGCCTTCTGGCCGCCGGGGCCAGAGCCTATGACAAGGCAATCGTATCTCTTCATAAAGCCTCTTGCGGGAGATTCATTGATTAAAACAACATGCATAAAATATCTGACGGATTATATCCTCATCCGCCGGATTTGCAACCTGACGGCTTATTCCCTCTCTTTTTCAAGGATAGGATATGCCGCGTTGGAGATGTAGGAGTTTATCCTCTTGAGGTTCGTGAGGACATCCAGGTGTATGGCGCTCGTGTCGATAGATTCCTTGAGCCCCAAGTGGAGCCTGTTTATGTGGGCCTGCCGGAGCTCCCTTTCGAGCTCGGATATCTTCGCCTTGTGGCTCAAAAGCTTCCTCGCAAGCTCCCCGTCGCCCCCGGCGAACGCCGCTACCCCTGTCTCGAAGTTCTCCATGACCTTCTGGTGGAGGAGGCGTATCTCGTCCATCCCTTCCTTCGAGAAAGAGAGCCCACCCTTTATCTTTTTACGGGCGAGGTCCATGATGTTCTTATCTATCACGTCGCCTATGTTCTCGATGTTGTCGGAGAAGAGCATTATCTCGAGCTCCCTCCTCGCCTGCTCATCCGAGAGGCTCTCTTTGGAGAGCTTTGTGAGATAAAGCTTCACCTCCCTGTCAAGGAGGTCGACGTCGTCGTCCCTCTCTTCGATCGACTCAAGGAGGTCGAGGTCATTCCTCTCGAACACCTCAATGGATTTTTTGAGCATCTCGCCGACTATGTCGGAGGCCCGCAGAGCCTCCCTCGATGCCTGTACGAGCGCGAGCGTGGGTGAAGCGAGGACCATTGGGTCAAGGTACTTGGGCCCGAACCGTTTATGCTCCTCCCTCTCGGGAAGGAGTATCTTTATGAAGTCGGTGAAAGGCCCGGTGAAGGGGAGGAATAAGAGCGCGATGGCGATATTAAAAAAGGTGTGCGCGTTCGCTATCTGTCTGGCGAGATCCGGCGTGGAAAGGCCGACGAGGTCTGTGAATACACCAAGGAAGGGTATCACTATGACGACCCCCAGCACCTTGAAAAGGATATGGGCTATCGCGACCCTTCTGGCGTCGATGTTAGCCCCGAAGGACGAGACTATGGCGCTCACGCTCGTGCCGATGTTCGCCCCCAATACTATCGGCATGGCGGAGTCCAGCGTCAATAACCCGGCGTGCGCGAACGTGATGGCAAGACCGAGGGTCGCGGCGCTCGAATGGAGGAGGGCCGTTAAGAGCGCGGTCACTATTATCCCGGCGAAGGGGTCCCGGCTAAGGCTTAAGAGTATCTCGGTCCAGAGGGGGTTTCTGGCTATAGGTTCGAAGGTCTCGGTGAGGGTCTTTAGCGCGAAAAACACGAACCCGAAGCCGAGTATCGCCTGCCCCAGGTCCTTTGCCGGGCCGCGCCTGCCGATATACTTCATGAGTATGCCGACGCCGATTACTGCTATCGCGTAGTCGTAGACCCTGAAGGCGATTATCTGGACTGTAAGGGTCGTGCCGATGTCGGCGCCGAGAATGACGCCCATCGTCTCTCCAAGACCGAGCAGGCCTGAGCCGACGAAGCCGACGAGCATGACGGTTGTAGCGCTCGATGACTGCAAGAGCGCGGTTATAGCCGCGCCTGCGCCGAGACTTTTAAAGCGGTTGGAGGTGGCTGTAATGAGAAAACTGCGGAGGCGCGCTCCCGCGGCCCTCTGAAGGCCCTCGCCCGCAAGCCTCATCCCGTAGAGGATGAGCATAACTCCGCCGAAGAGACTTAATATTGATAAGGTGGACATGGCCCCCGGTATGTATTTCGGCGGAATCCCGCGCTCTTATAAGGAAAAACATGCGGCAAATCAATGATATCCCTTGTGCCGGGTTTCCGCAAGGGATTCCTTGCGTTCTCGTTGGCCCTGCGCGCGGTTCCTGCCGTTTTTTTCAGGGCCGCGCGTTTTGCCTTGCATTTTTCAGCTTCAAAAGTATAATTAAGCGTCTTATGTCCTTTCAGTATCTGATTTTCCGCTAAATTCCAGCGATGATCGAGGAGGGTTAATGACCACGATAGTAGACATTTCCGCAAGGGAGATACTTGATTCCAGGGGCAACCCGACGGTCGAGGTGGAGGTCACGCTCGACGGCGGTTTCCGGGGGCGCGCCGCGGTTCCCTCAGGCGCCTCAACAGGCAAGTACGAGGCCGTGGAGCTCCGGGACAATGACAAGAAGAGGTATCTCGGCAAGGGCGTCCTGAAGGCCGTAAGGAACGTGGAGGAGAAGATAGCCAAGGAACTCCTCGGCCTGGACGCTTCCGACCAGGTCCTCATTGATAAGACGATGATAGACCTCGACGGGACCGACAATAAAGGCAAGCTCGGCGCGAACGCGATACTCGGCGTCTCCATGGCGTGCGCAAAGGCCGCTTCTGAAGCCGCGATGCTCCCGCTCTACAGATACATCGGAGGCGCGAACGCGCGGGTCCTTCCCGTGCCAATGATGAACATCATAAACGGCGGGGCCCACGCGAACAACAACCTCGACATCCAGGAGTTCATGGCCGTGCCCGCGGGGTTCCCGTCGTTTAAGGAGTCGCTCCGCGCAGGCGTTGAGATATTCCATACCCTGAAGGCGATACTTAAGAAACGGGGCCTGTCTACCGCCGTCGGCGACGAAGGCGGCTTCGCCCCGGAATTGAAATCGAACAGGGAGGCGATAGAGGTCATCATAAAGGCCATCGACGCCGCCGGGTACAAGGCCGGGAAAGACATCTTCATCGCGCTCGACTGCGCGTCAAGCGAGCTCTACAAGGAAGGCGACTACACGCTCGAAGGCAAGGAAATATCGTCTGACGAGATGGTAGAGTACCTCGAAGGGATAGTGAAGGACTACCCCGTCGTCTCCGTCGAGGACGGGCTCTCCGAGGAGGACTGGAAGGGCTGGAGGCTTTTAACGAAGAGGCTCGGCCACAGGGTCCAGCTCGTTGGAGACGACCTCTTTGTGACGAACGTAGCTAAACTCTCAAGGGGCATCCTGGAGGAGGTAGGTAACTCCATACTTGTGAAGGTCAACCAGATAGGGACGCTTACCGAAACGCTCGATGCCGTGGAGATGGCCAAGAGGGCCGGATACACGGCCGTTATCTCACACAGGAGCGGCGAGACCGAAGACGCGACTATCGCCGACATAAGTGTCGCCACAAACGCCGGACAGATAAAGACCGGCTCGGCATCGCGTACCGACAGGACGGCAAAGTACAACCAGTTATTGAGGATAGAGGAGGAACTTGGCCCTGTCGCGCAGTACCCCGGGGTCTCCGCCTTCAAGGCAAAAAGGGTCTAAAAACTAATTAAATCAGCAGGTTGCCCTCCGGAGGAGGGCAACCTGCTCTCCTCACCTGTTGATTAAGAGAGTCCTTTTGTGATATACTTCTTTATCCATGCGACGAGATAATCCCATACCTTATACCCAGGCCTTTTCCAATAAACTTTCAATTTTAAATCACATTATAAATTTTAGGGTGCGCACGGGTATTTAGCCCGCGCCCTGGAGGACTGGTATCTTTGGAAGGCCTTATATTCGAGGTTATAATCATTGTTGTTTTAATACTCCTGAACGGCTTTTTCTCAGGCGCAGAGATTGCGATAATCTCCGCCAAGAGGTCGGCGCTTGAAAAACTCGCAAAAGACGGCAACATCTCCGCCGGGGTCGTAAACCGGATGAAGGACGACCCGGACAGGTTTCTCGCGACCGTCCAGGTGGGCGTAACCGTCGTAAGCACGCTCGCCTCTGTCATAGGCGGCTACACCGCGGCCTATCACTTAAAACCCGTCTTCGCGGCTATTCCCTTCGGGCCGTTGCAGGAGTTCTCGGAGTTCGTATCACTCGGCGTCGTGGTCGTAGTGATATCGTACGCGACCCTCGTAATCGGCGAGCTCGTGCCGAAGTCTTTGGCGCTGCGCTACGCCGAGAGGATAGCCTGCTTTTCCGCGCGCCCCCTGCACCTCTTGTCGCGATTCTCGTCCTTCTTCATAAAGTTACTCACGGCCTCGAACAGGGGGGTACTGAAGCTCCTTAACGTAAAGGAGCCGGACAAACGGGTATTTATCTCGGAAGAGGAGATAAAGTTCTTCATACAGGAAGGCAGGGAGACAGGCATATTCGAGGAGACCGAGGCCGACCTCCTCCACGGCGTATTCGAGTTCGCCGACACGACCGTAAAGGAAGTCATGGTCCCGAAACACAAGTTCAGCGCGATTGAGGTGAACATGCCTCCGGAGCAGGCGTTGAAGTACATCTCGGAGACGGGGTTTTCGAGGTACCCGGTCTACATGGAGACGCTTGAGCGGGTAGTGGGCATCCTCTACAACAAGGACCTCTTCAGGGCAATGGAGCAGGGCAGGCCCATAGTGCTAAAGGACCTCCTGCGCACCCCGTACTTTGTCCCTAACTCGATCATGATAAGCAGGTTGCTCCGCGAGATGCAGAGGCGGAAAGTCCACATGGCCGTCGTCGTTGACGAGCACGGCGACGTAGACGGGCTCGTGACTATCGAAGACATATTGGAAGAGATAGTCGGAGAGATAGAGGACGAGTACGATATCGACAAGGGCGGGCTTGTGGAGAAGCTACGCGACGGCACGATGGTCATAGACGCCTCGGCCTCCATCAGGGACCTCGAGGACCTCGGCGTCGTAATAGACGAGGAGACCGAGGAGGAGTACCACACGCTCGCTGGGTTCATGCTCGCGAAACTCCAGAGGATACCGAGGGGCGGCGAATTCGTCATCTACCAGGGCCAGAGGTTCACGATAGTGGACGTGGAGCTGAACCGCATAATCAAGGTCAAGGTCGAGTCGTTGGAAAGCCCAAAGAAGACGACGACCATAGCGACGGCATAGACGATTGAGCGATGGCGCTTTTGAACGCGCGGCATAGATGAACGAAGCGTAAGGGATGAAGAGTCGAGGAATGCGTCCCTACCCCTTCTTAAGGAACCTCATCAGTCCCTTCAAGGGCATCGTGTTTATCACGTCCTTCTTCTCTATCCACCCCCTTCTCGCCGTGTGTATGCCGTAGACGATATTCTGAAGATGGTTTATCGAGTGGGCGTCGGTGGAAATGGCGATCTTGACGCCCTTGTCCTTTGCGAGCCGCAAATGCATGTCGTTAAGGTCGAGCCTCTCCGGACAGGAGTTGAGTTCAAGGGCGACATTGTGTTTTTTCGCCTCATCCATTACGGCGGCCATGTCGACCTCATACGGCGGCCTCTCTCCTAAGAGCCTCCCGGTCGGGTGGGCGACGATGTTCACGAGGCCGGTTTGAATAGCCTTTATAATCCTCGCGGTCATCTCCTCCTTCTTCATCCCGAAGCCTGAATGGACGGCCGCTACGACGCAGTCGAGGGCGCAAAGCACCTTTTCCGAATGGTCGAGCGTCCCGTCCGCCCTTATGTCGACCTCGCTCCCCTTTAAGACCCTGAACCGTTCGCCTTTCTTCTGAAGGCGTCTGTTGAAGTCATCGACATACGCCATCTGCGCGAGTATTCGCGCCTCGTCGAGCCCGTGGGCTATGACTACGGCCTTAGAGTGGTCGGTTACGGCGATATACTCGTAGCCCATCTTTATAGCCCCCTCTGCCATAGCCTCAAGAGTAAAGCCGCCGTCGCTCTCATTTGTGTGGACATGGAGGTCGCCTTTAATGTCCTCTGTTTTCAATTGTACAGGGAGCCTCCCTGCTTCCGCGGCCTCTATCTCGCCCCTCATCTCCCGGAGTTCCGGCGGGATCCACGGCAGCCCAACGGCCTTATAGACCTCCTCTTCGTTACTTCCCGCGACCCGCTTGCCGGTCGCGGAATCGAATACCCCGTACTCGCTTACCTTGAGCCCCATCCTCTTTGCCCTGTCGCGGATGGCGACGTTATGCGCCTTCGACCCTGTAAAATACTGCAGAGCCGCGCCGAAGGACTGTCTATCCAGCGCGCGGAGATCAACCTGAAGGCCTGACTTAAGCACCACCGTCGACTTTGTCTCGCCTTTCGCGAGCACGTCCCGTATCTCCGGGTGCGAGAGAAACCTCTCCATCACCGCCTTCGGGTCCCTGCAGGTAGCGAGTATATCGAGGTCTCCGACCTCCTCCTTCCACCTCCGCAGGCTCCCTGACAAGACAATCTCGTATACGCCGGGTACGGTCTTTATATAGTCGCTGAATACCTCTCCGTAGCGGAGGGAGGTAGATATCTTCCACTTGCCCGATATCAATCTCAGTGCCTCTATCCCCTTCAGTATTTTTCTCTCGGTGACTTCCCCGAAGCCGGGGAGGTCACGTATCCGCTCTTCCCTTGCCGCCTTCTCAAGCTCGTCAATCGATGATATGCCGAGCTCCTTATGGAGCATAGCCGCCTTCTTTGGGCCGAGTGACGCGACCCTTATCATCTCCAGCACCCCGGCCGGTATCTCCCTCAGGAGCTCGTCGTGAAAGGCGCAAGAGCCGGTTGTGAGCATCTCGACGACCTTTGAGCGGGTCGATTCCCCTATGCCGGGTATGTGTTTCAGGCCTTCCACGCCGTTTTTCCCATAGAGCGAGCGAAGCGGATCTTCGAGGCCGTCAATAATTAACGCGGCGTTCCTGTATGAGCGGACCCTGAATAAATCCCCGCCCTTTATCTCAAGGAGGTCGGCTATCTCATGGAACACGCGCGCTATCTCAGGGTTCTCCACGGCCTCTCCCTTTCCTTTGCAGTTTTCATGCTTTAATTATATAATAAACGGGTTTTTCCGTCTCCTGCGAAAAGGTTGACATCGCACCCGGTAATTACATACACTCAAGTATTGCAAAAGTCCACTCGGATCACTTCAAGATGATGAAAAACCCCATAGGGGTATTCGATTCCGGCATCGGGGGCCTGACGGTCCTCAGGGAGATAACGAGGCTCCTGCCCGGAGAGAACACCATTTATCTCGGCGACACCGCACGCGTCCCATACGGGTCGAAGTCGAAGGAGACGATAGAGCGGTACTCATTCGAGGTCGCCTCGTTCCTCATGAGGCACGACATAAAATTCCTCGTGGCGGCGTGCAACACGGCCTCCGCGCTCGCGGTGCCGAAGCTCACGCTAAAGCTCGGCATCCCGGTCCTCGGCGTCATCGAGCCCGGCGCAAAGGCGGCTGTTTCGGCTACGAGGAATAAGCGCATAGGGGTCATCGGGACCGAAGGCACTATCAGGAGCGGGGCTTACGCCTCCGCGATAAAAATGATAGACCCGTCCGTCGAGACGTTCGTAAGGGCATGCCCTCTCTTCGTGCCGCTCGTCGAGGAAGGCTGGAACGAAGACGATGTGACCATGCTTGTTGCCGAGCGGTATCTGAACGGCCTGAAGGCCGCTGAAGTCGACACGCTCGTCCTCGGTTGCACGCATTACCCGCTCCTTAAAGATATCATCTCAAAGGTCATGGGCGCGTCCGTACGCCTGATAGACTCGGCAGAGGCGACCGCCGTTGAGGTAAAACGCATACTCTCGGAAAAGGCGCTCTTGAATAGCGGCGCAAATACCTCGCACAGCTTCTTCGTGACCGACTCTCCCGAAAGGTTCCTCGCGGTCGGCAGGAGGTTCTACGGAGAGGGCCTTGAGCGCGCTGAGCTTGCCAACATTGAAGGCCTCTAAAACCTGACATGGCTAAGAAAAAGGGACCTGAAAAAGGAAAAGACAGACCGAGGCCGAAGAAGAAACGGTCCGGCAAAGGCTCTGGCGCGCTTACGGTAGCCATCGCGGCGGTCATTACCATAGTGGCCGGGCTCATACTCATATCCGTATACGGCGGAAGAGCCCCCTGGGAGAGGCCCGCGAAAGAGATCCTCGTATATATCGCCGATGATGAAGGGGTGCGCCTCGCGCCAAAAAAGACGCTGATACCGGATGGGTCCGTGGAGAGCGAGGTGCGCGAAGCCCTAAGGACGGCGATCAGGGACGGCGAAGGCACCATCCCGGAGTCCACAAGGGTGCTCCGGGTCAACATAAAACAACGCTCCGCCTCAGTCGATCTCAGCAAGGAGGTCTCAGAGGACCACCCCGGCGGCTCCACAGGCGAGATTTTAACGGTATACTCAATTGTGAACACAATCGCCCTCAACTTCCCGGAGATCGAAGAGGTCCAGATACTCATAGAGGGCAGGAAGGCGGAGACATTGAAGGGGCATATAGACATAAGCCAGCCGCTCAAACCGGACAGAAAGATAATAAGGGAATAAACACCTAAAAAAATGCCTGAAAGCTTCAGACAGGAAAAAGACTCGCTCGGCGAGCGGATGGTCCCAAAAGATGCCTATTACGGGATACAGACGCTCCGCGCGCGCGAGAACTTTCAAGCGAGCGGCATCCGGCCAAAACGGGCGTTCATAAGGGCTACCGCACTTGTGAAACACGCCTCTGCTTCCGCGAACATGTTGCTCGGCCTCCTCGATAAAAAGACAGCCTCCGCCATAATGAAGGCCTCCACTGAGGCCGCCGAAGGCCTTTTCGACGAAGAGTTCATAGTGGACGTATACCAGGCAGGGGCCGGGACGTCGCACAACATGAACGCGAACGAGGTCATCGCCAACAGGGCGATAGAGCTCCTCGGCGGAAAAAAAGGCGACTACTCGCTCGTACACCCGAACGACCACGTCAACAGGAGCCAGTCGACGAACGACGCGATGCCGACGGCTCTGCGCCTTGCTATCCTCATTTCCTCAGAGACCCTGTTGGCCCCCCTCGCCTCTTTTGAGTCCACGCTCAGGAAAAAATCAAGGGAGTTCTCCTCCGTCATTAAATCCGGGAGGACCCACCTCCAGGACGCCGTACCCGTGACACTCGGAGATGAGTTCGGCTCATACGCCTCAGCCGTTAAAAACTCGGGGCTACGCCTTAAGCAGGCGCTCGAGCGCATGAAGACGACGGGCCTCGGCGGGACAGCCGTCGGCACTGGCATGAATACGCACCCGTTGTACAGGGATACGGTCACGAAAGAGCTCTCTAAAGTCTCCGGGGTTCGCTTTGTCAAGGCAAAGGACCCGTTCGAGGCCTTAAACAGCATGGCGGACTTTGCCTCTTTCTCAGGCGAGCTCCGGAACCTCTCCCTTGAGCTCATACGGATCTCGAACGACCTCCGGCTTTTGAGCTCAGGCCCTAATACCGGGCTCTCTGAGATAAGGCTCCCTCCTCTCCAGCCCGGCTCTTCCATTATGCCGGGTAAGGTCAACCCGGTGATGGCCGAGATGCTCTCTATGGTCTGCTTTCAGGTCGTCGGCAACGACGCGGCCGTAGCCCTGGCTGTCCAGGCCGGACAGCTGGAATTAAACGTGATGGGGCCGGTCGTAAACTACAATATCCTCCAGTCTATGGAGATACTCGGCTCCGCGATTGCCGCGTTTACGGATAAGTGTGTGGCAGGTATAAAGGCGGACGCGAAGAGGTGCGCAATGCTTTTCGAGCGCTCTGCCGGGCTTGCAACACTCCTCAACACGTTTATCGGTTACGACAAAGCGGCCTCTGTCGCAAAGGAGGCCCTTCGTACCGGAGAGACGATAAAGGACATTGTTATCGGGAAAGGCATAATGACGGGAAAGGAATGGGACAGGCTCATGGACCCGGCCCTCATAACGGGCCCCGCGGACTTAAAGAGGTTCCGGAAGGGATAATGGACTGGATATACCTCCTCTTTGCCGGCGCGTTCGAGATAGTCTGGGCGCTCGGCCTCAAATACACCGCAGGCTTCACCCGCCTCCTGCCGTCGGTCCTGACCATAGGAGCGATGGCGTTCAGCTTCGTATTCCTCTCGCTCGCCCTCCGGAACATCCCGATAGGGACCGCCTACGCCGTATGGACAGGCATAGGAGTGATCGGGACAGCCATAGCCGGTATCATCCTCTTCAACGAACCCCGTGATATTTTAAGACTCGCCTGCATCGTCCTCATTATCGCCGGCATAGCCGGGCTGAAACTCACTTCAGGACACTAATCCGGGAAAAGAACAATTTTTAGAGGTAGCAACTACTTATCGTCAAGCGGCAGTGCGGAAGCCTGCCACGCGTTGAAGCCGCCGAGGAGCGCGCTCGCCTTTTTAAACCCGTTGTTCAAGAGGATGAGCGCCGCACCGGCGCTCGAATGCTCGTCCGTTCAGGTGCAATACGCTACGGCCTCTTTTTCCTTATCGAGCTCGCCTAACCTTGACTCGAGCTCTTTTAAAGGTATCCGTATCGCCTTTGGCAACCTCTTTGAGGAGGCCGCGTAATCGGTCGTGTTACGGACGTCGAGTATCGTGAGGTCCTCCCCGGAATCCATCTTACTCTTGAGCTCTTCCCTTTTTATCCTTGGCGCGTCCATAATCCGTCCTTTTTATGCGAACTCTATCTCGTCTACCGTAGATGTATCGGCGCCTTTTGCCATCATATCCTCAAGGGCCGTCTCTGAATCGCCGGGGTTGGCGTCAACGCCCCTTATGGCGTCGAGCAGGACCGTCACCTTGAAGCCTCTGCCAAGTCCGTCCAACGCGGTCGCCTTTACGCAGTAGTCGGTGGCGAGCCCGCCTATATAGATGTGCGTTATACCCCTCCCCTTTAGAGAATCCTCGAAGTCCAGCCCAACAGCGTCGTGGCCGTCGAAACCTGAGTAGCTGTCCCCTTCGGGAGATTCGCCCTTTGTGATTATTACCGCGTCAGCTGGAATCTTCAGCCCCGGATGGAATCGCGCGCCCTCTGTCTCCTGTATGCAGTGCGGAGGCCACAAGCCGCCGAATTCCTTAAAGTGGACAGTCCTTGCCGGGTGCCAGTCCCTTGTAAAGAAGACCGGGACCCCGGCGGCCATGAAAAGGTCCAGGTACCTTTTTACAACCGGGACTATCCCGTCGCCCTCGGGTATTGGTAACGCCCCTCCGGGGCAGAAGTCGTTCTGGAGGTCGACTATGACGAGAGCGCTACTATTCTTCATCGCCCCGCTCCCTCCATCGGCCCCTCCTCTGGCCTTCAATTATACAAGACTCCAGGCCGATAACCGGCCCGTCAGAAAAATAATATCGGATTTTCCTTTTGTGTCAAGGCAGAGGGGTTGAAAATGGTGAGGTTTTGGTCTATCCTTATCTATTCGGAATTGAAAACGGAGGTTTTATACGATGTTAAGAGCAAGGATGGTCTTATACGCGGCCATTTTCACGGTCGTACTAACGCTATTCGCGGCAGACTCTCAGGCCATCGACGTGGTCCAGCGGCACAGGCTCCCTAACGGCCTTACGGTAATCATAGAGGAGGCCCATTCGGCCCCTGTCGTTTCGGTCCAGATGTGGGTAAGGGTCGGGAGCGCGGACGAGACCGACAAAGAGGCCGGCATCTCCCATGTATTCGAGCACATGTTATTCAAGGGGACTGGCAAGAGGACGGTCGGAGAGCTCGCCTCGATGATTGAGTCCGTCGGCGGCGACATAAATGCGTACACCTCCTTTGACAATACCGTCTACCACCTGACCGTGCCAAGCAGGCACTTCGCTACCGGCCTCGACGTCATAGCGGACGCTATACAGAACTCTTCCTTCGATCCCGATGAGCTCAAAAAGGAGCTCGAGGTCGTCCTTGAAGAGATACGGATGAACGAGGACAGCCCCGGCAGGACGATGTACAAGTCGATATTGAGGAACGCGTACACGACACATCCTTACAGGAGGCCGGTCATCGGGTATCAGGAGACGGTAAGCTCGTTCACGAGGGCTCAGATATTGGGCTTCTTCAGGCAATGGTACGTCCCCAACAACATGACTCTTGTGATCTCCGGCGACGTGGACGGCTCTGCCGCGCTCTCAGAGGTCAAAAAGGCCTTCAGGGGCTTTAAAAAGGCCGAAGACCCGCACAAAAAGAGGCCCGTTGAGCCAGCGCAGAGAGGGCTTAAGACCGAGATACTCTCAAGGCCTATAAAGGACGCGCACCTGGGGCTCGCCTTCCACATCCCTTCTCTTAAGGACCCGGACGTATACGCGCTCGACGTGGCGGAGGTGATACTCGGAGGCGGTGAGACATCGCGGCTCTATAAAAAACTCAAGCTGGAAAAGTCCCTCGTCCACGGGATCTCCTCATACGGCATGTCTCTTAAGGACCCAGGTCTCTTCTTTATAACCGCGGTCCTTGAGCCCGGGAACATCGGCCCCGTGATTTCCGAGGCCATCTCAGAGCTTGAGAGGCTCAAACACGAGGGTCCTGACCACGAGGAGCTCGGAAGGGCGAAGTTCAACATCGAAAGCGACTTCGTCTACTCGCGGGAGACAATGGACGGGATAGCCGGAAAGCTCGGGTACTTTGAGACGAACCTCGGGGACGTCAACTATGAAAAAAAATACATCGAGGGGATAAGGAGGGTGGGTTCGGACGACATACGGCGCGTGCTCGCGAAGTACTTGAACCCGGAGGCGATGACCGTCTCAGCGCTCCTCCCGAAGGACGCCCCTCCCATTTCAAGGGACGCAATCGCCGGAACAATAGCCGCGTCCCTCAAGGCGGCCTCTTCCAAGCCGGTAAATGCCGCGTCAGATACGAAGACAACGAAGGTGAGGCTTGAAAACGGCATCACGCTCATCGTAAAGGAGGTCCACTCGAACCCGACGGTAGCGTTTTACGGTGCGTTCCCCGGCGGCCTCAGGTTTGAGACAGCAGAAAAGAACGGCATAGGGAACTTCACCGGAGCGATGCTCGCGAGGGGCACTGCAAAGAGGACGCGGGAGGAACTCTCCCGCGAGGTCGATGAGATGGCCGGGGGCGTATCAGGCTTTTCCGGCTGGAACTCCACCGGGGCTTCCGGCAAGTTCTTGTCGTCTTTCTTCGACAAGGGGCTCGGGATATTCGCCGACATCCTTTTAAACCCGGTATTCCCCGAGGACGAGATAGAAAAACTCCGGAAAGACACGCTCGCCGGGATCAACAGGCAGGAGGACAACCTCCCGGGCTATACCTTCAAGCTCTTGTATAAAGAGATGTTCAGGGTCCACCCTTACGGCATGCCTGCAATAGGCACCAGGGAGACTGTCGCTAATTTCAAGCGCAACGACATGGCCGCCCACCACGAGGCGTTCTTTGCGCCTGATCGGATGATACTGACGATAGTCGGAGACGTGAAGACCGATTACGCGATAGAGAAGGTAAAGGCGGCCTTCAAGGACTTCAAGAATACCGGGAAGGCGCTTGCGCGCCCTTTGCTCGACTCGCCGCCCTCCGGCATAGTAAAGACCGGAGAGGTGAAGGATAAGGAGCAGACCCACATGGCGATCGCCTTCCCCGGCACCACCATAGGCAACGAGGACAGTTATGCGTTAAGGGTCTTAAGCGAGATACTCTCCGGCCAGGGCGGGAGGCTCTTTATAAACCTGAGGGACAGGCTCTCTCTCGCGTACAGCGTAAGCGCCGTTGAGCGTGAGGGCGCGGACCCCGGCATATTCGGCGTCTACATAGCCTCGGCGCCGGATAAGAAAGACCAGGCCTTGTCTGCGCTCATGAAGGAGCTCGAAGAGATAAGGACGAACCCTGTTACGAGCGATGAGCTGAACCGCGCCAGGAGGTCGCTCATCGGCTCATACGAAATAGGCCTCCAGGAGGTATCGAGCCAGGCCTCCGACATGGCGAATAACGAGCTATACGGCCTGGGCTACGAGTTCAGCAAGGAGTATCCGGGAAAGATCGAGGCTGTTACCGTTGAGGACGTATTGAGGATAGCGCGAAAGTACATAACGCTCGACTCTTATGTCACTTCGATTGTAGGGCCGAACGGCAACAAGGCTGAATCGGAACCGAAGCCGTAAAAAAGGCACAGGCGGCCCGAAAGGGCCGCCTGTGCATGAATCCGCGCATCCCCACTCAGGACGCCCCTTATTTTATCTCATATATCGAATACCCGTTCGCGTCAAAGAGCCTCTTCGCGTGAACGTTGAAAAACTCCGCGACGCGCTTGAGGCCGTCTCCCTCGAAGTTGTCGTTCAAAAACCTCTCAAATATCTCGTCGTTAAAAAACAGGTGGGTTATCCCAATGTCGCGGAGCCTCGCCTCGAATTCCTCCGCGTTTTTTGATGAGAGCACCATGACTTTCAGGAGCTTACCCATCCTGTCGCCGTAAAAGTAGTCCCTCTCCCAGTAATAACCCCTGTCGCCTGAAAATAAGAGGAATACCCTGGAGCCTTCAGGGATGCGGCTGTTGGCGTATGATACGGCCTTGTAATCCGGGAGCATCCTTTCAAGGTACGCCTCCCTGGTGTCATTCCCGAAGAGATACGAGAGCGGCCTGTATTTGTCATAAAGCCCCTTTTCGTAAGCGAAGCCGCAGCCGACCGTAGCGACCGCGAGCGCGATTGCGAGCCATTTAAGCCTTGTACCATAGAGGTTCCTTAAGCCGAGCGCGGCGAATATCGCAAAAAGCGGGACGACAGGCATGAGATACCTTGAAACGAGGTCGACCGAGAGTATCGCCATCGCTATAAAGAGCCCGGCGAAGAGCGCGAGGTACTTTATCTCCCCTCCCCGCCTTTTTATAAACGCGAGCGGCATGAGGACGAGGAAGAGCGGGTTCAATACGCCGTCGAACTTTTGAATCGAATTATCCTCTCCCCCGATGAATATCCTTATTGGTATGAGGACGATATCGAGCACGCCTTCATTGTAGAGGACGATCCTTTTGGCGATCGGCGCAAGCTCCGTAGTCACATGCACGCCTTCTCCTTTTCCAACTGACGAGGCCGCGCTCTCGTAAAGCGGATAGAGCGGGGACCCGGTCCAGAAATAATTCCGGAGAAGCCAGGGTGAGAGTACGGCGATGGCGATAGCGGCATAAGCGGCGGTATTTACGAGCGCGAGCGCGTACCTCTTTTTGTTGAGGCATGTAATGAAAACAAAACCAGAGACGAGGGCGAACGAGAGTATTGTATTGTACTTCGCCGACATCGCGAGTCCCATGGATATGGACGAGAGTACAAACCATTTGAACTCATCGTTATCCTTCCACCGGAGGGCCGCTACGACCGCGAGTGTCGAGTAGAAGGCCGCGCCGTTGTCTATGTACGCGGTCCTTGAGAGGTTCGAAACGAGAGGGACGGTAAGGTAAAGGAGCATCCCGACAAGGCCCGTCGCCCTGCCTGACGCGCGCGCGAGATAGAAGTATATGACGAGCCCGGTCGCTACGGCGAAGCCGAGATGGATGAGTTTTGGGACGACGTCGCTGCCGAGCCCGAGCGAAATCATGTATAAGAGGTCGATGTTCTGCGGCAGGTACGAATAATTCATGAAAGGTATCTCATGTATCGCGCCTTTTTGGAGGTAGAGCTTCGGGATCGCGAGGTGGGAGATGAGCTCGTCGCGGACAATCGGAGGGATGAGAGCGAGCGGTACTATTATGATAATAGAGACCAGGACGGCCCCAATAAGGAGCTTGTGCTTTAGGGTCCATTCCTGGGGCATCCGCGTCCTTTTCGCGCGCCATGCAAAGAATGATAGAAGAGCCGCTGGAATGAATATGGAGAGGAGGAGAAAAGGCGGCGTAATGAGGCCGACATGCCCTAAAGCGAATACGATGAGGCTTGATAGGCCAAGCGCAAACCCGAGCCTGTATATGTCTTTAAGGCAGAACTTCAATCAGCTCCTTACTGCATCCAGAGGTACATAAAACTCATGCCGAGCCTCCCTGTGAACGAGCCCGCGTCGATATTGACGAGGTTAATGGAGACCGGCAGGTCCTCGAGACTCGAATAAATGTTGTTCCTGTACGAGCGCGGAGGGGCATATGTGATGAGGCGCGCCTCTTTTATACCCGCCTTTGATTTGGCGGCCTCAACCGCGTCGTCCAAATAGCCTATCTCGTCGATGAGCTTCAAGTCAAGCGCCTGCCGTGCGGTATATACCCTGCCGTCGGCGATTTTCTTAAGCTCATCGCGCGTGAAAGAGCCCTTTCTCCCGTCCATAACAATATCAAGGAACCTCTCGTAGAGGTCGTCTATGATCGACTGGATTATGATTCTTTCGTCACCCGTCATGGGGCGGAGCAACGAGCCTATGTCTTTCTTATCCCCGGACTTTATCGTTTGGTTGGTTATCCCTACCTTCTCAAGGAGCCCTGAGGCGTTTACGCTGAAGGCGACGACCCCTATGGAGCCTGTTACCGTAGTCGGGTGGGCTATTATCCTGTCGGAGGCCGCCGCGATATAGTAGCCGCCTGAGGCGGCGACGTCCATGAGCTCGGCTATTACGGGGACCTTTTTCTTCTCCCTGAACTTCTTTATCTCGTGGGCGATGATGTCGGATGTCGTAACAGCCCCGCCCGGAGAGTCTATCCGCAGGACCACTGCCCTTACGTCCTCGTCAACGGATGCCTTGTCAAGCTCCTCCCTTATCCGGGCGGTCATGTTCTGCTTCGTCGAGAAGACAGCGTCTTTCCTGTCGCTATCGGTTATGATGCCGGATATGTCGATCAAGAGGACCTTGGCGTCGCCCTCGCCACCTATGACCTTTTCAATGAGAGGCTCGGCCGTGGGCAGCGTAATGACTACGCACCCGCTCAGAAAAATCGACAAGAGAAAGATAAGTCTCAAGGCCGTCATCATGGCGCTTCAAGCCTCCTTTATTATCCGCCTTATCCTCGCCTGCGTCTCTTCGACCGTCTCTACACCCGTATTCAATACGTGACACGTAGCCGATTCGAAGAGGGAGGAGAAGAAGGCCCTCTGGGCCTCGTTCCTCCTCACAAGGAGGTATGGGTTATAGAACGACTCGTATTTGAAAGACCCGACGTCCGCGCCAGCGCCCGCGAGTACCTGTATTCTCCCCTCTTCGAGAACGGCTATCGCCTCGGCCGCATTAAGCCTCGCCTCAGCAGGCGAGTCAGCGTCCCTCCGCAGAAGTATAACAGACTTTACGACAGCCCTCTCGACGAACTTGTCGGCTCCGCCTATCCACTCCGGGTCGAGTATCGCCCTCGAATTAGCGAACGCGACGAAGTCGTTGTCCGGGACGTTCTCGCACTTGCAGCGTTCAAGGAGGCGCGTAAGCCCGGGGAAGCTCCTTACCATGTCTGTGCGGAGGTAGAACTTCCTCTCGGAAATATCCGCCATAGCGAGCCCCTTCTTGTACTGGAGGAAGACCCAGTCGTCGGAATGGATCTTTCCGTCCGGCAGTTGCATGAGCCCCCACGTGTGCGTGGATTTCCCGGTGCCGGTCGGCGCTATTATGACGACCCCCTTGCCGTGCAAAACCGCGCACGAGCCGTGTATGGAGTGGATGTTGTGCTGTGTCTCGAGTATGTCAGCGGCCATGCCGAGGGCCCACGACTTGCACTGGCCGTAGTATTCGGTGTTTATGAATACGGCGGTCCTCGTCTCGTGGTTGTAGTAGGCGTGCGGGTCCATCCCCGCGACACCCGTTACCGCGTAAATGACCCCGTGCGGGAGCACATTCTGGGTCCTCGGGCCGGGGAACCAGTTCTCCACCCAGAAGTCGTATAGGTGGGCGGAATTCGTGTATAAGCGGATGACAATGCCGTGGATGTTGGCGTTCCAGTGATAGGTCTCGAAACCTTCGGAGAGCCTCGCCTCGGCAAGCGCGACGAGCGAGTTCCTCTCTTCGACGGTGACGTCCTTGCGGGAATCGACGCGGCCCCTTACGGCCGTGATGTGGTTAGAGAGCATTAAAACCCCTGGATACATTCGTACCGGCGGGCCCGGGGAGGCGGTCAATACCACGGCATGATGTCGTTCCCGCGGAGTTTAAGCAGGCCCTGTTCGGCACAGGGCCAGAGTTCAAAATGAGCCCAATTGGTGTTTATTAAGCACGAACGACGGTTACGGATTTGCCCGTCCGGCAAGGACTAGCTCATCTTCCCCATCTTCGTGAGGAAGTCGCCGACCGCGACCCTTACCATGGCGCTAAGCGTCCACCTCTGGCCGAGCTTGCCTTTGTACTCTTCGGCAAGCTCCTTGAGCATATCTATCTGCTCGTCTTCGAGCGAGATAGTGACTTTTTTGAGTTTCTCCTCCGCGTGACCGTGGTCATCCATTTAAAATCCCCTTTTAAGGAACGAGCTTTTTTTTCACGACCCTGGTCCGCGCCTTCGCACTCATTTTCCCTGAGGAGGACTTTATGAGCTTCTTCTTCCATTTCATGTGCCTGTTGATGATGCGGAGGACCTCTTTGGGGTCGTCGGTGACGTCGATGAAGTTAAGGTCCTCGGGCGTGATCGTCTTGTACTTGATCATCGTCTTTTTCATGAAGTCGAGGAGCGGGGCCCAGTACTCTCTCCCGAAGAGTATGAGCGGGAACGGGTGTATCTTGTGGGTCTGGATGAGCGTCAACGCCTCGAAGAACTCGTCCAGCGTGCCGAAGCCTCCGGGCATGCAGACGTACCCGATGGCGTACTTGACGAACATCACCTTTCTGGCGAAGAAGTACTTGAAGTGGAGCGCCTTGGACTGGTACCTGTTCGGCCTCTGCTCCTGCGGGAGCGTGATATTGAGACCAACCGACGCCCCGCCGTTTTTGCAGGCGCCCTTGTTCGCCGCCTCCATGATGCCCGGGCCGCCGCCTGTTATTATCGCATACCCGTTTTTAGAAAGGAGTGCCGCTATCTCCTCGGTCTTCTTATAATACTTGTTGTTCTGGTTTATCCTCGCCGAGCCGAAAATCGAGACCGCCGGGCCCATGTCCGAGAGCTCGTCGAACCCCTCGATGAATTCGCTCATGATCCTGAAAAGCCGCCAAGTCTCCTTGCCCTTGAGGTCCTCTACCATGTCCTGAGCTACTCCCATTCTATAGTTGATGGTGGTTTAGAGCTTATGTCGTATACAACCCTGTTTACGCCTCTTACCTCGTTTATGACGCGCCTCGATATGTTCTCCATAACCTCGTAGGGGAGCTTCACCCAGTCCGCGGTCATGCCGTCCACGCTCTCAACGGCGCGGAGCGCGATGGTGTTCTCGTATGTCCTCTCGTCCCCCATGACCCCGACGGTCCGTATGGGCAGGAGCACCGCAAACGACTGCCAGATCTTCTTATACAACCCGGCTGACTTTATCTCCTCAAGGACTATCGCATCGGCCTCTCTTAATATATCGCACCTTTTCTTCGTTACTTCACCTATAATCCTTATGGCGAGGCCGGGGCCGGGGAACGGCTGGCGGTCGATTATCTCGTCCGGCATCCCCATCTCCCTGCCCAAGGCCCTCACCTCGTCCTTGAAGAGTTCGCGGAGCGGCTCCACGAGCTTGAGCTTCATCTTCTTGAGCAAACCGCCGACGTTGTGGTGGCTCTTTATCGTAGCCGAGGGCCCCTTGAAGGATACGCTCTCGATGACGTCGGGATATAAAGTGCCCTGCGCAAGGAACTTTACGTTCTTTATCTTCTTCGCCTCCGCCTCGAAGACCCGGACGAACTCCCCGCCTATTATCTTCCTCTTCCTCTCGGGGTCCTCTACACCCTTGAGCTTCTTAAGGAACCTGGCCGAGGCGTTGACACGGCGGATGTTCATGTGGAAGCTCTTTTTCAAGGTCGCCTCGACCTTGTCTGCCTCATTTTTTCTCAAGACGCCGTTATCGACGAATATGCAGGTGAGGCGCGCGCCTATCGCCTTGTGGACGAGGAGCGCGGCTACGGCGGAGTCGACCCCGCCGCTTATGCCGCAGACGACGCGGTCTTCACCGGCCCTTGCCCTGATGTCTTCAATTGACGTCTCGATGAACGACTTCATGGTCCACGCAGGCTTCAACGCGCATACCTGGAAGAGGAAGTTCTTGAGTATCTTATCCCCCTTAGGGGTATGTACGACCTCGGGGTGGAACTGGACTCCGTATATTTTACGTTTTGCGTCCCCCATCGCGCAGATTGCGGAGTTGTCTGACCTCGCGATGGTCTTGAATCCCGGCGGCAGGGCCTCAACCCTGTCGCCGTGGCTCATCCAGACCTTCATAGGGCCGGAACCCAGCCCATTGAAGAGGTCTCCGGCGTTTTCTATGACGATGTCGGCGCCCCCGTACTCGCGTTTATTCGACCTCTCGACCTTGCCGCCGAGGAGCTTGGCAATAAGCTGCATACCGTAGCAGATGCCGAGCACCGGTACGCCGAGACCAAAAATCTCCCTGCCTATCATCGGCGCGCCCTTGTCATAGACCGAGGACGGGCCTCCCGAGAGTATGATGCCCTTGGGTTTAAACGCCTTTACGGACGCAAGCCCCGAATTAAAGGGATGTATCTCGCAGTAGACCTTCGCCTCCCTGACCCTCCGGGCGATGAGCTGGGTGTACTGGGAGCCGAAGTCGAGTATAAGTACCTTTTCTGAGTGTATGTCCATATCGATTAAATGACGGGGTCTCCTCCGCCCTTACGCCTCCTGCTTGTAGTTCGGGGCCTCTTTGGTTATCGTTACGTCGTGGACGTGGCTCTCTCTCAACCCCGACGACGTTATCTTTACGAACCGCGCCTTCTCGTGGAGCTCTGGTATCGTCCTTGAGCCGCAGTAGCCCATCCCGGCACGGAGGCCGCCTATGAGCTGGAAGATGGTAGAGGCGATGGGGCCCTTGTGCGGGACCCTCCCCTCTATGCCTTCGGGCACGAGTTTAAGCTCGCTCTCCACGTCCTCCTGAAAGTACCTGTCCTTCGACCCCTTCTTCATCGCTTCAATAGAGCCCATGCCCCTGTAAACCTTGAAGGTGCGGCCCTGATAAAGGATCGTCTCTCCGGGGGACTCGTCCGTCCCGGCAAACAGGCCGCCTATCATTATGGAGTCTGCCCCTGCCGCGAGCGCCTTTGTGATGTCGCCGGAATACTTTATTCCGCCGTCGGAAATGACCGGGATGTTCTTTTTCCGCGCTACGGCCACGCAATCGCTCACCGCGGTTATCTGCGGCACCCCTATGCCGGTGACTATCCTGGTCGTGCAGATGGAGCCTGGCCCCACGCCGACTTTTATGGCGTCTACCCCGGCCTTGATGAGCGCTTCAGCCGCCTGCGCGGTCGCGATATTGCCTGCTATCAACTGGCAGTTGAAGCTCTTCTTCGTGGACCTTACCGCGTCGATTACGCCGCTACTGTGGCCGTGAGCGGTATCGATGATGATGCAGTCCGCGCCAGCCTTAATGAGGGCCTCAATACGCGCCTCCCTGTCAAAGGACACCCCGACGGCCGCGCCCACGCGGAGCCTGCCGAGATCGTCCTTGCAGGAGTCCGGGTACTTCTCCCTCTTCTCGATGTCGGTTACGGTGATGAGGCCCTTAAGCCTGTTCTTTTTATCCACCACCGGGAGCTTCTCTATCCTGTGCTTGTGGAGCATCTCCTTGGCCTTTTCAATGGACGTCCCGCAAGGGACGGTTATGACCTTCGTAGTCATAATCTCGGATATTTTCCTTAAATGGTTCGTCTCGAACCTCAAGTCCCTGTTGGTGAGTATGCCGACGAGGACGCCGTCCTTGACGATCGGGAAGCCCGATATCTGCTCCCTCCTCATTATATCGAGCGCGTCCTCGACCTTCTGCTCGGGGCTCAAAGTCATGGGTTTTGAGATTATGACGGACTCGTACTTCTTGACCTTGTCGACCATCGCCGCCTGCTCGTCTATCGTAAGGTTCTTGTGTATGATGCCGATGCCCCCGGCCTGCGCTATGGCTATTGCCATGCGGGACTCGGTCACAGTGTCCATCGCCGCGCTCATGAGCGGGATATTCAGCCTTATCTCGTTAGTGAGCCTCGTTGAGATATCTGCGTCCCTCGGAAGCACCTTCGAGAACGACGGCTCCAGGAGCACGTCGTCAAAGGTCAGTGCGTTCTTTATCTTAAGATAATCCATGCGTCGAACCTCCCGTTATAAGACGGTCTTATTTATCTCGTTCAATATTATGCCTTCGAGGAGCCCGGCGTCAACGACCGTAATGGAAGAGAAGCCAAAGGCCTCCATGGTAAGGAGCGTAATGGCGGACCCGGGGATGATCAGGTCTTCCCTGCCCTTTTCCAGCGACAATACCTTCTCGCGCTCCTTAAGGCTCATGGGAAGGAGCCACCTGTACATCCGCTCTACATTAGCCTTCTTAAGGACGTAATTGTTTATGCGGCCTCTATCATAGACAGCAAGGTCCTGGTCGAGCGCGGCGAGCGTCGTGATGGTCCCGGCGGTGCCTACGAATATCGCGCCGCCTTTGCCGGAGTATCTTTCCAGATCGACCCCGGCCCTGGATACGCGCTTCCTTAACTCTCCTATTACAGACCCTATCTCTGCCTCAAGGGCGGCTATCTCTTTCGCCACGGGAGGGTCGCTTTTCAGGTGCCTCTCGGTCAGGTGTACGACACCCATCTCCATTGACCACTCGAGCGCGACACCGTCTTTATCCGTGAATATGAATTCCGTTGAGCCGCCGCCTATGTCGATGACGAGCCTTTCCGGGGACCCGTCCTTTATGACCGACATGACGCCCTGAAGCGACAGCCGGGCCTCCTCGTCGCCTGTTATGACGGTTACATCTATCCCGGTCTTTTCCAATACCTCTTTTCTGAATGCCGAACTGTTTTGGGCGCGCCTCACCACACTTGTGGCGAATGCGAGGACCTTGGTAACCCCGTTTGAGTCTATCTCCTTCTTAAAGCCCTCAAGCGCCTTTATGGTGCGTCTCATCGCCTCATCCGACATCCCCAACTCATCCGAGTAACCGCCGCCGAGCCTCGTTATCGCCCTCTTGTACAAGATGGGTTTAAGACCTTTGTCCGTGGACGGCTCGGCTATTAACAGCCTCAGGGTGTTCGTGCCGATATCGATGGACGCGTATCTCATCTCCTGCGTAAGCTACTCCCTCTCGGTTGCGATGGATAGCCTCTCGGCGCCGGCGAGCTTCGCGGTATCGAGTATCCTTACTATCAGGCTGTGGCGGGCGTCGCCGTCGGCCTTGACGACGACGGTCCTGTCCTTGCCCGCCTCAAATCCGGTCCTTAATTCACCTGAGAGGCCGGCAAGGGTTACAGGCCTGCCGTTCAGGTTTATGACCCCGTCAGAGCTCACCGCGACTATGGCCCCTTTGCCAGGCTCGGCGTCGGAGGTCGACGCCCTCGGGAGCTTTATCTTGAAGGACTCGGTCATGATGAGCGGCGTCGTCACCATGAATATGACGAGGAGGACGAGCATCACGTCGGTCAACGGCGTGATGTTTATCTCGGCCATCATCCGCTCTTTATTATCGTTTATCTTCCATGCCATCGGATATAAAAGCCTCCGTTAACTCCGAGGCCGAGGCCTCGAGCTCGAGCGAGTACTTCGAAACGGTCCTTACAAAGTAGTTGTACGCCGCGACCGCCGGTATAGCGACGAAAAGCCCGGCGGCTGTCGCAACGAGCGCCTCGGCTATGCCGTCGGCAACGGCTGAGGGGGACGCCCCTTGAGTGAGCGCCATGTCGCTAAAGGCCCTTATGATGCCGAGTACCGTGCCAAAGAGGCCGATGAACGGGGCTGTCGAGCCGATCGTCCCGATGACACCCAGGAACCGCTCCAGCTTTTGTACCTCACGCCTCCCGGCGAGCTCCATCGCCCCTTCTATAACATCCTTCTTTCTGCCACGCTTCTCGTAACCTGCGAGGAACACCCTTCCAAGGGGGGATTCCGCCACGCCCGAGTAACCGGCCGCAACAGAGAGGCCGCTACTGCCAAGCGTCTTTTTTAGCGGTCCGATGAGGTCGGCGATCCCCCTCCTGAACTTTCTAAAGGCCCACGCCCTCTCAAGCATGATAGCGACGGACAATACCGAAAGCAACCCGAGGACGATGACCGTAACCCCGCCCTTTGAAATGAGCCCTATGAAGGAAAGCCCTCCGAACACCTAAGCTCCCCTGTATTCGAGATAGTTCCTCGAATACTCCATATAGTTCCCGGCGGACTTAAGGATGCGCGCGACCTCTTCGTCCGTAAGCGCCCTCTTTACCTTGCCGGGGACGCCCAAAACAAGTGACCGCGGCGGGACCTTCATGCCTTCGGTCACGAGCGCGCCCGCGCCGATTATCGAGTCCTCGCCCACTTCCGCGTTGTCGAGTATTATCGAGCCCATGCCTATGAGACACCTGTCCCTGACAATACACCCGTGGAGTATGACGTTGTGCCCTATGGTTATGTCGTCGCCTATTATGAGCGGGTAGGTGTCTTTCGTGACATGTAGGGTGCAATTGTCCTGTACATTGGTCCTCTTGCCTATGCGGATGTAGTGGACGTCGCCGCGAACTACCGCATTGAACCAGACGCTCGAGTGTTCGCCTATCTCGACGTCCCCTATGATGGACGCGTTATCGACTACGAAGGCCGTCTCGTGGATACGGGGGTTTATCCCCTTGTAAGGCATTATCATTATGGGCTATCCCCCGTTGAGTATGACTTCAGTTTCGATGCCTTTTGAGCCAGTTACGCACGGCATGGATTTGAACTGTTAATTCTATAACTTTTCATGGACGAATTAAAGCGATTTTTAGCCGCCTCGCCCCACCCATTCCACCTTGAGGACTCTGGCGGTCTTGCCGGTGACCCTGAAGAGGTCCGACCTCTTTACCCCAGCGACCCATATGACATCCCCTCCCCTTAAAAGTAATGGGATGGACTGGCGGGTATGCCTCGGGGCCTTCGCGTCGATTAAGATATCCTTTATCTTCTTGTGCCCTGTCATGCCGAAAGGGACGATCCTGTCTCCGGGGATGAAGGGCCTTAAAAAAAGGCCGTCTCCGGCCTCGTCGAGGTCGAGATATATGGTATCCACCCCGGTCACGATGGACTTTGGTCTCTTATTTGAAACCTCGGCCACAAAGGCCCCACAGCCGGGGATTACGGTCCTCCCCGGGACTTTGAGTATTTTCTCGAATGGCTTCCTTTTAACGGGAGTGCCTCGCGCAATTATCACTCTGTCATACTCGCGCCTTAGGACGATTCCGCAGGGGAGCTTGATCGAGGCCGATGGAGACCGCCCGTCCACAATCGCATGGAAGGCCTCGACATGGGCGGATGAGAGGTCAGAGGCGGATGCGGGGTCGAAGCTCCCCAATGCCTTAAGGAAGACCCGCGACGAGACGGCCCTGTGGAGGGAGAGGATTTTCAGCCTGTCGAGCGCTAAATAGCCTTTTCCGCGCTCTATGAGCGCGGGAAAGGCCTCATCAGCCGCGCCATCTATAAAGGCGTCGTCAAAGGCGAGGACGCGCGCTGTCCTCGCGAGCGTCTCTTTTACGGAGCAATTATAGTTTTTCTCGAGGAAAGGGATGAGGGCGAGCCTTACGCTGTTCCTCAGGTACTTGGGGGTATTGTTAGTCGAGTCGATTACAAAGTCGATGCCTTCATCCGCCGCGTACCTCTCTATCTCCTCCCTCTTAACTTCAATCAAGGGCCTTATGAAAGGCGCGCGGACGGGCGGAATCCCAGAGAGGCCGCTCAAGGACGCGCCCTTCAAGAGCCTCAAAAGCACGGTCTCTGCCTGGTCGTCGAGCGTGTGTCCGAGGGCGATCCTGTCGGCCCCGGTCTTTTTCGCGGCGTCCTCAAAAAACGCGTAGCGCTCCTCGCGCGCGGCCTCCTGGAGAGACTTGCCCTTCAGGACGAGGGCGCCTTTACCGAGCGTCTTTCCGATGAACTTAAGGCCCAGGCCGCGGGCCGTCTTTTTGACGAACTCGAGGTCGCGCATGGATTCCGCCCCCCTCATGTTGTGGTTCAAGTGGCAGACGGAGAGCTTAAGTCCAAGCTCGTCTTTTACGGTACTGAGGAGGCGGAGCATGACGATAGAGTCAGCGCCGCCTGAGACCGCCGCGAGGACCGCGTCGCCCTTCCTGAGAAGTCCGAGCCTCTTTATCGTATTCCTGAAGGTTTTTTCGATCATGGATAGAAGAAGAAGCGCGAAAAGGCCTTTTTTCAGAAAAAGGCCCGATTCAATGGATTCCATTATACTTTATTATGAGGGGGGATTACAAGGGAGCAGGTGAATGCTACTTTTCGGCGGTCTTCTCGCCGCGGAGCAGTTTCCTCTGCTTGGCGAAGATGTATCTTATGATCTTGTCGCGGGTCGTCTCGTCCATGTCGACGTACTTGACGGCCGTCTCGTACTTATCATTGCCAGTTGGAGCGGAGCGGACGACCTCGCACTTTATCTTTATGATGTGTGCGTGCGTGGGGAGAAAGGTCTTTAAGAAGAGCCTGTCTCCGGGGTTGAAACGCTCGGCGCTGAAGAACCGCAAACCCCCGCCGCTGATGTTCACGTCTCTCGCCTCTGGCATGTTGAAGCCGCTTTGCCCTGACATGTGGTTCAGGAGTATGTTGAGCTTCTGGTTGATGTCGAAGAGGAGCTCGTAGAGCCTGGGGTTCTCCTCGGGCTTCGGGTCGATGTCGTCGAAGAGGAGCTCCCAGTCCGGTTGCGCGCCCCCAGGGGCCTCCCCGGAGAGAAGCTCGTAGTAGACGGGGATATTGTCGCTGGTCCTTACAAACTCGCGCTTTCCTTCAGTCGACACCCCTTCCCTGAAGTCCGTCATTGGCCCTCCTTAAGGATCCCGGAGTGGAGGAAGCCGTCAACCACCTCCGGGTCGAACTGCGTGCCGGCGCACCTGACTATCTCGTCCTTCGCAACCTCAAAGGGAAGGGCCTTCCTGTACGGACGAGTCGAGGTCATCGCGTCAAAGGTGTCAGCCACGCTGAATATGCGCGCTACGATCGGGATGTCGCCCCTGGAGAGCCCCTTCGGATAACCGCCTCCGTCCCATCTCTCGTGGTGGTAGAGGACGACAGCCCTCTCCAGCGCGAGCAGGTTAAGGGGCTTCAATATCTCCTCGCCCCTGACGACGTGCGACTTCATTATCTCCCTCTCGTCTATCGAGAACTGCCCCTGTTTGAGGAGGATATCGTCCCTTATGGCGATCTTGCCTATGTCGTGGAGCGGGCCGGCGAAGCTTATGCTGTCGACTATGTCCTGCCTGCACTCAAGGGCTTTGGCTATCTGCACCGCGTACCTGGTCACCCTGTTCGAGTGGTCCTTGGTGTAGGTGTCGCGCGCGTCAAGCGCGTTTATGAGCGAATTGAGCCCCGCGACGATGGAGGTGAATATGTTCTCCGAGAGCGCGATATTCTCGAGCTTGAGAGACGCCTTCGCCGTGAGGTTCAGAAGCAGCGTCAACGCGTCGTTCGTAAACTCGACCATGCCGTCCATCCCGGCGAGCCCGAGGATGACGACGACCTCCCTGTTTATAGTGAGTGGCGCGAGGAGGAGCGAAGGCCTCTTGCCCGGGCCGAACGAGCCTGCGATGAGCGGCGAGAGGTCGCGGCCGTCCACGAGGACGTGCGAGTAGCATTTATTTTTAATGACGCCGCTGAAAGGCTCCTCAGAGGCCGGGAAAGCGAGGCCGACGATGTCGCCGTCGTAACCGGATGCGGCGCGGACCACAAGGGCCGCTCCGTCACTCTCCACCACCATAATGAACGCCCTGCCTGCGTCGGTTATGATCTGGGCGATGTCCATCGTCTTCCTGAATATGTCTTCCTTCTCGCTCACCTCGTCGAGCGTCTCGCTTATGGTGTGCAGGATCGAGAGCTCCTTTATCTTGTCCTCGAGCCTCCTTCTGGCGAGCTCCGGGAGATGGACTATCGTCCTGCCGGCTTCCGGCTTGGCCTCCTCGTGTACCCGGACGACCCGTGCCTCGCTCACGGCCTTCCTGACGATTATCTCGAGTTCCTGCGTCTTGAAGGGTTTGGCGAGGAAGTCGACGGCGCCTATCTTCATCGCCTCGACGGCGAGGTCTATCGAGGGATACCCGGTCACCATCACGACCGGCACGTCGGGCGCGGACTCCCTGGCCATCAACAGGAAATTCATGCCGCTCAAACCCGGCATGTTTATGTCGGCGAGCACGCAGTCGTATTGTCCGCCTCGGAGCGCCGAGAGCGCCCCTTCGGCGTTCGAGAACGCGTCCACCTGCCATCCCTTGCGCTCGAGTATCTCGCTCACCGACTCTCTGACCGAATCGTCGTCGTCGATGAACATTATCCTGAACTGATCAGGTATCGCTACCGCAGTCTGTAGTTCCATCATGTCTTCCCTGACGCGACCCTCTCAATTCGACTTGAGCGCCGGTTTTGTCCTTATGAAGCGGTCCGCTTCCTTCAGGTACTCCTGTTGCTTCTGAGGCGGGGGCGCATCCTTCTGCACCGCCGGGAAGGACGCGCCTGAATCATTCTGGTCCCTCGGGCCGTTCTGCTGGGCGAGCGCGCTCTTCAATACCGATATCTCGCCGTAAGCGGTCCGCAGTTCGTCAAGGAGCCCCTTGTTCTGGAGCATCAGGCGGAGCCTCTCGCACGCGTTCTTTATGACAATCATCAGCTCGTCGAGCCTGAAGGGCTTGGCTATGTAGTCGTAGGCGCCGGCCTCGATGGCCTTTACCGCGGTCTCGATCGTAGCGTATCCCGTGATGATTATCACGAGTATCTCGCCGTCGAGCTCCTTAATCCTTTTCAAGAGCGCGAGCCCGTCCATCACCGGCATCATCAGGTCGGTGATGACGATATCGTACCTCTCCATGCGGAGCTTCCTCAAGGCCTCTTCCCCGTCCTTTGCGACTGAGACCGTATAGCCCCAGTTCTTGACCGCCTCGGTCAAGAGCTCCCGGAGATCGCCGTCGTCGTCCGTTATGAGTATCTTGAAGTTGTCATTCGCCACTGTGGGACCCGTTTCTTAGTGCGTTAACAGCCGCAGTTGAAATATACAATTGCGGCGCGGCGCCTGTCAATACGCGATTTTCAGGGTTTCTTGGCGCCGTTATGGTCGGATATCCGCGCCATGAGCTGGCCCATGATGTGCTTTTTCTTGCCTTCCTCGGAGATAACAACCGAATCCCCCTCGGAGGGCCTTGCGTCTTCCTGGCGGCCCCTCGCGTTATTGTTTGAATACTTGTCTGAGAGCGCCAGGTTCTGTCCCGGGAGCGTGTCTATCTTTAACATTTGGCCCCTCCCCCAATTTTATTTACGGTCACTTCTTATATCGGCGGAAGATGCCTTTTGCTTTAGTTTTTTTTCAGGGTTTTTCGGGGTTCGGGAAAGAAGGCTTCGCGGATTGCGGCGGCTTATCAAACGGACTGAAGAAAATCATGCAACACTGCGGATTACAACAAAAAAATATTTTGGCTAACGGCTGGCAGAGCCGTATGCCTTCATCATTATGGCGCCTTTACTTATCCTGCCGAGCTTGCCGGTGATATCGGCCTTCGCGGACTCCATGGAGAGGGTCAGGACCCTGTCGCTCTCCAGTATCCCCTTTACGAGCGCTTCGGCCTCCTTCCGGACAACGTCCATAGGTCCGAGCGTTGCGAGTTCGGCGAATAGCGCCTCTCTCTCCTTCTGCTTAAGCACAAGCTCCTCGAACCTCTTCTCGTCGAAGAGCCTCCTCTGCAGGACAGAGGTCTCAAGCACGGCCCGGAGAATATCGAGGCGCCTCTCAGCCCCCATAGCTCACCCCCGCTCCCTCGCGCCGCGGCTCCGCGGCAGTGGCGCTCGAAGAGTGCGCTATCGCCTCCCATCCGGCCTTGAGCTCGGCCATCACCCTGTTGACCCCGTCTATGGCGGACGCGTCGTTAGTGAGGTTCGCCTTTGTGAGGCTCGACTGCGCGAAGTCGTAAAGCCTCGCGAGGTTCATGGCGACTTCACCGCCCTCCTCCATATTGAGGGAGTTGGCGAGCTCGCTTATGATCGCCAGCGACTTGTTTATGTAGAGGCTACGGGACTCGATTTTCTTCTCCGCTATGGCCTTCTGGGCGCACCTGTTGAAACGCAATACCCCGTCGTACAGCATTATTATTATGCGGACCTTGTCCGCTGTCATCACCTGTATATTCTGGTACTGCGCCACCCTGTTCATAGAATCTCCTATAAATTAGAAAGGAAGCTGGACTGGGTCTTAAGGCTCGCGAGCATCGACTCAAGTCCCATGAACTGCGCGCGGAGCTGGTCCTCGTAGAGCGAAAGCGTGTACTCCTTGTTCCTTATGTCGTCATCTATTTTTTTAATATTGTCCTGGAGGCCGTCCTGCCTTCCCTTTATCCTGCCGTCCGCGGTGTCTGTTATATACGAGGCGGAATTATACATGAGCGCGCCGAAACCGTCGGTCGTGGTCCCGTCCTCGAAGAGGGCGACGACGTCGTCGAAGTTCGACGAAAGCGCAGTCTTGAGCTTGGATGAGTCGAGGGAGTATACGCCGTCCGTACTGCTCGTAACGCCTATGTGGAGGAGCCTGCTCATCGTGTCGGGCAGGCCGGCTACCGCCCCTGACATGACCTTTCTCAAGTCGTCCCAGATGGACCTGGCCACGGTGTCCCCGAAAAACGCGCCGGCGACCTTCGTCTCGCTGTCGTAGCGGTTGTTCGCCTTTATGTACGAGACCACGGAATTGTACTTGTCGAGCAGCTCCGTGACCTTTTCCGCGATCTTGTCGGAGTCCCTGTCCACGGAGAGCGTTACTGTCTTGGCCGCGTCCCCGCTTTTAAGATCGAGGGTGACGCCGGTTATGACGTCAGTTATGGTGTTCGACGCCCTCGTGAAGGCCATGGTGTCGACTGTGAACGAGGCGTCCTGCGCGGCCTGGAGGGTCGTGTTGAACGCAACCGTTGTGTCGTTCTGCGTGACGGTGACGCCGTTTGAAGCTCCTGTCGATGAGCTCGTGAGTATCAGCCTGTAAGGTGTCGCGCTTCCGTCGTTCACGATCGAGGCCGTGACCCCCGCGCCGAGCGCGTTTATCGAGTCCCGGAGACCGGCGAGCGTCGTCGTGGCGTCTACCGCGACCGTCTGCTCGGCCCCCGCGCCTACCGTGAACTTGAAGGAGCCCGCCGCTCCGGCGATTGTCGAGGTCTCGGCGGCGAACCCGTCGGCCGCTATCTTGTGCGCCTTGGCGATGTTCGTGACAACGATCGAATAGCTCCCCTTTGACGCGGTCGATGACGCAGTGCCGCCGAGTATCGTCTCATCGCTAACCGTCGTCTTGAACACCTTGAAGGCGGACATGTTCCTGAGGGCGTCAGCCGCGCTCTTTAACTCGTCGACCTTGGAGTTCAGGTTGGAGTAGGCGCTGTTGGTCTTCTCGAGAGTCTTCTTATCTTCCGAAAGCTGTGTAATCGACTGCCTTCTTATGCCGACGAGCTGGGAGATGAGAGTTTGATAGTCTATGTTGCTGACGACCCCTGAGGTCGCGGAAATGGCCATGGCTCGGTGCTCCTATATAGATGGAGTTCTCCGGTCGTTTCAGGACCTGGCGTTGTAAAGGACCCCGATAAGGTCTTTCATCCGCTCCCTTATGGCAAGGAGCTCTTCAGACGGTATCTGCCTTATCACCTGCTTGGTCTCGGGGTCGATGATCTTTATGATCATTTCATCCGATTCATTGTCGACCTCGAACCTGAGCTCGGTGTTGAGCCTCTTCAGGTGGATCTGGACGTCGGAGGCTATCTCCTCGACTTCCTTCGGGGGCAGGTCCTTTTTGGCCTCGGCCGCGTCCGTGATTACGCCCGAGCGCACCTCGGCCTTTTTAGCTACGGCGGTCTTGCCGGATGCCTCGCCAGGCCTTTCAGTTGCGGCCCTTGAAATGTCCTTTATCGCGAATTCTATGCTCATATGCCCTCCCTGGACTTGGCGGGGAGACAAAGCCTCCCCGCCAGATCAAGGCTTAAATCTTTAACTACCTGAGGAGCGAAAGCGCGTTCTGCGGCAGTGTGTTGGCCTGGGCGAGCACCGAGGTGCCGGCCTGGACCATTATCTGGTTCTTTGTGTACTGCGCGGTCTCGTAGGCGAAGTCAGCGTCCCTTATCCTCGATTCGGCGGCCTGGTAGTTCGTGAAGGTCACCTGGAGGTTCGAAAGTGCCGCGGTCAGCCTGTTGGAGGATGCGCCGTAGATGGCTCTTGCGTCGTTGATGGTCTTCAAAGCCGCGCTCACGGAATCGAGGGCGGAGAGGGCGCCTGTGATGGAGCCGAGTATGCCGCTCGAGAGGTTAAGGCCGCTGGCGCCGGTGGTCAAGACCTTTAGCGATACAGAGAGCTGGTCGTTCGTGGAGTTCTTGAAGCCTATGTACATCGTAAGATAGGACGTGTCGCCGTTGATGAGCTTGTAGCCGCCGAACTCGGTGGTGTTCGCGATTCTGTCGATTTCGCTCTTGAGCTTGTCGAACTCGTCGCTGTAGTAGGTCCTGTTGGTGGTGTCCAGGGTGCCCTGCGCGGCGCTTGCGGCCAGTTCGCCCATCCTTGTGACGATGTTCGTGATCTGCTCGGCGACCTTGTCGCTTATTTCCATGGCGCTCACGCCGTCGTTGACGTTCCTTATGGAGGCCTGGATCATCCTCGACTGTGATTTAAGCTGGTCGGCGCGGCCAAGGCCCGCGGCGTCGTCCGCAGAGCTGTTGATCCTGAAGCCGGATGAGAGTCTCTGTACGCTTACTTTCAGCTGGGAGTTCGAAGTGGCGAGGTTCTGCTGGGCTACGAGTGCGGCGACGTTTGTGTTGATGACTAATGACATGGTGTACCCTCCTTAGTGTTTTACATCGGCATCCTTGCCGTGTTTTGTGGTGAGGTCTTCAGCCGGCCTTAAGTCCACCCTCCTTTTCGGCCTTACTCGCCTATCTCCTCTTAATATCTATATCGGCGGTGAGTTTTTTTTCTTTAACTTTTTTTAGCCTGCCAATCCGCTGAAAAACCATAAAATTGTCCGGTTGCTCAAAAAGCTCCAGATGAGAGGCGTTGACAAGGGGAACGAGGCGTACTTTTCTATACGCCGCAGTGCCACGCGCCGAAGACAACGAAGCAGGTGGACTTTTTCAGTAGCCTGCTAATGGAAGACCTCTTCTTTTATCTCCTCCAAAAGAGGCTTGAGCTCATACTCCAATACGTCCGCGAGGAGGACGGTGTCCCCGCTTTTCTTGACATTTGTAATGGTTTCAAGCTTCTGGTGGAGGGGGCTGAAGTACTCCTCCGGCTTCTTTTTGAAAAGCTTCATATTATAGCGGATCGTCCCCTGTGAGAGGGCGTCCATGGTCTTTACTACCTCAATTACGCCCTCGAATACCGTCGAGAAGGCCGCCTCTGCGGAAGGAGACCCGATCCTCAAGTCCTTCACGCAGGCCTCTATCGTCTCGCCGATGACATTTATATACTCGCGCACGGTATCGAGCCCAACTATCGCCATGTCTTCGACGGATGTGGTCGTAAGCCGGATCTCAGCGCACTCAGAGAGCTTTCTCCCCGACACCTCCCCTCCCCTCCATCCGTGTGGCGCGTCTGTCCCGTCCACGGCTATCTCAAAGATGAAGCGCTTGAGAGAGCCCAGTTCCTTGTCAAGGGCGCTAACAAGTTCCCGGATCGTTGAGTCCTTGCCGGTGTCCTCGTAATCGATCTGCATGTTGTCGAGATAGACCTTTGGCATCCAAATCTCCTGAAAAACCATTTAAGAACAACGGCTTTTAAAACAAACTTCATACTTCCAGTCATAGCCCGGCAGCAATACCCCTATTCTCTTCACTGCCCCGGGCTGCCCTTATGGATGCGGCCGCCTCATCAAACCTTTTAGCGAACCTCAGGCAGACCGCTGTCATCGACTTGTAGGAGCCTATTACGGCCTCGAGGTCCCGGAGGAATTGGCCGCCCTCACCTGCGCTGTCATCCATATCCTCCTTGAGGTACTCCTTAAGGGCATAGGTATTGTTGATGAGCGCCTCCCATATGAACTTTGCGCGGTCAGATTCATCGAATATCGATTCTTCAAGCCTCTTGATCCTGTCGATATTCCCCTTTAGCGCGGAGGTGAGCCCCTTTTTAGCGTAGATATTCTTCGCCTCAGCCGCCTCCTTGAGAATTGAGGCGGCGAGCCTGTTGACCCGGCTCAAGACCGCGGCTGTATCCCTGAAAGACGCTTCGAGAGAAGTATAATCTATCCTCGGCCTCGACGCAACCGCCCCGTCGATAGCCGCGTCAAGGGGCAGTTCCTTGTTCACGCAGGTTTCGAGCACGCGCCTTAATGTCGTATGTTCCATCCCCTCTATGTACGCCCCGCCCTCGGTCGCGTTTATGACCCTTACACCGGGCCTTTCCTTTTTAAGATAGTGCATGTAGTTCTCAAACCACTGGTGGAAGGTCGCCCAATCGTACTTGGAAGGCACTGGTTTTCCAGAAAGGCCCTTCAACCACTGGAGCTTGTAGGTGTATGTCTGCTTATCGTTTATGTACTCGTCCTCGACCGAGATCAGCCCGTTTTCCTTGTCTATCCTCACGTTCTGCGCCACATAGACGCCGCCCGGGGCGTGTGTCTCGTTTTCTCCGAAGGAGAGGTCCTGCCCGACGAAGGTTATCGGGTTGCAGCCGAACATTATCCCCATGTCGAGCGCCGCTGTCGTTACAGACCCCCCGATGGCCGGGAAGTACGAGCTCCCCCAGAGCCCTGCATGAGTGGCACTCAACGAAAGGTATGGGCTGAAAAAAACGAACTTGCCCTTTACATCCCTCTCGAACATCCCGGGGTGCGAAAGCTCTCCCAGGATGAGCCTCGTCTTTTTATCGTCCTCCCCGAAGGTAAAGTACTCCGGCAGGTCGACCATCTCGGAGGCTATTACAAAGTCCGGGACTACGCCGAGCTTAAGGAGCGGCTTATACGAGGTGATCGCCGCGACTATAAGCGCCTTGCCCTTGAATTCCCTGAGGAGCTCTCCGTTCTTCCTAAGCGACGGCCCGGCCCCGGCGATTATCATGGGCACGCCCTTGAACCTATCACGGAGGACGTCGATCGGCGGGGCAAAAGGCAGCGACTTCAGGTTCGAGAGGTAGTTATCTATCCAGGCGCTCCTGGACTTCATATCCGTCTTTATGCCGACCTGGTTCGTAATGTGCGCGTTGTGTATCCTGTTCGTGAAGTCCGAGAGCTCTTTCGGGAAGACGGACTTGTACGGGGCCGTAGAGTAGACAAGGAGGTTGTCGAAGCCTTCGGTCTCTCCGCGGAGCCTCTCTATCGCCGAGTGCATATCGACTGCCAGAAAGACCTTCTCCTCATCGAAGACCGGCGAGAGGTCGATATTTTCAAGCGCGCCCTTTAATATCTCCGTTGACGGCTCGAAGACGATGACCTTTTTAAACCCCTTCTGAACGAGCGCGCTTAAGAGGTGCCCGCAACCAAGCCCGAAGAGAAATACCCAGTCCGGCTTTTTGCCCGCCATCTCCACTGCCTGAACGTCGGCTTCAGTTGCGGGGTTGTATCTGCTGTGGAAGTATATGCCCTTGTATCTGAAGGTGGCTCCGCCAGCCTTCGCCTCCTCTATTTCCACACCCTGGCAATTTTCAAGCCCTTCGAAAATAGCGGGGTCTTTTGAGGCGATATTGCGGAGGTTCTTCTCAAATACCGTCATTTGCCGTCCCCCTTGAGGGCCTTTATCTTGAAGGTTATCTCGTTGACCCCGCGCCACACCCACCACGCGGTATCGTCGACCTCTCCGACGGAATGCTGGAGCCGGAGGAATGACTTACCCTCCTCGGCAAGCTCCATGTGCTTGAGCAGAGGGACCGAAAAGAGCTTCGACTTATCCGTCGATATCTCAAGCGCCTTGCAGGCGTCCCCTATCCGAACTCTCCCGTCGGTAGCGCCGAGACAGCTTGAGGCAGTGACCGACTGGCTGACGGGCTCGTCATGGGAGAGGGTTTTCCCCTTGAGGTAAAACCTCTCAGGGCCCGCACCGCCGTTTATCGATTCATACCAGAGGGTATCAGCGTCGAAAGAGCCCGGCATGAACGTGAATATCCCAAGCCTCAAGGAGGAGGCGAGGAGGCCGTTGACCTTGAGCTTGAGGCTCAAGGATATCGACGGCTCGGTCTTCGATATCTCGTAAGTCTTCGTCAGGAACCCTATGTCCAGAGGCATCTTCGCCTCAAGCACGACGGATGCGTCGTTTTCAGTTATTTCCGCCGAGGCGGGTTTAAGGTCCGTCGTCTTTTTCCCGTCCCTCGCAACGTGGATAAGGTGGCCGGTGAAGAAGTCTGCGCCGAGCCTTATGTCTTCATAGTAACCGTGCGGGATGGTGCCTATGAGAGGCTTGTCGAAGACCCCCGGGAAGGCGGTCTTTTTAATGGCGAAGCCCCTTGAGGGGAGGAACTCGGCCTCGACTGTCCCGGTCGATATGAGGAGCGAGTTTTCCGCCCTTGTTATCACGGCCCCTCTTTTTGCGGGCCTCCCGGCCCCGTGTACTAAAGGCTCTCCTGTTTGAAACGCTGGAGACAAAGCGCCTCCGGCGATAACCGGCGTCCTCTTGAGGAGCCGCTCCGTCTCGGTTTTGAGCCACCCAAGCCTGTTCTGGAAGTACTGGAACTTCTCGTCGATCGTATTAGATCTGAAATCGCTCCCCCAGAGGTCGGAGATGAGCTCCTTGTACTCCTCGGCCTCGTCCGGCGAGAGCGCGCCCGCCTCTATCAGCCTTGAAATATTATTGTAAACCCTGTAACACTCGGTATTAATGTGGACGCTGTCCCTCCCGGCGACAGCCCAACGCGCGGGGTTATATTTATCCTGCTTCTTGCATACGACCGGCGTCTCAGTTGACTCAAGCGAGAGCCTGTGTCCCGCCTTCGGGTTTCCTTTAAAAAGCTCGCTCACCCCCCCGGGTGTCGAGAGGCTGAACCTCTCGTCCTCGCGTATGCGGGAGAGCACCTCGCGTATGCGCGCCCATTCGGCCTTTTTGACCTCCTCGCCTCCGGGCCTGTAATCAAAGACCTCGGCGTCGTTGGTGTAAAGCACAAAGGACCTCTCCTCGTCATTAGAATGGTGGGTAGAGAGAAAGTCCATGTACTCTTCGACAGATACGCCGCCGTGTATGAGCCTCTGGAACTTCTGGAAGGCGATGGAGTGGCTCCAGACGACCTCGATGTCGGCTGAAAGCCCCTTTGCTATCTGCGGGAAGTAGACGTGCTCCTTCGGAAAATTATTGTATTTATGGGAGTTGTTCCAGTCCATTATGACAGACTTGTAGCCCGCGGCCTTATAAAGGTCTACGAGGCCGCGTGAAAACGTCTGCTCGTTCACGAGCGCGACTTCCGGGCGTCTGCCGAGTATCTCCGTATAATGCCTCATCCCGGACTCAAGGTTCCATCGGTTGACTTCAGTCGGGATGAGCGGAAATATAGCCTGCGAAAATCCCGAGCCGATGAACTCGATCTTCTTCGCGTACAAAAGCTCCGTGAGCCTCAGAACGAACGCCGGGTCGATAGCCTTGACCTCCCGGAGGGTCCATGCGGTCATCTCAATGGCGACCGGGAACCCGTCTTCCGCGAGCCGGAGGATTGGCCAGTAGCACCTCTCGATGACAGCGGGGAAGGCCCCGCGCTCAATCGTCGAAAAGGCGAGGTTGCAGTGAAAGGCCGTATAAAGGTGCAGGCGCGACATCAGGGATACACCTCCCTGATCTTCAGAAAGTCGTATTTGACGAACATCTTCGAGGTCTCGTATAAGACAGGCAGGAAGTGCTCGCGCCTCCTCCTCCAGACGTCCCTTACGAGCCTCAGCGTCCTCCTGGGATTGGTCTTTATGAGGTGGTGCGTCCTGTCGGCCTCAAGTATCGTCGTTATGAAGTCCGGAGAAAAGTCCTTTGTCTTTATATTCGGCTTAACGACCTCGACCTTCGAGTACGAAAAGCCCTCGGCAAGGAGCCCTTCCCGCACGCACTGCTCGAAGAGCGCGGAGCCAGGGAGCGGGGTGGCTATGTATATCTCCCTGCTGTCAAAAAGCCCCGAGTAGTTGGCCATGTACAGGCTCCTCCTTATATCCCGCTTCGTCTCGCCAGGGAACCCTATTACAAAAGTCCCTGTAAGGTGTATGCCTTGCGAGCGAGCGTATTTCAGGAGCTCCATCGCGCGGACGAGCTTCAGGGGTTTCTTTACGACATTAGTGAGTATGTCCTGCACGCCGGACTCGATCGCGAAGCCCATCGAGGCGCACCCGATGGATTTGAGCTTGTCGATCAACTCCTCGTCCATGCACCAGAGCGCGAGCACCATGAAGTGCAGTTCAATATCGAGCCCCTGCCTCTTGAACTCGTCGCAGAACTCCTTGGCCCGGTTCTTATTGTGCGTGAAGTTGTCGTCGATTATCATGAGCTTCTTTATCTTGTAGGTATCCACAAGGAAGCGTATCTCCTTGAAGACGTCGTCGAGCTTCCTCGCCCTGAACTTGCTCCCCATGGTCTTGTGGACCGAGCAGAAGACGCACCCTCCGGCGCACCCCCGGGTCGTCAGCACCGAAGGCATAGCCTGCGCCTCCCCCCAGGTGACTGCGCGGGGCTTGTAGTGCCTGCTGTACTTCTCATAAGGGAAGAGGTGCCACGCCGGGTACGGGAGGCTGTCGAGGTCGTGTATCAAGGCGCCCGTCTTGTTTTTTATAATCGCCCCGTCCCTCCTCCAGACGAGGCCTGGGACGGACTCGAAGCCCTTGCCTTCCACAATCGCCTCTATCAGCCTGGGAAAAGAGATCTCGCCCTCGCCCATGATGACGTAGTCGATTGCCCCCTCTCCCATCACCTCTTCCGGAAGCGACGTCGGGTGGTTGCCCCCTGCGACGACCGGCACTGAGGGAAAGAGCTTTTTAACAAGCCGCGACGCCTCCATCATGTGCGGGACCATGACTGAGAAGTTGCAGGTAATGCCTACGAGGTCCGGCCTTGAGGCCGTTATCCTCCCGGCTATCTCATCGATTGGTATGCCAACTTCCACGTATCCGTCTATGACCTCCGCGCCCTTATCCAACCCCTCGGTCTGGCAGTCGAGTATCTCTACCTCATAGCCCTTTTTCTCAAGGACAGAGGCGAGGTACATGATACCGATCGGAGGATAGACTATCCTCTGCCCGGAGGTGGCGACCTTCATGTTAGGCTGGACGAGAAGTATCTTTTTCATCTTTGTCCCCTCGTTATTCAAACGGGTATCCCCGGCTCTACAACGACAGTAACCCTGTCAAAGACCCTCTTTATGGCGGCCCTCGCCCCTTCGCGCGTATCTCCGGTCGTGACCGCCATGCCCGCCCTGCACGGGTGGCTCGTGATCCTCTTTACCTCGTCGCCTACCTTCACATAGACCTTGAGCATGGCAAGCGACTCCTCCTGCATCTCCGGGACGGATACCTTCCTTACTATTCCCGGCTCAGGAAAAAGGAACCTCTGGCAGACGGCCTTCGCGGCACTCGGCCTGAAATCGTTCAACCCTATCTCCTCGCCAAGGGCGAGGAGTATCGCCGCCCCAACAAAGTCCGTGCCCGTTGAGAGCGGTATCGTGTGACTGCAAAAATACCCGCCGCTTAAGCGCGCCGCGACCTCTATGACGATTGGGCCGGACTCCCCTATCACTATATCGCCCTTTATCGTCCCGCTCTTCATGCCTATGGCGCGAGCGACCTTGCCTATTATCCGGTCTATCTCTACCCTTTCATCCTCTGTTAAAATCGCGGGGAGGTCCCCGCCGTCCTCTATTACAAAAGGAGCGAACCGCTCAAGCTGTTCGTAGTTCCTGTCGGAGAGCCCAGGGGTAATTACTCCATCGGGTGTTATAATAGATTCGGTGCTTATCTGCCTTCCGTTTATCCACTCCTCTGCCATGACTCTGCTGGAGGGCGAGTTTTTCATAGCCTCGTCGAACGCCCAGGCGATGTCCACGCCCTCGACGAGGCGAACGACCCCTCTTGCGCCGCGGCTGTCCACGGGCTTTATAACAAGCGTCTTTTTCTCCCTCAATAATTTTTCAAGGTGTTCCGCGCTCCTCACCTGCGAGAACCACGGCACCGGGACCCCTGAGGAGGAAAAGGTCCCCTTCATAAGGAGCTTATCCGCCACTATCCTGGCCGAATTTACGCTTATGCCGGGTAGTTTTAGCCTTTCGGCGACAGCGGCGACCGTCAAAGGCACGTCCGCCGCCGCGGCCATGACGCCGTCTATCCTCTCGGCCTCGTTCAACTCGAAGGCGAGTTCAGCCGTCTTCTTTTCGTCATACGTGCTTGCGATGATCTTAAAGTCAGCCATCCTGAAGCCCGGTGCGTCCGCATTTCCGTCCGAGACCGCGACCTTAAGCCCCAAGGCCTTCGCCCTCTCAATTATAGGGACAGCCTCCACGCCGCCTGAGATGATGAGAATCGTCTTACCTTTTACGGGCATACGACCACCTTTACCGCGCTGTTGGCGTCCTTGTCGAACGCGATGGAATATCCTTTCATGATGTCTTCAAGGCTCACCCTGTGGGTGACGAGGAGGGAGCCGTTTATCGCGCCCTTTGCGTAGAGGTCAATGGCTGCGGCGTAGTCCTCCCTCCGGTACCTCTGCGTCCCCTTTATCTCTATCTCCCTCTCGGTCAGGAACTTAAGGTTCATGTTTGGCGTCTTGTAGTGTACGCCCGAGAGCATGAGCGTCCCGCCTGGCCTGAGGATATTCAAAGACTGCGCAATCGATTCGCTCTCGTACCCGCCGACGGTCTCGAATACTAGGTCGGCCTTCGCGCCTTTGAGCGCCTCAATAACAAGTCTCTCAATTCCGGGGTCGGCTGAACCGAGGGCCGCGTCTGCCCCGAGCAGGGTCGAGAGCCTCCTCTGGTGGCCGTACTTGCCGATGGCTATGATTTTTTGCGCACCGAGCGCCTTTGCCGCAACGACGGTCAGAAGCCCAATGGTGCCGCAACCGACTACCACTATCATTTTCCCGGCAATATCGCCGGCCCTCTTGAAAGAGTGCAGGACATCGGCGAGCGGCTCTAACAAGACCGCCTCGTCAAAACCCATTTTATCTGGTAGCCTGTATATGTTCTCCCGAGGCGCTACGACGAACTCGGAAAAGCCGCCTCGCGCGTTGAAGCTAATGAATACGCAGTCCGGGCATATGTTTTCAAGCCCTGCCCTGCATAACTCGCATTTGCCGCATGGGATAAGCGGCGCGACACTCACGCGCTCTCCCGCGTTCAAACCCTCGACACCGGGGCCAATCTCCTCTATCTCTCCGCTTATCTCATGGCCGCCCCAGTACTTCGGGATGGGCGGGTCTCTCCTGAAGATGTTCAAGTCGCTCCCGCAGATGCCGCATGCGCGCACCCTTACGAGGACCTCTCCGGGGTTCAAGTCCGGCGCGGACACCTCCCTTACCTCAAGCTCTCCGGGGCCTTTGAACAAGGCCGCCTTGAATCGGTTAGCCAACGTTTTCGACCCTCCTTCTCGAGAAAGCCTCTCCCCTGCCGGGGACCTTTTCCCAGTCGGAGAGGAATTTTTCGAGGTCCGTGTCCGTCATGGTATTGAGGAGCATCTTCTCAAGGACAGCGAACGGCATCGTGATGATGTGGGCGCCGGTCTTCGCGGCCTCGATCACCTGGTGCGGGTCGCGTATCGACGCCGCTATGATCTCGGTCTTGAACTTGTAGGCGTTATGTATGTGCATGATGTCGCGGACAAGCCCTATCCCCTCGTAGCCCCTGTCCTCGAGCCTGCCGATAAAGGGGCTTACGTACGTTGCGCCCGCGCTCATCGCGAGGAGCGCCTGGGACGTCGAGAATACGAGCGTCAGGTTCGTCTTTATGTTCTCGCCCTTAAGGAGGTTCAAGGCCGCGAGGCCTTCGGGGTTCGTCGGGAGCTTCACGACGACGTTCCTGCCGAGCTCGGAAATCGTGCGGGCCTGCTCGGCCATCCCCTCGCCGGTCCTGTCGACGACCTCAAGGCTTACAGGGTACGGGTGAACGAGATCGCAGAGCTCCTTGGCGAGTTTGACGAAGTCCTTCCCTTCCCTCGCTACAATCGATGGGTTCGTCGTAAGCCCCTTCAATACCCCCCACCTCTTAGCCTTTTTTATCTCCTCGATGTTAGCGGTGTCCAGAAAGATGTTCATCAAACCCTCCTTAGGTTAATTGAATGTGATGGTATATTTGCCGCCGTTGTTCTCAAGCGCCTTTATGGCCTCATTTATCTCTTCGAGCCGGTAACTGCCGGAGCTGAAGCCGTCGAGCTTGAGCCTCCCCTGCTTGTAGAAGTCAAGGAGCCTCGGTATGTCGCGCACCGGGTTTGAAGACCCGTATAGCGAGCCTACGATCCTCTTCTCAAGGTGGAACTCAATCGGCTGGACCGAGTACTTCGCGAGCGGGTGCGGGTAGCCGACCATAACGACGATCCCTGCCCTCCTTACAGCGGCCAAAGAGGCGTTCAGCGTCTCCTCCGTCGCTACCCCGTCAAAGGCGTAATCGACGCCGAAGCCTCCGGTCGCCTTCCTTATTTCATCAATTGAAATATCCGAGAGTACGATATCCGCGCCCGCGTCTTTTATCAATGTATGCTTCTCCGCCTTCGGGTCGACTGCTATGATGAGCGCGGCGCCCTTTATCTTAAGGGCCTGGATGACGGATATGCCGACGTTGCCTCCGCCCACGACGAGCGCGGTCGAGCCTTTCTCCACACCCGCGCTGTTATATACAGCACCTATGCCTGTCACGACAGAACAGCCGACGACGGAAGCCACCTCGAAGGGGATATCGTCATCGACCTTCACGCACCCGGTCTCGTAGACGACCGTGTATTCGCTGAAGGACGAGACCCCGTTGAAGTGGAATATAGGCTTATCTCCTTCGCTGAAACGTGTCGTCCAGTCCGGAAGGAGCCCCTTGCCGCGCGGCCAGGCGACGGTGTGGCACTGGTGGTTAAGCCCCTTGTTGCAGAAGAAGCAGTCCCCGCAAAACGCCGCCCAGCTCAAAACTACGCGGTCGCCCTCTTTAAGAGACGTGACATTCCTGCCTGCGCGGACGACGGTCCCCGCGCCCTCGTGGCCGAGGACAAGCGGCATGTCGTAGCGTGTGTGGCCGACTATCGCGTTGAGGTCGCTCCTGCAGAGGCCAGCCATCTCCATCTTCACGAGGACCTCCCTCTCCCTTGGCTCCGATAGAGAAACCTCCCTGACGCTCAATGGCGCGTTCCTGGATTCCAGTATCGCGGCCCTTGTCCTTGTCACCTCAGGCCGCCTTTCTCGCGATGATATTGTAGGAGGCGGCGGAGAAGTACGGGTCGCGCTCGTACGTGAGCCCGAAGTCGCGGATGTCCCATTTGGTGAGGTCGTTCAAAGACCCTATGGCGGACTCTACGTCACCGCGCGCCCTCGCCTCTTTCAGGTCGCCGCTGAACTCGTAGCCCTTGATATATGTCGTATAACTCTTCTCGGCCACTTCGAAGGAGGCGGCCTTAAGGAGCGGCAACAGCTTTTCCTCGCCCAGCGCCTGTATGTGCCACGGCCATATGGCCTCGCCTATGAGCTTCTCCTCCGGATCGCTCCAGCGCTCCGGCGGGCAGACGCTGTAAGGGTAGTAGTCCTCCTCCGGGGTCGTAACGATCAGCGTGCCGTCGTTTTTAAGGAGCCTCCGCGCCTTGTTTAAAAAGTCGAGCGGGTCCGGGACATGCTCTATGACGTCCATCAGGAATATGCAGTCGAACGAGCCCTCGCCGTTCTCAAGCGCGTCGGCGTCCCCGCAGATAGGGACGAGGTTAGGGGCGCTCTCCACCCACATCTCCTCGACGAACCGGACGGCGTCCTTGGACCTGTCTACGAAAAATGCCTTGTCCGCGAAGCGCGACAGGAGGAACGAGCCGAAGCCGAGCCCGCCGCCTATGTCGAGTACACGCTTGTCAGTAGCGTAGAGCGCGCCGAGCGCGTACTTGCAGAAAATTTCAAGGTCGTGCGCGAAGCCGTGGAGTATGCCGAAGGTCGGCCTCTCGCCGGAGACCTCGAACTTGTCGCCTTTCTCCTTGAGGATATCGACTATCCTGTCCTTGGTCCGGAGGACCTCGTCCATTATCGGGGCCCAGGGGGTGTTCGCGGCAAGCCGCCTCTCCTCGCCGAGCCTGAAGCTCACGACCGGGAGTTGCTTTTTATGGTAGAGCGAGGAATTTACGGCCTTCACCTCTTTCGCGAGCAAAGACCCGAAGAGGAAGGCGTTCGCCCTGAACGTGTTGAAGGGGAAGAAGGCGACGTCATACGGCGACCGCATCGTCTCGCGGAGAAAGTCCGCCGACTCCGCCTTCGTGATCCTCCCGTAGTAGTCCTCGTCTATCTCATGGACCTTGCCGAAGGCGAACTCCGAAATTATCCTCTCGAAGCCTGCCCTCTGTTTCTTGAGTATCAGGAGGTCGGGGCGCGAAGACTCCTCCCTGAAGACGTACTCGCAAAGTAGCCTGGCTACGGGGTAGGATTCCGGGAGCATTACGAGCGTCTTTCCTGCCATCATCTATTCTCCTTCTTTCCGAATATTACGGCCTCGCGGCCGATTCCGTGCTTGGCCATTATCCCGTACATCTCTTTCTTGAATTCCCTGAGCGCGGGCTCGTTCAGCATTATGTCGAGCCGCTTTCTCCTTAAATGGCTGGCCCTGCCGACCTCGTCGTTCCCCACGTAGTTGTCGCCCATGAGGAGAAAGAAATCCATCGGGAACATCGACGTGGAGCCGATGACCGAGAACCCGCACCTCTTAAGGAGGGCCGAGAGTGTGGCATGGTTGAAATAATTTATGTGGTGCGGAGGCGCGAGCCAGTAATGCGCATAGTTGAGCCTCTCGGAGAGGGTCTTCTGCACTGGGCTGAAGTCGTTAGGCGCGATACAGCATACTATGCCGTCGTCCTCAAGCAGAGTGTGCGCGAGCCTTAATATCTCCGCCGGGTCCGGCACGTGCTCCAGGACCTCTGATAAGTGGACGGCGTCAAAACGTTTTCCGATGGAGGCGGCGAGCCGGGCGTCAAGAAAGGCGTTCTCAACCTTGACCCCTAAAGTCCTCGCGTGAGCCGTGGCCTGTTTGGAAGGCTCTATTCCCAATACCGTCCAGTCCCTGTCGAGCCCGCGCTTAAGAAAATATCCGGGGCCTGAGCCGACGTCGAGTATCGACCTCCTGCCCTCCCCAAGCTCATCTTCCATAAATTCGTAGCGGTCGTCGTAGACGGTCTCCCACCACCGGAGGTCTTCAATGGTACGCTCGATGTAGAGCGGCTTTTCGTCCTTGTAGTACTCGTCACTGTAAACGCGCTCCAGCTCCTCTGGCGAGGGGATCGGGTCGGTGTGGATGAATCCGCACGTCTCGCACTCGATTATCCCGTACCCGTTAGCCTTGTCTATGAGCCTGCCGTTATGCATGCTGTATGCCTTCCGTTCTATTGGCCTGTCTTTCGTTGCTGAAACCCTCTATGAGAGAGGCTATCCTTTCGGCTCCCCTGCCGTCGACGAGCTTGCGCGCCCTTTCGGACGCCTTTCTCCAGAACGCCTCGTCCTGGAACTTCTTAACCGAGCTTCGTATAGCCTCTGGTGTAGCGTCCTTATAATGGCCGAGGCTTATTGAGGCCCCGAGCCGCTCGAAACCCTTGAGGTCGGACTTATCGCTTTCGTAGTTGCCTATGAGGATGGATGGCACGCCCATGCAGGCGAGCTCGTATATCGTAGTCCCTACGGCGGTAATCGCCACGTGGGACGCGGTCATGAGCGGGCTCAGGTCATTTATACCCTCAGCGAACCTGAAGCCCGGGCGCCATTTGACGAGGGCCTTAAGGTCCCTCTCGGGGCTGAATGCCGGGCCGATGACGGTCGTCGCCTCCACCCCTTCCATGTCGTTAAGCGACTTCAATACCAGCTCGGTCAGCCTGAACGGGTCGGCGCCGCCCATTGTGACGAGCACCTTCAAGGGTGACGCGTGCCTTATCTCAGGGCCTTTGTACGAGCGAAACTTCTCGTTCACTATCACGAACTCTCCTCCTCCCTTGACTTTGTCCGCCTTTTCCCTGTAAAGCGCGGATGGGACTATCACGAGGTCAGCCCCAAGCGATACGGCATTGTCGAGCAGGACGACCTTCTTTCCTGAGCCCTTGAGCGCTGATATCAGCGTTGTGACGTCCTTTCTGGTGTCGATGAGCACTATCCCATGCGTAAGGCCCTCAGCGTGCTCCCAGCCTGTTTGACAAGCGCTCTGCGCGAATCCGGCGCCGTCGAGCCTCTCAATAACGGCCCTGTCGCTGTTTACGAGAAAGCGGACCGGGATGCCGAGCGCGTCGAGCGCTCCTGCGATGTTTATGCATCTGACCAGATGGCCCATGCCTATATAAGCCCCGCCCTCTGTCCAGATGGTCACGCCGTCGCGCATAGCTCCCCTTTGACGACGGCCATCCTGTCGCCTGATGCCTTGAGCCCTGTGGCGAGCCTGAGCGTCTTTATGCCTTCAGAGATATTCAAGCGCGGCCTCGTCTTCTTATGGACGCACTCGAGAAACTCCTTCATCTCCTTCACGTACATGGTGTTTATCTCGAAGAGGACCCTCTCGGAGGTCCATCTTCCCGTATCAACGTGGAATATCTCGATCTCCCCGTCGGACATGTTCGCCCTTATGGTGCCGAGCTCTCCCGCTATTACGAGCCTGTGCTGACCAGTCCTCTGGAGAAAATCGGTCTGCCAGCTCACGTAAGAGCCGTTTTCCATTCTGAAGACGCCGAGCGCGAGGTCCTCAACATCCATTTCGAGTGAACTCACCTTGTCCACGAACGCGTGCGCTTCAACGACTTCGCCAAAGAGCCAGCGCACGTTGTCGAGCCCGTGTATGGATGTCAGCACCACCCCGCCGCCGAGCGACTTTTTAGCCGCGTACTCCTTCCTGTAATCGGAGAGCGGGTGCCAGTCCGGGAGATAATGTCCTCCGTAGTAGTTGGCGTGGTATACCCTGCCGATGGCGTCGGCGTCGAGCAGGCGCTTAATGTGCTGGAACGCAGGGTGGAACCTGTAACACATCGCCATCATGGCGACGACGCCCTTTTCCTCGACGAGCGTCTCTAACTCCTCGCAACCCTCTATCGTGTGAGAGATAGGCTTCTCGATGAGGCAGTGTACGCCCCTTGAGACAAGCTCCCTCGCCATTTCGAGGTGCATGGAGGACGGCGTGCAGATGACCGCCGCGTCCGGCCGCTCGTTAAGGGCGTCCTTTAAATCCGTTACGAGCGCCGCGCCCTCTATTCCAGCCGAGGCCCGCCTGAGCATCTCCGCGCTCGTGTCGCAGAGGACGAACCTCGTAATGCCGAGCGACTTGAGGTTGTTTATATGCCTTCTGCCGATCGAGCCGCAACCGATTACGAGCACCTTCGTGTTTACTATCATCGTTGACACCTTTCAGATATTGATTAAGTTCTCTGCCTGAAGACCACGCCGACCGGCTCGCCTTCGAGGAACCTGGCGGGCTCTCCGCTCTCCTCTGCCTCCTTGATGACGCTTATAGCCGCGCACGAGGCCTCGACGGTCTTTTCTATGTCCTCCGGAGAATGGGAGTAGCATATGAATACCGGGCCGCCGAAGAGTATGCCCCTCTTTACGGTCTCCTGGAGGAACAGGCTCTTTAACAAGAGGTCGTCTTCTCCCTTCCTGTTCTTAACCGACAGCCCGGCCCTCGGCGGCTTGCCGGAGATCCTGAAATTCACTCCAGCGGATTCGGCGAAGGTGTTGACCTCCGTATGCAGGGCCTCGCCCATAGACCAGATGTGGTCGAGTACAGGTTTGCTCAGGAGCTCTGTTATCGTAGCCTTTGCCGCGGCGAGCCCGATGGTGTCGCCCGAATACGTCATGGAGAAGAAGACCTCGTCGAGCTCCTTCATGAACTCCCTCTTTCCGACGAGCGCGGAGATCGCAAACCCGTTCGCCATTCCCTTGCCGAAGCAAGAGAGGTCAGGGGTGACGTTGTAGAACTTCTGGGCCCCGCCAATCGAATACCGAAAGCCCGTCACTATCTCGTCCATTACGAAAAGGGCTCCGTTAGCGTGCGCGAGATCCTTTACCCTTTGCAGGAAGTTTTTGCCGTTCGCCGGGTCTATGATTGGGTCGGTCCCCGGGACCTCCATTATGACGCAGGCTATTTTGCCTGGGTTCTCGGCAAAGGCCGCCTCAAGCGTGGCGATCTTATTGTACTCGAAGGGGTGCATGAACTCCTTGAAGACCTTCGGTATGCCCTTGTCCCTCGGCGTCGTCACCGCGTACCAGTCCTGGCAACCGTGGTAGCCGGAGTAGGCGATATGGTCCCTGCCGGTCGCGGCCCTGGCCACCTTTATCGCGGCGCTTGTTACGTCCGCTCCGTTTTTGGCGAACCTGACCATCTCGGCGGACGGGATGACGGATGTGAGTATCTCGGCGACCTCGACCTCCAGCGGGTGCATGAGCGTAAAGGTCGTCCCTTCCCTCACCTGCCTTATGACGGCGTCGACTACCGGCTTGTAATCGTATCCTAAAAGTATCGGGCCGAGCGCGAGCGGGTAGTCTATGTAGATGTTACCGTCCGCGTCCCATACATGGCAACCGGAGCCGGACTTGAGGTACTTGGGCGTCACACCCCTCACGAACTGGTCAGGGCCCTTGCTCAAGGTCTGAGTGCCTGCGGGTATGAGCCTTTTTGCCTTCTCCCACAATTCATCGGATACCGGAAAACCTTTCGTCAATACCTTCATCTTATGCACCTCTTTCATTGTAATAATCAGACGGCCTTATCTACCACCCTGTCCTCTTTGAGGGATCTCGCGTACCCCTCGTTCCTGACGGTCATGGAGTTGATATCGAGGAGACGGCTGTTCCTGCTCAAGAACGACAGTATCTCCCTCATGTGGAAGACGTCATCCCCCCTGTAAAGGGCCTCGTAAATCTCGGTGACCAATTTTAAGTCCTTCTCGTCGTCCACGGTCCAGCGCATGTGAGAGAGGTCCTCGGGGCTTTTTATCGCCCCGAGCCTGAAGAGGCCTGGGTTCTTCCATATGTAGGGCGTTACATGCTCCCGTTCTGAGGCGAGCCTGGCCTCATTGCGCGCCTTAGTCAGCGCCTCGAATGAAAAGACCTCGCAGTCGAGCCCGTCGGGAAATGACGAATCCACCCCGACGTGGTCGTATACCCCCTCTGAGAACTTCTCCACCGCCTTATCCACCAGATCTGGCTCGATAAGGGGGCAGTCGGCTGTAATACGGACGACTGTCCTTGCCCCTGCCTTTGAGCCCGCGCCGTAATACCTCTCCAGCACGTCATCGAGGCTACCCCTGTACGAAGGCACGCCCGTAAGCGAGCACCACTCTTCGATCACATCGTCAGAGGGATGCGTAGTCGTAGCGACCATCACCTCGTCAAGGTATTTTGCGGCCTTCAGGCGGTTGACGACGTGCCAGAGTATCGGCTTGCCGCATATCGGCTTCATCACCTTCGATGGGAGCCTCGTTGAGCTCATCCGTGCCTGTATTATCGCTACTACCGGCGAAATATCCGACTTTAGCGGCATATGTCCTCGCTCCTTACCGGCATATCCCTGGAAAGGCTTCTCAAGGCCGTTTTTCCGACAAGCCCGTTGAGGTCTGAAGGCGGCAGGCCGTAGGCGTGCCGGACGACCTTAAGCATGGTCTCGTCTATCAGAACGCCCTTTTCGATATCTATTCGCGCGTATATGGAGCGGCGCGCGCCGATCCTCTCGCCCATCTCCCGCTCCGAGGGCTCCTTAACGCCGCTACCGAGCGCCTCTTCGAGGTTCCTTATCTCCTGCGCCATTGTCTTGAACTCCTCGACCTCCATCGCGTACGGGTGGTCGGGGCCCTTGAGGTTCTTATCCAATGTGATGTGCTTTTCGATTATCGAGCCGCCAAGCGTTATAGCCGCGACAGGTATGGTGTGTCCCGGCGTGTGGTCGGAGAAACCGACCGGGCATTTGAAGGTCTCTTTAAGGGTAGCCATTGCGCGTATGTTCACGTCCCTGTATGACGGCGGATAGAGCGAGGCGCAGTGGAGTAGCGCTATCTCCGAGTTGCCTGAAGACTCTATCACCTCGACCGCCTTTCTCACCTCTTCCAGATACGACGCTCCGGTGGAAAGTATGACGGGTTTTCCGAAAGACGCGACCGCCTTAAGGAGCGGCTCGTTAGTAAGCTCGCCTGAGGCTATCTTGTAGGCCTCAACCCCCACCCTTGCAAGGAGCTCGGCCCTCTCGATATCGAACGGGGCTGAGAGAAAGGTTATCCCCAGCGACTTCGAGTATTCCATAAGAGAGAAATGCCAGTCGTCCGGCACTGAGAGCCGCTCGATTACCGGGTATGCCGGGTGGGCGACCCATCTGCCGTTCTCATCGGGCTTAAGCCTGTTCAGCAACCCCTCGGCGGTGAACGACTGTATCTTTACCGCGTCGGCGCCCGCGTACCTGGAGGCCCTGACGAGCTCCTTCGCCTTCTCCAGCCCTCCATCGTGGTTCGAGCCAATCTCGGCTATGATGTACGCTGGACTGCCCGCGCCTATCTGTCTCTTACCGATATTTATTACCGGCCTCATTTACCTGCTCCTCACCTTTATTTTGCTCTCCCTCAGCGGGAGATATACCTTATCTCCTGACCTTGACGATTCGTGTATGGCTAAGGCGAGCTCAAGCGCCATGTACCCGTCCCTTGGGGTATTCCTGCTCGCCTCAATCCCGTTTACCGAGTTTATAAGGTTGCCGAGCGCCTCGGTCCAGATGTTCCTCTGCTCGAACTCAGGGAAAGTCTCCGCGTAAAGCTCCTTAAGGCCCGTATAATAATGGCTGACCTTCGGTATGTAATATTCAAGCACCCCGTTGTTCCCGATCCTAATCCTGCCATTCGAACCGATGATATCGAACTCGAAGAAGAAGTATGACCTTGCCTCGGCGTGGATTGTCGCGTATGCGTTGTTCCTGAATTTTATAAAGGCCCTGCCGCCGGAGTCCTCCGGGGTGTCCCAATCGTTTTTGCCTGCCGCCTTTTCTATCTCTCCCATGACCCACTCGGCGGGCCCCAGGAACCACAACAATATGTCGAATGCGTGTGTCCCTGTGTGTAGCAGACTGCCGCTAAAGTGGCATACGATAGATTGCAGTGTCCCTATGCCGTTGTTATCAATTATCTCCCTGGCCTTATTGTACTCGCCGCTCCAGCGCCGGAGGTGCGATACTATCATCGCCACACCCTTTGCTTCGGAGGCCTCGGCTATCTCCCGGGCCTCGTCGAGCGATGTTGCGAGCGCCTTTTCGCACCAGATGCCTTTTACGCCGGCCTCTATCGCATCCAGCGCCATGCGATGCCTGTCAATCGCCCATGCGCATATGCTCACTATCTCCGGCCCCTCATCCCTCAGCATCGCCTTATAATCGTTGTAGAGCCTCTCGACTCCGTATCTCTCGCCGAAGGCCTTAAGCCTTTCGTTATTTGTGTCGGAGGCGGCTATGACCTCGACAACGCCAGAGCCAAACGACCTGTATGCCCCCATGTGCGTGCAGGGCTTCGTATCCAGCGGGTCGTCTTCAAGCATCCACGCGACCCTGCCGCAACCTATTATCGCGGCCTTGATGCTCTTAAAGCTCAAGCGGCGTCGC
>Ga0154409_102_pt3 | contig 72677 bp, 71 predicted proteins | sample RifGroB2_FD_115913 | JGI IMG/M metagenome (GOLD analysis project Ga0154409, IMG submission 115913) | Deltaproteobacteria bacterium GWB2_55_19
CCTGTCTGTTTCTAAATTGATAATCTCCGGCCCCCTCTTTAGAAAAGAGGGGTATTTAACCGCTCGCAATGATAAAAACGCCCCCTCCCCACCTCCCCTTGTAAAAAGGGGAGGAGATTTAAACGCCCCTCCTTGCCAAGGAGGGGCTTACGGGAGATGATTTCGGGTCTCAGCCAGGCGACGCCCCCTTAATCCTCTTTGCAATCCTCTCCTTGTGCTCCTCGCCTTCTACCTCCAATATCATGTCGAGCCTTATCATGCGGACCGGCACGTCCATCGCGTCCCTCTGGTGCGTTATATGGAGGATGTTCGCGCGCGTTGCCGCTATCTCTGAAGTGAGCTTTGAGAGAGCGCCGGGGACGTCCTCGACTACGAGCGAGAGCCTCATTATCCTGCCTTCCTTCAGCATACCGGCGCGTATGACCCGGTCGAGCATGGTGACGTCGATGTTGCCCCCGCTCAAAACGAAGACGGCTTTCTTTACGGCGGGTAGCTTCCCTTCCATGGCGGAGGCGATCGTAACCGCGCCAGCGCCCTCAACTATGAGCTTCTTCCTCTCCATGAGGAGCAGGATGGAGGCGGCGATCGACTCCTCGCTGACCGACACGACACTATCCACATACTTCTGGATAATAGGAAAGGTCCTGACCCCGACCCGCGTTACGGCTATGCCGTCGGCTATCGTAGCCTTTCTCCCGACTACAACGGGGCGTCCCGCCTTAAGAGACGCCATGCAGGAATCCGATGCCTCTGACTCGACACCGACCACCTTTATATCTTTTTTAATGGACTTTACAGCCGTGGCTATCCCGGAGATGAGCCCGCCCCCGCCTATGGGCGCGACTACGAGGTCCACGTCCGGCAACGCCGCCATTATCTCAAGCCCCACGGTCCCCTGCCCGGCGATGACAAGGTCGTCGTCAAACGGGGGGATGAATACCATCCCCTTTTCCCTGGCGAGCGTTTGCGCCCTCTCGCAGGCCTCGTCGAAAAAGTTGCCGTAAAAGACGACTTCCGCGCCGTAGCTTTTCGTCGCCGCGAACTTCACAATCGGCGCGCTCTCCGGCATGACGATAAGGGATTTTACGCCAAGGAGGGCGGATGCCCACGCGACCCCCTGGGCGTGGTTGCCGAGGGAGGCGGTTATGACGCCTCGCGCCTTCTCTTCATCCGTAAGCATGGAAATCCTGTTGTACGCGCCGCGCACCTTAAAGGAGCCGGTCTTCTGGAGGTTTTCGAGCTTCAAGTGGCACTCGAACCCATATGCCCTCGAGAGCGAGGATGAGTGGATGAGCGGGGTGTGGGTGATGACCTTTTTGAGCCTCTCTGACGCCTCTCTGATGAGGTCGAGCATCGAACCTCCTGAAAATATCTAATTTTCAGAAGTAGCCTTTAAATAGCGCGCAATTTAAAGGCTGCCTCCGAGAATTGTTATTATTTTAGCGGTACCCTGAAGAGATTATATCAGAAGAGAAAAAGGAGTTGGAAAGGCTTTGATTATTTTCCTTATTTGGGAGGGGGAAGGACTCTTCATTGCAAAAAAATTATTTTTTCATCCTCTGCCTCTTCGCCTCGAATAGCGCTATGGCCCCGGCCTGCGCGGCGTTTAGCGAGCTTATCTTTCCGGCCATCGGTATGGATACGAGGAAATCGCAGGCCTCAAGGACGAGCCTCCTTATCCCCTTGCCCTCGCTCCCGACGACTATGGCGAGGTCGCGGTTCAGGTCCGCCCTGTATATCTCCTCGCCTCTGCCGGCCTCAATGCCGGCGACCCAGACGTTCTCAACTTTCAGCCTTTCAATAGCCCTCGTTATGTTGACTTCCCTCGCTATGAGCGCGTGCTCGGTAGCCCCTGCGGAGGCCTTGGCCACAACGGGCGTTACTTCCGTCGCCCTGTCCTTCGGGATGATTATGCCGTGGACCCCTGCCGCGTCCGCGGCCCTTACAAGAGAGCCGAGGTTCTGGGGGTCCTGGATGGAGTCGAGTATAAGGAAGAACGCCTCCTCACCGGACTTCTTCCAGGCCGCGATCAGGTCTTCCATCTCCCTGTACCTGAAGGCCCCTTTGAGAAAGGCAACAGCGCCCTGGTGTTTGTCCGTTCCGGAGAGGCGCTTCAACTCGTCCGGCGGCGAGACCTCGACCTTAATGCCCCTTGACCTCGCGGTATTAAGTATCTCGTTTACAGGCTTGTCCGAGCGGGAAGACGATATGACGACCTTTTCTATCCCCTCGCCGGATGCGAGCGCCTCGATTACCGGGTTTATGCCGTAGATGACCCTCACCTCAGGGGAGCCCCTTGAGCCTGTCCTGCATTGACGCATACTTCTCGGCGTCGCCGGCAAGCTCATAGAGCTCGGAGAGGTGCGTGTATATCTCTTTCAGCGGATTGGCCCCCGCGTTAGAGGCGTCCGCGCGCGAGGCGGCCTTAAGGAGGCTCTCTTCCGCGTCCACGTACTCCTCCTCCCTCGTCTGTATAACGCCTATGGTGTCTAAGTACATGTAATCGGTATCGGGATCGAGTTCGAGCCCCTTCATCGCGGTATCCTCGGCCCTGCCGTACTCTCCCCTCTCCATGTATATCCAGGCTAGGTTATTGTAGTAGGCGCCCTTCGAGGGGTTTATCTCTATCGCGTTCAGGAACCCCTCCTCGGCCTCATCCAAGTTGTTCCGCCTGAGATTAAGGTTAGCTATCGCGAACCACGCGCTCTCGCGGATGTCCTTTGAATCGGATTCAAGGGCCTTCCGGTATTCCCGGAAGGCGAGGTCATTCTCACCCTTTGACTCGTAGATGGAGGCGAGTGAGAGCCTCTCAACGTCGGAGAGGAGGAACGAGGGCTTCTCTACCTGAATCGCGCCGCAGGCCGGGAGCAGGAACGCTAAAACTACGGGGAGCGCATACCGGAGCCTCATCTGCGCCCTCCTTTGGACTTTATGAGAAGGGTCGAGTAGCCGGTCTTTGACCATGCCTTTTCAAGCGCTTCGTAGGAATATACCCGCTCCTTGTCCATCCCCGAGTGCGCGATCACCATCCCTGAAATGTCGCTGTAACCGACGGCCACTATGTAATGGCCGACAGGATAAGACTCGAAGCCGAGGTTCAGGAAGAGTATGAGCGGAGTTTTTTGGGCTATCTTCTCGCGTAAGTCGTCGAGCCCGCCCTTGTAATAGGCGGCCTCCATCCCCTTGTCTTTCGCGAAAAGGAGCATGTCAATGGGGAGCGTGCCCTTGAGCCTTGTCTGGTAGACCTCTATGATGGCCTCATCTATATCAGTGGCGCCCGTGGCGCCCCAGTACGCGACAAGGGACGCGAGAGAGGCCGGCCCGCACATGTACTCGTCCTGCGGATAGAAAGGGACATCCCTGATAAACGAGCCTTTGCCGGGGTTCGCCTCTATCTCATCGATTATATGCCTTGTCTCTATCAGTATCCCGCCGCAGCCCGGGAGGATGAAAAGAAGGAGGGCGAGGGCCAGCAGGGCCGCTCTTGAACCTGGTTTTTTCATGCGAGTGCTTCCTGTTGCCGCGCGCCCCCGGAAGGGGGCGCGCTATATTCAAAACATTCATCTTATGATGATCTTGCGGTCTGAGAGCTTCATTATCACCATCACGAGTATCACGATGACGAGGAGCGCGATGACTACGCCGAGTCCGTCGCCGCCGGGATACAGGCCGTCAAGCTGGGAGGCGAACTGGTGCAGTTCGTCGTCTGTGAGCCTCTCAATCCTTGGCATTATCTCGGCTGAGGGGAGTCCCGTTGCCTCAAGCTTGTCGGCGACGAGCCTCGACTCAAGGACCCTCTGGACCTTCGCCATGTCAACGGCGCGGCCGGACGCCGCGACGGCCTCCGGGCCTGCCACGTAAGCCATCGATTTGGCCGGGATAGCGCCTATCACAAACATGCTGAAAGCGACGACAAGCGCGATTTGCCTGAAATACAGCCTTTTGAAAAGCCTCATATTAACACCCCCATTGGATTTTCGCATGTATTCGGATAATATCAGCAGGCATATTGTTTATAGACCAAAAAAGAGGCTCTGTCAACATCCCTTGCAAAAGCACAAGGACTGTGCTATTTTCGCAGGATGAAACTCTCAAAAGAACAGGTGGAAAAGGTCTCTGCCCTTATAATCGACAAACTCAAGGGGAAGGACCTCATCGTCTTCAAGGCCGCGGAGCCAAAGGTGCTCGAGCGCGTCAACGAGGTAATACTCGCGGACCTCCGGGCAGAAGACATCCTGGACAAAGAGGTCGAGGAAATACTCAAGTCCCATTCCGTAGAGGGGCAGAAGATCGACTACAGAAAGATGTTCAACATGGTAAAGGGCAAGCTCGCCAGAGAAAGGGGGCTCACCCTTTGAGGCTCTCCGACGACAGGATCTCGCACATCGCCCACCTCGTCTTCGACGGCGTCTGGAAGGACGACCTCGTTGACTTCAAGAACGAGGAAAAGGCCCTCATCGAGATAAAAAGGGCGATAGCCGACTACTTGAAGGTTGAGGACGAGGCCGACACCATAGCCAGAGATAAGATACGGTCGCTTTCAAGGGACGTCCCCGAAGGGTCCCGCGAGTGGGAGATCCTCTACAAGAAGTACTTCGAGGAGGAGGCGTCGAAAAAAGGGTTCTTCTCCAGGGGCTGAGGACGTCGCCCCGCAAAACCCCGCCATCCCAGCGTTCATCCGTTCGCACCCCCCGGAGCTCTCCGAATGAACTACATCCTCTTGATCCCGCCGATAAGCGGCGCCATTATCGGGTGGATAACAAACTACGTCGCGATAAAGCTCCTCTTCAGGCCCCACAGGCCGGTCCATATCCTGGGCCTGAAAATCCAGGGCGTGATACCGAAGCGCCGGAAAGAAATAGCCCGCTCCATAGCAAGGGCCATTGAAAAAGACCTCCTGTCGTCCGAAGACCTCGCCAACGCCCTTGGCGGCCTCGACTGGGAAAAGGAGATCGAGAAGGTCGTCGAGGAGGCCGTAGAACACAAGTTCTCGGGCCGCGTCCACAGGCTCCCTGTCGTAAGCCTGCTCTCAGACAACATCAAATCCCAGATAAAATTCATCATCACAAAAGAGATACTCCGGCAGGTCGACAGGAACAAAGGCGCCTTTGCCTCGAAGCTCAAGGACCGCGTCGATATAAAGGAGATGCTCGTCTCCAGGATAGACAAGCTCGACCTCAAAAGGTTCGAGGGGCTCCTAACCGAGTTCATAGCGCGGGAGTTGAAACACCTTGAGATACTCGGCGGCGTCATGGGTTTTCTTATCGGCGTTGCTCAATCGGCCTTCACATACTTTTTAGGATAATATGAGGACAGCCCTGACCATAGCGGGTGCCGACCCCTCGGGCGGGGCGGGGATTCAGGCGGACCTCAAGGTCTTCGAGGCCTTCGGGATAAAAGGCCTTTCCGCCATAACCGCGCTTACCGCGCAGGACGGGCACGCCGTACACGCGGTCCTGCCGGTCCCGCCCGAATTCCTGCTGAGGGAGATTACCGTACTCCTCAAAAAATACCGGGTGGACGCGGTAAAGGTAGGGATGCTCGGGACAGGCGAGAACGCCATTGCGCTCGCCGGGCTCTTCAAAAAAACGGGGCTGAAGAACATCGTCCTCGACACAGTCCTCGCCTCTACGGGCGGGAGGCCTTTGATAGATGAGGGCGGCGCGGGCGCCGTTAAAAAGCTCCTGAAATACGCGTGCATCGTCACGCCAAACCTCCGAGAGGCGTCAATCCTGACCGGCATGGATATCGGTGATTTACAATCGATGGAGGAGGCCGCGCGCTCGATACACTCACTCGGCGCTCGCTCGGTGCTCGTTAAGGGCGGGCACCTCGCCGGGAATCCGGTAGACGTCCTCTTTGACGGGAAACGGTTCGATTACTTCAAGGGGAGACGCCTCAAGGGAAATACGGAGCGGTTCCACGGCACCGGGTGCATCCTGTCAGCGGGGATAGCCGCGAGCCTCGCGAAAGGCAGGGGCGTAAAAAAGGCGGTGGAAGAGGCGCGCGAGCGGCTTGCGTCAATACTCAAGAAACGTTAAACACGCTGAAAAGCAACCCTTAAAACGCTTTTGTTTGTTTTTCAAAACTCCCGGGCATAGGTGAGCGAAGCATAAGGGAGGAGGAGACTCGCGAGCCGGGGGAGATTAGACGCGAAGCGCTCTAAGGGGCGAGCGAGTGGGCGGGGCAGGGAGAAAGCGAGCGAACCCTATGCCCAAAAGCGCGCGGGGCGCGCAAAAGAGCCTTGGGTAGAAGATTTAATTTGTCCGATTACGAATCAATGGGTTCTGGTTTCAAACCTGAACCCGAAAAGAAGCTCCTCAATCCCCCTTTAGGAAAGGGGGAGGAAAGCCGTGTCCAAGCCGCCCTACAGGTGGCAGAGGCTTAAGAAGCCCCTTTTATCCACCCCAGCTCCCTCGCGCTCAAGTTCCCGCCCTTACCCCTTATAAGGTAGTCGTGGACGATTATGTCGATGGAGGACGCCGCTCTCTCAAGCCCTTGCGCGAGCGTCCTCTCCTTGACAGACGCCTTTGCCGCGGCCTCAGGCGTGTTATGTACAAATATGATGGAGCGGGCGTTGTGCTTAAAGGCCTTCTCGATGATGCTCCGTGGAGAGATGGAGGCGTAGTCCCCCGCTTCCTCAGAGGCCATGACGTTTCCGCGCCTTTCCGCGGGACAAGCGGCCCGCCCGCCCCCTTTCGCCCCTATCGCACCCTCGAATATCGTCTCCACCCCGAGTATCTCGTTCTTCGAGCTCAAATAAAGGGCGTAGAGCGCCTCCTGGGCCGGACCGCAGGCGCGGTCTATGAAGTCGATCGCGTCCTTTGCCGAGCGGACCGGGTTTTTGCCTGTCATCCTTTCAAGGAGGTACGCGCCGGAGACTTCTTTTAACAGCATCAAGAGGACGGCCGAGTGGACTCCGACACCAGGGACGGAGGCGAGTTCGTCCATGCCGGCGTCGAAGACCCCCCGGAGCCCCTTGAACCTTTTGATGAGCTCCTTTGCGACGGGTTTGACGTCCCTGCGGGGTATGGCGAACGTGAGCAGGAGCTCAAGCGCCTCGTAGTCGTGAAACCCGCCTAACGAGGCCTTCAGGTACTTCTCCCTGATCCTGTTCCTGTGTCCGGCCTTCGAGGATGCTGTCGTCATGTTGAGGCGCCCGGTCGTATAGGGAAATCTTCGCTTTGTCACTCCCGCAATACTTAAGCGGGAATCCAGAGTCTTTTAGCAAACTTAATACAAACATGGATTCCCGATAAAAAGCATCGGGAATGACAAATATGAATCTTAATCGGTTTTTAGCCCCTTAAGGAACGGCTTGATGATGTCCATCGGGAGCGGGAAGAGTATCGTAGAGTTCTTCTCGGCCGCAATCTCCGTAAGCGTCTGCAGATAGCGTAGCTGAAGGGATACCGGGTTCTGGCTCAAAAGGTTCGCCGCCTCGAGTATCTTGGCTGAGGCCGAGAATTCGCCGTCGGCGTGTATTATCTTCGCCCTCTTCTCCCTTTCGGCCTCGGCCTGCTTGGCCATCGCCCTCTTCATCTCTTCGGGGAGATCAATCGCCTTTACCTCGACGAGCGCGACCTTTATGCCCCACGGGTCGGTCTGGCGGTCGAGTATCTCCTGTATTATCTTGTTTATCTTTTCGCGCTCCGTCAGGAGGTCGTCGAGATCGCCCTGCCCGCAGACGCTCCGGAGCGTCGTCTGCGCGAGCTGGCTCGTGGCGTAGAGGAAGTTCTCGACCGCTATGATCGCCTTGTCCGGCTGGACCACCCTGAAATAGACGACGGCGTTCACCCGGACAGACACGTTGTCCCTCGTTATGACCTCCTGCGGGGGGACGTCCATCGTGACGGTCCGGAGCGACACCTTTATCATCTTCTGTACGCCGGGGAAGAGGAGTATGAGCCCCGGCCCCTTTACCGCCTGGAACCGCCCGAGGAAGAATACGACCCCCCTTTCGTACTCCGGGAGTATCTTTACCGCGCTCCACAATAAGAGGAGGACGATTATAATAACGACTATCGTCCCTGTGCCGATTCCGAAGTTCATCTCAAGCCTCCGTGTTTTTTATTCAGAAATACGCAAGCGGTCAATCCGCCTTCACGACCTTTAAAGAGAGCCCCTTTACCTCGACGACCTTCACCTTGTCCCCTGCCTTCAACGGAGCGTCCGTCGTCGCGTTCCAGTACTCGCCCTCGATGAATATCTTTCCTTCCGTCTCAAAATCGTCTACAACCGAGCCGACCTCGCCGACGAGCCCTTCCATGCCGCTTACCGGCTTCCTCTTATAAATCTTCAACGCATAGTACATGGCGCCCAATATCGCGGCCGTCATGAAGCCGACCGTCGGGAGTATCACCCATATGGAGAGCCGCATGAAAGGCGCTGGCGATTCGAAGAGCATGAGAGAGCCGAGTATTAAAGAGACTATTCCGGCGATCGTCAGTAACCCGTAGCTTACGACCTTCAGCTCCACTATGAAAAAGACTATCGCGAGGCCGATAAGGAGTAGCCCCGCGTAGTTGATGGAGAGCGTCTGGAATGCGTAGAAGGCGAGTATGAGGCAGAGCGCGCCGACGACACCCGGGAGTATCGCGCCGGGGCTGGAGAGCTCGAAGTATATGCCGATGAGCCCTATCATCATGAGTATATAGGCGACGTTAGGGTTGCTTATGGCGTTCAGTATCCTGAACCGCAGGTTCATCTCGTGGTCTTTTATCTCAGCGGTCTTTACGTTAAGAGGACGCGCGCCTCCCGGAAGCTCGACCTGCCTGCCGTCGAGTTTATTTACGAGCTCGAACCTGTCTGTTGCGATTATATCTATTACGCCGAGCTTGAAGGCCTCCTCAGCCGTGATGTTCACGCTCTCCCTTACGGCCTTCTCGGCCCACTCGGCGTTCCTCCCCCTCTTTGCCGCTATCGACTTTATATAGGCTACGGCGTCGTTCTCGACCTTCTTAGCCATCGTCTCGTCCATTTTGCCGCCGCCCATCGCTACCGGATGCGCGGAGCCGATGTTCGTGCCTGGGGCCATTGCCGCGACGTTCGCCGCGTATGTGATGAAGACCCCGGCGGATGCCGCGCGTGAGCCCCCTGGCGCGACATAGACTATTATGGGGGTGTCGGATGAGAGGATGTGCTTCACTATCTCCCTCATGGAGAGGTCGAGGCCTCCGGGGGTGTCGAGCTCTATGATGACCGCCACGGCGTTCTCGTCAGCCGCCTTTTTAATGGCCCCCAAGATGTACTCGGCCATGACAGGGTTTATGATCCCGTCGGCCTTTACATAGTAGACTGGGCCGGTTTTTTCTTCGCCGGAAGCATGGCTGGCAAGTGAAAGAAATAGGGCAAGTATCAGAAAGGGGATAAGCCTTGACTTTAAGCTCATAAGCCGATTCTATCAGGGATTTGTCGATATATCAACGGAACGGGGATGGACTTCCAAAAAAGGTGAAAAGGACAGGAGCTACGCTTCTGCTTGGAGCGCCCTTATGACCATCTTCATGTCTTCGTGGGATTCTTTTTTAAAGACCTGCTTTTTGACGATGTCGCCAAGCGAGTGCGTTACGGCGATTTTTAATCCGTTCCGGGCCTCGATCCTGCCGCGCAATCGCCCGATCTCCAGCGAACCTGTAAAGATGAGCGCGGCGAGGCCGCCGAGGGCGACTATGACGGACGACTTCCATTCTCCTATCTTCTCATCGATAAGCGGCTTGATGGAAAGGACTGCGCCGTTCATTTGAGCGTTGTCCTTCATGGCCGTTGCGGATAATATCAAAGGCTCGCTCACTGCCTCTGCCCTTATCTCTCCGGCGAACCAGCTTAAGAGCTTTTGCGCCTGAACGGACTCGACCTCTGGAAAGGGGTTTGTATCGCCGGAGTGCACGGTCCTGCCTGCCGCAAAGAGCGCTCCACCTATTCTCCAGAGGCAGAATACTACTGCCTTGGTCCCTGCCTCGAACCCGACTTTCGCTGACCACGCGTCCGCGTCTTGAGGCCCGGCGTCGATTGGGGCAGTTGCGGAAGAAGCCTCCGGAGGCGACTGTGGTTCAGCCTTTTTAACTGCTATATAGGCTATGCCCGCGGCCTTCAGCGATTCAAAGAGCCTCTTCGCGTCCCTCAAAACGCCGTCTATATTATTTTCCGAATCCGTCATTGAACACCCTCAAAACGCCTGTCAATACTATCTTCTACTACCTTTTTTTCCTCTTTACAACACCATTCCCTTCGGATAGCATATAATCATGTTCTTTGCGTTAATCGCCGCTATTTTAGCGGTTTTCCTCTTGCCTGAAGCGGCCCATGCCTGGGGCCCGGCGACCCACCTTGAGCTTGGACAAGCGGTCTTGAACAGCCCCGGGGCGTTGTCCCACCCGGTAAGGGCCCTTATCGCGACGTTCCCCTACGATTTTCTCTACGGCAACGTAAGCGCGGACATCGTCGTAGGCAAGAATCTTGTGGAGGAGCTCAAGCACTGCCACAACTGGAAGGTCGGCTTCAAGCTCCTTAAAAAAGCGGAGACCGATTCCCAAATGGCCTTCGCCTACGGGTACTTAAGCCATCTGGCCGCCGACACCATCGCGCACAACCACTTCATCCCCGAGATGATGATAAGGTCGTTCTCGGCCCGTACGCTCCGCCACATATACTGGGAGATGAGGTTCGACGCGCTCGCCGACAAACGGGTCTGGCAGATACCTAAAAAGATGATCAAACTCGTCCACAAGGACAACGACCGTCTGCTGGACTCCACCATCGAGGATACGCCTCTGTCCTTCCGGACGAACAAGACGATATTCTCGTCCATCATGTCCCTCAACAGGTTCGAGCAGTGGCACAGGATGCTCACCCTCCTTTCGGTCTCGTCCAAGTGGAGCCTCCACAGGGAGGACCACGAGAGGTTCTTCTCCGCCTCAGTCGAGGCGATACACGGGCTTCTTGCCTCCGCGCAAAAGGCCCCGTGCGTAAAAAAAGACCCTACCGGCAAGCACAGCCTGAACTCCGCGAAGTTCATACGGAAAAGGCTCGTCGTTATAAGACGGCGCGGGAACGAATGGGAAGAGGCGATGGACAACGCGCTTAAGTGGGTGAAGATATAATCCCTTCCCGCCGGCACGCCACCCTATAAAAAAACTCACGATCGGAAGACCCTGGTAGACATCCTGACCCTTAAACCAGAACGACTAAGGGCCTTCAGAGAAGAGCCGCTGCAAGCTACGCTTTTTTAACCGGACCGTAGTGGTTGCAAACCTGAACCCGCAAAGAGCTTGGTTACTCCGCCCAATCCACACCGACTAAAGAACTGTAGTTCTCTACCCTTATTCCTCGTCCTCTATCCCGTCCTCGTCCTCTTCGGCGTCATCCGGGGCCACCCTCTTCTTGCCGAAGAGCTTCGCCACTATTATCCCGACGCCGTAAAGAAAAAAGAGCGGCCCCGCCATGAGGAGCTGGTTAAAGACGTCCGGCGTGGGCGTGAGTATCGCCGCGACGACCAAAATCCCGACAAGCGCGTACCTCCACCACGAGAGGAGCTTTCCGGCTGTGACGAGCCCGAGCCTCGCGAGCACGAGGATCGCGAGCGGCAATTGAAACACCACCCCGAAGGCGATCAAAAACTTCGTCGCAAAAGAGAAATAGAGGTCCATTGACAGAAGCGGCTTGAGCGAATCGGATGAGTAGCTGAGGAGGTACTTGAAGCCAAAAGGGAAGACGACGAAGTAGGCGAAAAGGGCGCCGGCGGCGAAGAGCATGATGGAGGATATCACGATCCCCAGGAACCACGCCCTCTCGCCCTTGTAGAGCCCTGGCGCGACGAACCCCCATATCTCGAAGAGTATCACGGGGCTCGCGAGTATCAGCCCTCCGAAGAGCCCGACCTTCATGTATATGAAAAACGGCTCGACGACCCCGGTGAAGACCATGTGCGCGTCGCCGGGCGGGAGCGCCGGTATAAGCGGCTTTGTGAGGAGCCCGTAGAGCTCCACCGAGTAGTTGTAGCAGAGAGCGAAGCCTATGGCCGTCGCGATGACGCAGACGATGAGCCTCTTCCTGAGCTCCCGGAGGTGGGTGGTCAGGGCCATTGCTGTCTCTTTCTCGATCATCCTTAAGGCCTTTTCGGTATTTTATTTCTGAGGGGCTTCCGGTGGCGCGGAGTCTTTACCGGGGGCGGTCGCGGCGGCAGGCGCGTCTGATGCGGCGGTGGATGCGGAGGCGGCTTCTCCGGCATCGGCCCCTGCCTTTCGGGGCCTCTTTCCTTCTTCAGGCTCAATGCCGGCGATGCTCTTCTTCAGCTCGTCGCCGGCCCTCCTGAACTCGTTAAAGGCCCTCCCGAGCGTGCGGGCGATACCGGGGAGCTTCTCAGGCCCGATGAAGATGAGCGCTACGACGAGTATGACTATGAGCTCGGTGAGACCTATCCCGAACATCCTTCGCGGGCCTTTATTTCGTCGGCGGGATGACGAGGACCGGACACTCGGCCCGCCTCATGACCCGCTCTGTGGTACTGCCGAAGAGGAGCCGGTCGACGCGCGTCCTCCCAAAGGTCCCCATGACCACGAGATCCATGCCGGACCCCTTCGCCGTCTTCAATATCTCCTTGTAGGGCTCGCCGACGAGGATGCTCTGCTCGAACCCCTTAAACCCCTTGAAATGCCTGGCGCAGAAGTTTTTCAGCATCTCCGAGGCTGAGGCCTTCAATTCCTTGTCGAGCTTCTCAAACGACAGGTGCGGCAGGTAGAACCCGGCCGCCTCCCTGCTCACGTCCACCACGTGAAGGACGTGTATGCGGCCCTTGCCCTGGCGCGCGAGCATGAGCGCGTATGAAGCCGCCGCGACGGAAGCCTCGGTAAAGTCCGTCGGGAAGAGTATCTTCTTGAAACCCTTTGTGTCCCTCTCTGCCATTTTATATTCTCCCGTGCGTCTCTTTTGATTTAGGGCGCGTGTGTGCCGGCTTTCAGCGTGATTCCAGTATAATATATAAGGGGGCAGGGCTTTTCAACAGGTTTTCCCGCATAAACCCCTTCACTCCACCGTCACGCTCTTGGCGAGGTTCCTCGGCTGGTCAACGTCCGTCCCCTTCAAGACCGCTATATGGTAGGCGAGTATCTGCAAAGGCACGGCCATGAGGATCGGGGTGAGGTGGACTGACGCGGAAGGTATCGTTATCGCGTCGTCGGCCTTAAGCGTCGCCTCGCTGTCGCCTGAGTTCACGAGCGCGATGATCCTGCCGCCCCTCGCCTTTACCTCCTCCATGTTGCCGAGCATCTTGGGGAAGCTCAAGTCCTGAGGGGCTATCGCCACCACAGGCATGTTCTCGTCGATCAGCGCTATGGGGCCGTGCTTCATCTCTCCGGCCGCGTACCCTTCGGCGTGTATGTATGATATCTCTTTCAACTTAAGCGCGCCTTCGAGCGCGATAGGGAAGTTAAGCCCCCTGCCGAGGTAAATAAAATCCCGGAGATGAAAATACTTCTTGGCGAGCGCCTCTATCTTCGGCGCCTCATCCAGTATCTCCTCTATCTTCTTGGGCAGCTTCAAGAGCTCCTGTATGAGCGCGACCCCTGCCTCCTTCGTAAGATTCCCCGAGACCCTCCCGAAGTGTATGGCGAGTATGTAGAGCGCCGTCAACTGCGTAGTGAATGCCTTGGTCGAGGCGACACCTATCTCCGGGCCCGCGTGCGTCATGAGCGACCAGTCGGTCTCCCTCGTAAGCGAGCTCTCCATGACGTTGCAGATGGAAATCGTATGCGCCCCGCGCCTCTTCACCTCTTTTACGGCCGCGAGCGTGTCCGCCGTCTCGCCCGACTGTGAAATGGAAATGACGAGCGTATTTTTGTCTATGAGCGGGTTCCTGTACCTGAACTCGGAGGCGAGGTCCACTTCCGTAGGCTTCCTGAAGAACTCCTCGAAGAGATGCTTGCCTACGAGCCCCGCGTGCCAGGATGTCCCGCATGCGACGATGTAGATGCGCTCGATATCCCTTATCGGCACCTCTAACTTGTTCAAAAAGACGTCGCCGGACTCTTCAATCACGAGCCCCCGGAAGGTGTCTGTTATGGCGCGGGGCTGTTCGAAGATTTCCTTGAGCATGAAGTGGCGGTAGCCGCCCTTCTCCGCCATCATCGGCGACCAGTTTATGACGGACGGCTCCCTTTTGACCTCGACGCCGTCAAAGGTCGTTATCTCGCACGCATCCTTCGTCAGCGTCACCATCTCGCCGTCTTTCAAAAATATCGCCTGCCTCGTTATGTCGAGTATCGCCGGGAGGTCGGATGAGAGTATCGCCTCGTGTCTGGCGACGCCGAGTATCAGCGGGCACTCCATGCGCGCGCCTACGATCTTGTCAGGCTCGTCTTCGCTTATCGCCGCTATCGCGTAAGTCCCCTTTATGAATTTGATCGCCGAGCGGACGGCCTCTTCGAGTTTCTTGCCGCTCTTTATCTCGCGGTGTATGAGGTGGCTCAAGATCTCGGTATCCGTCTCGGACTTGAACTTTGCGCCCTCCCTTATGAGCTCCTCTTTAAGGGAGAGATAATTTTCGATGATGCCGTTATGGACGACGGCGACTCCGCCCTCGATGTGCGGGTGGGCGTTCTGCTCCGTGGGTCTGCCGTGCGTCGCCCAACGGGTGTGGCCTATCCCGATATGCCCGTCGAGCGGCCTCTTCGAGACCTCGGTTACAAGTTTATCGAGCTTGCCGACGCTCCGGCGGAGCTCAATCTTGCCGTCCTTAAGGACAGCTATGCCTGAAGAATCATAGCCCCGGTACTCAAGGCGCTTGAGCCCGCCCAAGAGCACGCTGACAGAGTCTTTGGGGCCTATGTAGCCGACTATTCCGCACATTCAGTTACCTCTTATCCATTTGTCTCCCCTCCCTTGATGGGAGGGGACTGAGGGGAGGGGGATTTTTTCCTCAGCCCTTCTTCTCCGCCCTCTTCTTCTTTGCCCACCCCTCGATGACGCGCTCTTTGGCCCTCGTTACCACAAGGGCGTCCGGCGGCACGTCCTTCGTGACGGTCGTGCCTGACCCGACATACGCGCCCCTGCCTATCGTCACCGGCGCCACAAGCTGGGAGTCGCTCCCGATAAAGGCGTTGTCCTCTATCGTAGTCCGGTGCTTATGGACCCCGTCGTAGTTGCAGGTGATAGTCCCGGCGCCGATGTTCACGGACTCGCCTATGACGGCATCTCCGATGTATGAGAGATGATTTATCTTCGAGCCTTTGCCAATCCGCGATTTTTTCACCTCGACAAAGTTCCCTATCCGCGCCTTGTCTCCTATCACATTGCCGGGGCGGAGCCTCCCGAACGGCCCTATCTGGACATTCTCCCCGACGACCGAATCTTCCACTATCGAATAGCCCTTTATCGCGGTTCCCGCGCCTATCCTTGAGTCCATTATCCGCGCGCCCTCTTCGATTACAACGGACTCGCCGATTATGCTTCCGCCCTTGATATGCGCCCCGGGATAGACGACCGTATCCGCGCCTATCTTTACGCCGTAGTCGATGTAGGTACGGTCCGGGTCTATTATGGTGACGCCCCCCATCATGAGCGACTCGTTTATCCTCAGCCTCATGACGGATGCCGCCCTTGCGAGCTCGACCCTGTTGTTTATGCCCATCACCTCTTCGGGCTCGGAGAGCGTGAGGGCCTTTACTTTCAACCCCTTCGCGATTGCGAGCGCGATAAGGTCCGGGAGGTAATACTCTCCCTGCGCGTTATCCCTGCCTATCTTTTTTATGGCTGTAAAAAGGAAGTCCGAGCGGAAGATATAGATGCCGGAGTTGACCTCGTTGATATGCCTCTCTACTGGCGTGCAGTCCTTGTCCTCGACGATACGGACGACCGCCCTCTCCTCATCCCTTACGACCCTGCCGTAGCCCTTCGGGGCGTCCAGCGCCATGGTGATGAGCGAGATTGCGGGACGATTCCTGCCCCCTGCCCTGTGAAGTTTCAGGAATGCCGAGACGGTCTCTTTGGTTATCAAAGGCACATCGCCCGAAAGGACGAGTACGTCACCGGAGAAGCCCGAGAGGGACTTAAGCGCGGTTGCGACCGCGTGGCCTGTACCGAGCTGTTCTTTCTGGAGTATGAACCCGATCTTTTTGGAGGGGAACGCGGCCTTTACATCGTCGGCGCCGTGGCCTATGACGATTGCGACCCGCCCGGCCTTTAGCTCTTCCATAATGGCTAATGGATAGAAGAGCATGGGCTTGCCCGCGACCTCGTGGAGGACTTTGGGCCTCGTTGATTTCATCCTGGTGCCCTTGCCTGCCGCAAGGACGATGACCGCGAGGTTCTTCATCCTTTCAAAGATATATTATGGCCGGAGGTTCGTCAAGGGTTTTAGGTGCAAAGGAGTGGAGAGGAGATGATCTCTCCTCCCCTTTACAAGGGGAGGCCGGGAGGGGTCGCTTCTTCGATTATTCTGTCATTCCCGAGGTTTGAATCGGAAATCCAGTCTTTGCCTTTCCAGATACCTCCCCTCCCTCGATGGGAGGATTGAGGGGAGGGTGAAACCGCTTGCTGTTTCAGGTTTGCACAGTGGTGCGGGGCTTTCATCCTCCTTTTCTAAAGGGGGATAGCGGGGGATTATTATGATCTCGCTCTGCGGTCGAAGCCCTTTTGCGCGCACCGCGCGCTTTTGGGCATAGGATTCGCTCGCTTCCTTCCTCCCCCTCCCGCTCGCTCGCCCCTTGAGCGCTTTCGCGTCAATCTACCCCGGCTCGCTCGCCTCGCCCTCCCTTATGCTTCGCTCACCTATGCCCGGGGGTTTGAAAAACAAACAAAAAACGATAGGCGGGCGGTAGGTTGGGCTAAGCACAGCGAAGCCCAACGATTCATGTCCTCTATTTCCAAACCCACCAAGTCTCTTTTGATAGCTGGTTTTTTGAATATGGGATTTTTGCAGGTTTCGAGCCTTTCTGTATATTTAAGGCTTGCCAAAATTCTGTGGGTGTCATCATTTTTATGGCATAAGTTTTTTCACGCAGATTCCTTAAAAAATCCTGATCGTAAGTTAAAAGATATTCACATCCTCCAACTTCAGCTTCTGCTAAAATTTTACAATCCATTTTATTTTTTCGCCCTTGTGAAGCCTGGAGTATTCTTGACTCCTGGAATCAACACAATCGAGATCAACTGATAATATATCATCTATCAGTAAATCAGCTATTTCTTGATGATTCTGTCTGTTCTTTTTATTTTTTATCTTTTCATATTCCTCTTTAACCGAAGGAGGTACATATAAATTCTTATCCCTATAAAGATAGGTGCGTAGAAGTGCTTTTTTTTCATTTGCCAAATTGTCCTTTGGCTCATTACCTCCGCACATTGCATCAACAAGATACGTAAGGGAATTTGACTCGATACACACTGGATTTTTCATAATTCACTTCTCCTCTCAGTGCATTGACAATCCCATGAGCCTAAAAGTAGTATCTACAAAAAAACATTTCAAGCCTCTCCTTCTATAACAAAACCCCAGCACAGTCTTTTGACCGCGCCGGGGGTTTCATTTACAATTTTATTTTTCTTTTAGAGGGTCTCTCGCCTGGCGAGAGCTCGAAGGGGTCGGGCTCGACCTCCCGTTCAACAAAGGCGTGGCCGCCGATTGCGAGCGCGGGGGAGTGGCAGAAAGGGCAACGCAGGCTCATGCCGTGAGGCATGCCCCTGAAGCCCTCCTTATAGAAGAGGCCGCATCCGCGGCATTCGATATCTATTTCAAGGTCCATCAGTGTCCTTCTGTTCGTGTTTGGGAGAAATCACCCTCCCCTTCGTCCCCTCCCTCCAAGGGAGGGGAGATTACTGCAACTGGATTTCCCGTTTGAGACTTGCGGGAATGACGGCGTAATTGCCAGAGAGGGGCTTTAAAACGACCCCTCCCTACCTCCCCTTGTTAAGGGGAGGAGATAAAACCCGCAAGCCATCCGACCGTCCGTCTTTTAGCTCCCCTCCTTACCAAGGAGGGGCAGGGGGAGGTCGTATTTCTTTTCAATCACCGGAGGGGAAAGTCCTCACCCTCCCCTTCGTCCCCTCCCTCCAAGGGAGGGGAGATTTAATCTACCCGCACTCGCTGTACCCGCAACCCCTGCAGACAAGGCACCCGTCAGAGTGCTCCACGGCCGAGCCGCAGTCAGGGCACGCGCCGCGCTTCATCAACTCAGGCGCGAGCATGAAATCAAGCTTGGAGTTCGGCATATTGAGACTGCCGAGGCTTCCCGCCATAGACCCGAGCGACAATGCCGCGGCGGCGTTCCGCTTCAAGCCCAGGTACCAGTCCATCGCCTGCGCCATCGCGTCCGAACATGACATCACCTTGCCACCGCCGAAGCCAACCGGCAAATGACAGCTTATGCCCCTCATCTGCTGGACTATCTCCTCGGCCTGTATGCCGCTACGGAGCGCGAGCGACGTCATCCTGCCCATCGCCTCGCACTGGGACGATACGCACCCGCCGGCCTTGCCTATCTGCGTGAATATCTCGAAGGGCCTGCCCTCCTCGTCTTCGTTTATGGTGACGTAAAGGTTGCCGCACCCGGTCTTAATTTTTCTGGTCACGCCGAAGGCGACTTCGCCCCTCGGCTTGGGCTTCGGAGACGGCACAGGCACGGCCATCTCGGTTGCCTCTGCCTTCTCGATCTCCTTCGCCTCCTTCTTCTCGCTCCCCTTGTTCAGCACCTGGATCTCGCGCGAGCCGTCCCTGTAAACGGTCACGCCCTTGCACCCGGTCCTGTACGCCATGATGTAGGCCTCGGCGACGTCCTCAACGGTAGCTTCATTCGGGAAGTTGACCGTCTTGCTGACCGCGTTGTCCGTGAACTTCTGAAAAGCCGCCTGCATCCTTATGTGCCAGTCTGGGTTTATGTCGTGGGAGGTGACAAGCGTCCTCTTTACGTCATCGGGTATCCCCTCGACGTCGTGGAGCGAGCCCTTTTTCGCGATCTCCTTCATTAGCTCCGGGGAGTCAAAGCCCCTCTCGCGGGCAATCTCTTCGAAGAGCGGGTTCACTTCTATGAGCTCTGTCCCTTCCATGACGTTCCGCGTGAAGGCGAGCGCGAAGAGCGGCTCGATGCCTGAGGAGCACCCGGCGATTATCGATATCGTCCCGGTCGGCGCGATGGTGGTAACGGTTGCGTTCCTCGGCCCCTTCTTGCCGTCGTAGATAGAACCCTTGCAGTTCGGGAACGCGCCCCTCTCGCCGGCGAGATCGACTGAGGCGTCTCTGCCCTTCTCCTGTATGAAGGACATTATCTTTTCGGCGAGCTCTATCGCCTCTTCGGAGTTGTACGGGACGCCGAGCCTTATAAGCATGTCTGCGAAACCCATGACGCCAAGGCCTATCTTCCTGTTGGACTTGGTGACGCGCTCGATATCGGGGATCGGGTACTTGTTCATCTCGATTACGTTGTCGAGAAAGTGGACGGCCTTCCTTATCGTGTTGTCTAGCTTATCCCAGTCGAACTCGTAGCCGTCTCTCTCAAGCGTAAGCATCCGGCTAAGATTTATGGAGCCGAGGTTGCAGGACTCGTACGGGAGGAGCGGTTGCTCTCCGCACGGGTTCGTAGACTCTATCTGCCCTATGTGCGGGGTCGGGTTGTCCCTGTTCATCTGGTCGATGAATATTACGCCTGGGTCGCCGTTCTTCCACGCCATCTTGACGATCTTGTCGAAGACCTCTCTGGCGCGGAGGCTCCCTACCGGCGTCTTCGTCCTCGGGCTTATGATGTCGTACTCGCCGTCGGTTTCGACCGCGTTCATGAAGGCCTCGGTGAGGCTGACCGAGATATTGAAGTTGTTGAGCTTGGAGTTGTCCTCCTTGCAGACTATGAAGTTCATGATGTCCGGGTGGTCTACGCGGAGTATCCCCATGTTCGCGCCGCGCCTCGTGCCGCCCTGCTTTATGGCCTCTGTCGCGCTGTCGAATACGGTCATAAAGGAAATGGGGCCCGAGGATATCCCGGAGGTCGAGCCGACCGAGTCGCCGGAAGGCCGGAGCCTCGAGAACGAGAACCCGGTGCCGCCGCCGGACTTGTGTATGAGCGCCGTGTGCTTTACCGCCTCGAAGATGGAGTCCATCGAGTCTTCGACCGGGAGCACGAAACAGGCCGAGAGCTGTTGCAATTCCCTTCCGGCGTTCATGAGCGTCGGGGAGTTGGGCATGAACTCAAGGGAGGTCATCATCCTGTAGAACTCTCCGGCCGTCTCTTCCACATCAACGGCGGGGTCGAATTTGATTTCGGCTTCCGCGATATTGCGGGCCACACGCCAGAACATCTCTTCGATAGTCTCTACGGGGTTGCCTCCCGTGTCTTTTTTAAGATACCGCTTCTCCAGGACCCTCCTGCCGTTTTCGTTTATCTCGACGCGCGCATGCTCGTGCTTAGGCTTCTTCGCGGTCTTTTTCTGCGGCAAGGCTGAGTTCATAAGACGGCTGTAAATGTCCTGATCCATGCTCTTAAATTCCCCCTTTTGGGTTTCTGGCTACCTCAAAAATTGTTCTTTTTCCTGACTGCTCGGCGCAGGGCCAAAGTCTCGAACGGAGCCTTTGGGGTAAATCAATTCTCCAGCCGTTTGATATGGATTTGCCCGTCCGGCCAGGACTGCGTCAGGCCGGAAACAAAAATGCTCACATATTACCATATATGCTCCGCTTTTTATTTCCGCCCTTCCTTGACCTCAGAAAAAATTCCTAATTTTCAGAAACAGCTTTCTGATAATTTGTAGTTTAATGGCCCTTCGGAAATGGGGCCCTTAAGACTTTTGAAAGACCGACATGCCCCGTAGTGCTTGAAAACTTTTACGCCTCCGAAAAGGTAATTACTCGCTTGCGACGGCGTGAGTTCACTTTGGCCGGCCGGAACCAATTAAGTCTTTGGATTTACAAGAAAAACAGCGTATATTGTGGATGAGACCTATCTAACCACAACATATAGTATATTGTCAAGCGCGATTTTGTGCAAACCGCGCCTTTTCATGCGAGGGCATAAGGGCTGGATTTTGCCTGTTTAATGGGACAACTCGCTTATCAAAAAGCCGTTCCAAAGGGCCGGGCAAGGGTAAAAAAACGCGGACCCGCGCTTAAGGCGCGTCGAGACAGGGGATTCAGACGGTCAAGCGGGATGGTTTTCAAAAACGCGGTAAAATGAGGCGGGAAAACAGCTTCGGAACGCCTGTTTAAAACCCCTACCTATATGCGATGACCCTTATGTCCTCAATCGTTATGAGCCCTTCCTTTACCATCTTGTCAAGCACAGGGAGAAAGTCCTCGATCCTCTCTTTCCTGTCTACGATCTCCACTACCATCGGGAGGTCTTCTGACAGGCGTAGCACCTTCGAGGTGTGGAGCCTGCTGTGGACGCCGTAGCTCAAAACACCCCTTAAGACCGTCGCCCCGGCGAGCCCGCGCCTCCGGGCCTCCTCGACTATCGCTTCATACAGGGGTCTTCCGTCGAACCTGTCGCTCTCGCCTATGAATATCCTCAAAAGCTCCGCGCCTTCCGGTAGTTTCATTTGTCGGCCTCCTCTTCTAAAGCAGACGCCCGAGCGCGAGCCCGAGCATCAGGCATATTATGCCTGTAATGTTTTGAAGCGCGATATTGCCTAATGCGAGCGCCCACTCAGAGTCCCGCATGAGCTGGTTCGTCTCGAAGATGAAGCTCGAGAACGTCGTGAACGCGCCCATGAACCCGACGAGGATGACAGTCCTCGTCTCCCCGGATATCGCGAGCCTGCCGTCGGAAGCCGACCAGACGACCCCGAAGAGGAGGCACCCGGCCATATTGACCGTGAACGTCCCCCAGGGAAAAACAGTGCCGGTCGCCCTCTGGACCGCCCCGCCGAGCCAGTACCTTAAGAGCGTCCCGGCCACCCCGGCTATCGCCATGTAGAGTATCTTCAATGCTTACCCGTCTGTTTTAGGGAAATATCCACTATTCTATTTTAAAACCCCTCCGTAATCAAATAAAATATCTGGTAATTTGTTGACTACCAACGGCTCTTGATGTTAACTTTAAGGGATAGCTACGCACCAAAGTCACGGACGCATGGAAAGGCAAGCGGTAATATAACCCACGGAATTAATTATAGAAAGGACCTTACCTGATTTGAACGGCCCCTTGACTCAGCCAGGCCTCTGGGAGATGGTAGCCGGTGCGGGGATGATGGTTAAGTTCGTGCTCCTCGTCCTCCTCCTCTTCTCCGTATTTTCCTGGGCGATAATCGCGTACAAGTTGATCCTGCTTAAAAGGATCGAGAAAGAGACGCACGCCTTCTACGAGCTTTTCTGGGACAAGCGCCAGTTCGCGCAGATTTCCGCCGCCTCAAAAGGCTTCAAGGCGACCCCGCTCGTCGGGCTCTTCAACGCCGTATATACCGAGCTTACGAACATAATGAAGGCCAACGAGCCGCTCGGGGGCAGGGTCCAGAAGGACGATATAGAACGGCTCCAGAGGATACTCAAAAAGGCGCGCGCCATAGAAACCGCGAAGCTCGAATACGCCGTAGGCTTTCTCGCCACGACCGGCAATACCGCGCCGTTCATCGGCCTCTTCGGCACGGTCTGGGGCATAATGACGTCGTTTCGGTCCATCGGGGCCAAAGGCGCGGCGAACCTCGCGGTCGTAGCGCCCGGCATCTCGGAAGCGCTTGTGGCCACGGCCATGGGGCTCTTAGCCGCGATACCGGCGGTCATGGGCTACAACCATATAATTACGCGCATAGGCCGGATAACGGCCGAGATGTCCAACTTCTCATCCGACCTCCTGAACGTCGTTGAAAAACAGGTCTCTAAAAAGCCGGGGGCCTGAGGATGGAAACGGGCCAGGACGAGAGGAGGCTCCTCGCGCAGATAAACGTGACGCCTTTCGTCGACGTGATGCTCGTCCTCCTCATCATCTTCATGGTCACGACCCCGATGATGCAGGAGGGGGTGGACGTAAGCCTCCCGAAGGTCGAATCCGGCGCGTTAAAGGCCGACGACGAGCCGCTCATCGTATCAATCGACAAACACAGGCGCATATTCCTGAACGACAGGCCGTTCAGGCCCGAAGAGCTTAGAGCCAAGCTTGAAGCGATAAGAAAATCGGGTGGCGCCGAGAGAATGGTACTCCTGCGCGCCGACGAGTCCGTCCCCTACGGCTTCATCATGTCGGCGATGGCCGACATCAGAAAGGCGGGCATCGAGAGGGTCGGGATGGTGACAGAGCCGGGGGAGAGATAAGTGGAAGGACTGCTCCGGGGACAGAGCGGGTTGCATAAGGCCCTCGCGGGCTCCATCATTTTTCATGCCGTTATCCTCTCAGCCGGGCTGTTCCTTTTCGAGGCCGGCTCGAAGAGGGATTTTCTTGCGCCGGTATATACGGTAGAGATCGTAGCCCCCTCAGGAGAGAGCGCCAGGGCGTCGACCCAACCCTCTATCGAGCCCCAGGCAACGGCGGATACGACCGAAGCAAAGGGACCGGCTAAGGAAGAAAAAAAGACCGAGGCTAAGGCTGAAAAGGTCCGGATAAGGGAGAGCGCGTCCGTATCCGACGCATTAAAGAAGGTCGAGGAAAGGGTAAGGAAAAAGACCGAAGCCGCCTCCGTCTCTTCCAAGATAGAAGAAATTAAAAAGAGGCAGGAAGAGCGCGCCGTTGATACGGGCAAAAGGCTCTCGGAACTGAAAAAAGAGCTCGGTGCAAAGTCCGCTGTCTCTCATCAGCCCCAGGCCGGTCCAACAGCCTCATCGACTGCCATTGAGGCGGCAAAAGGCGCCGCCAAATCCGCCAAAGGGCCCGCAGGCGCCGGGGGCGGCACGGCAACAGGCGGCCTCAAGTCCAGGTATCCGGCCTATTACAGCATCATACACGACCGGGTCAAGGACAACTGGGAATACCCGGAGGGTTTCGATTACAAGAAGGTCTCGGTCATCGTTTCAATCAAGATAGACCGTAGCGGCTCTCTCCTCGAACTCCTCCTTGAAGAGAGCTCGGGGAACAAGAGGTTCGATGAATCCCTTATGAACGCGGTGCAGAAGGCCGCGCCATTTCCGCCCCTGCCGCACGAGTTCGAAGGCAAGTACCTTGAGACCGGCTTGAGGTTCTGCCCCGGATGCGCCGATTAAGGCGCGCAAAAACGCTGTCTTACGCAGACAAAGGGAATAATGATAACAAAGACCATGGCTTTTTTATTCGCGATATTTTTGCTCCTGCCCTTTGTTGCCGAGGCCAAGGTCTACATAGACTTAGCCGCGCCTCAGGCAAAAAAGCTCCCGATCGCCATACAGGACTTCAAGCCACTCGGGGAGGGGGCCCGGACAACGGACCCGGCGATCGCAAGGCTCGGCGCGGAACTCGTGGACACACTACGGTCTGACATAAGGTTCTCGGGCCTTTTCAATATAATCGAAAAGGACGCCTACCTCGAAGACGCCGCCTTATCCGGCCTGACCGAAGATAAAATCGAGTTTCGCCTCTGGAGGGCGATAGGGGCAGACACCCTCATAAAGGGCGGCTTTTCAATTGAAAAAGATAAACTCGTCGTCGAGGTCCGCCTCTTCGATTCCGTCACCGAAAAACAGGTCCTCGGGAAGAAGTACATCGGGTCCCTCGCCAACCCCAGGCGGGTCATGCACTACTTCGCCGACAACCTCTACGAGGAGCTGACCGGCCGCAAGGGCATCTTCACGACCCGCATCATGTTCGTCTCGAACAGGGACGGCAACAAGGAGATATACGTCGCCGACTACGACGGCAGGAACGCTCTGAAGGTGACGAGGAACAAATCCATCAACTTATCCCCCCAGTGGTCCCCTGACGGCAGGAAGGCGCTCTACGTCTCATACAAGAGGGGCTGGCCCTCGCTCTTCCAGCTCGATCTGACGAACGGCCAGGACTCCGCGGTCTCAGCCAAGCCGGGGATAAACATAGGCGGCAGGTACTCCCCCGACGGCACGCGGGTGGCGCTCACGTTAAGCGGGGATAAATCCCCGGAGCTCTACACGCTCGACCTTTCAACGCTCGAGTACAGGAGGCTCACCGACAACTACGGGATAGACGTCTCTCCCGCGTGGTCGCCGGACTCATCCCGCATAGCCTATGTATCAGATGTCGCTGGAAACCCTCATATTTTCATGTTAGAATTGGCGACTGGGGCCGCAAGGCGCTTGACCTTCGAGGGAAGATACAACTCAAGCCCGGCATGGTCCCCGGACGGGAGCAAAATAGCCTTCTCCCGCTCGGATTCCGGGAGGTTCAACATCTGGGTGATGAACGCCGACGGTGGAGGCGCCACACAGCTGACTTTCGACGGGAACGACAGAAGCCCGTCGTGGTCGCCGGACGGCAGGTATCTGATATACAGCTCCACCGCAAAAGGGGTCTCGGCCCTGCGCGTCATGCGCTCCGACGGGACCGGATCGATGAAGGTGGAGACCGGGACTGGAAACGAAAAATCCCCGGTCTGGTCTCCTTATCTTCAATAAGGGCTTAAGGCTTTTTTAACCTTTCAGCAGAGGAGGTTTACGATGAAAAGACTATTCGCGATAATACCAGTGCTGGCGTTAAGCGTTACGCTCATCCACGGTTGCGGAGGGAAAAAGGCCGTTAACGACGACATATCCGGCAAAGCAACCGAGGCAGAGCCGCAAGCTCAGGACTCGGCGGTCGTCGTACCCGAAAACGCCCCGATAAGCGAGGCTGTAACATCAGAGGACCTCTACGGCCCGGCAAAGACCGGCGGCAAATACGCCTCGCTCACCCCCGGAGACACGCTGACCTTGCAGGCCGAGAAGGAAGGCCGGCTCTATACCATATACTTCGACTACGACACGTACTTCATCAGGGACGCCGACAAGGACAACCTCTCGAACAACGCCAAATGGCTATCCCTGAACTCCCGGGTAGCGGTGCGCATCGAGGGGCACGCGGATGAGCGCGGCGAGACCGAGTACAACCTCGCGCTCTCCGACAAGCGCGCCAGGTCCGTCAAGAAGTTCCTCGAAGACATGGGGGTTAAGGCCGAGAGGCTGGATGCCATCAGCTTCGGCGAGGAAAAACCCGCCGTCCCGGGCCACGACGAGGAGGCCTGGGCTAAAAACAGGCGCGCCGAGTTCATGATAACAAGGACAAACTGATGAAAGGTACGATACACAGGCTTTCAAACGGCGTCTTCCTCTCCTTTATTGCCCTCGGGCTCGCCATTGCGCTCAACGGGTGCGGGCCGGGTTTCCCCATAATGACCGGGGAGCAGGAGAAGCTCGTAAAGAACGTGGAGATGCTCGTAAAGGATAACGAGGAATTGAAGAACCGCCTCTCGGCGCTCGAATCCGGCAATGGTACAAGGGCCGAGCTGGACGCCATGAAAAGGTCGGTCGCAGAGGCGAACGCCGGGGTAGAGGTACTCCGCCACGACCTCTCGTTCGCGAAGGGCTCGGCTGAGGAGGCCGGGCTGGAGAGGGGACGCGTAAAAGAGGCGCTCGATTCCGTTAAGTCCACGATAAGGTCCGCTGACGAGAGGCTCAAATCATTGGAAAAGGCCTCTGCCGGGGACGCCGAGGCTTTAGCCGCCTTAAGGTCCGCAATCGACGGCAACGACCGGAGGCTCGGCGAGCTCAAGGACGCCATAGCGTCCGTTGAGAAAAAGGCCATTGCCGCGGCTGAGGGCTCGCGGGCGGCAGAGGCTCAATCACAGGGTCATAACGCGAAAAAGGAACAGGAACCGCCTGAAGCGATGTACGCCAGGGGCTATAAAGAGACGATAGACAAGGACTACGCAAAGGCCGCCGAGACCCTGAAATCCTTTCTCGCGAACCACGGAGGGCACAAGCTCGCGGGCAACGCGCAGTACTGGCTCGGCGAGGTGTATTACGCCAGAGGCGACTGGGAGATCGCCATACTCGAGTTCGACAAGGCCGTGAAGAAGTACCCGGAGAGCGAAAAAATCCCGGCCGCGATACTTAAAGAGGCGCTCTCGTTCGAGAAGCTCGGCTCAATGAAAGAGGCGCGGGTCCTCCTGAACGAGGTAATGGAGAGGTTCCCGAAGTCCACTGAGGCGAAGACCGCCAAAAAAAGGCTCGAATCGCTAAGATAGCGCATAAAAGGGGCGCGGGCAGAGCCTTGCGCCCTTTCCCAAACCGTGGATGGCATCTCTCTGAAAGGCGCGAATGGCTGATAACTCAGCAGGCAAGGTCCTACTGGTGGACGACTCAGCGCAGGTCCGGGCCGTAATAAGGGATACGCTGAAGGATGTCTTCCCGGTATTCGTCGAGGCCGACGACGGGTTGACCGCCATAAAGGCCTTTGTGGAGGAGCGTCCGGGGTTCATCATCACGGACATAGAGATGCCCTCCATAAACGGCTACAGGTTCATCTCCACCATCCGGAACATGGACGACGGCAGGGACGTGCCTATCGTCATGCTCTCCGGGAACAAGGACTCCCTCAAGAAAAAACTGACCGGCTTCAACCTCGGGGCGAGCGACTTCCTCATAAAGCCGTTTGAGCGCGAGGAGCTCCTGGCCCGCGTAAAGTCGCTCCTGCGGATGCGCCACCTCATGGACGAGCTCAAGGAGAAGAACGCGCTCCTTGAAAAACTCGCCGTCACTGACGACTTGACCGGCCTCCCCAACAGGAGGCACTTCTTCGAGACTGTAAGGGAACAGCTCGCTTTGGGCCTGCGCCACAACTTGAAACTCGCCTGCATGTTGATGGACATAGACCACTTCAAAGCGATAAACGACACATGGGGGCACGTCGCCGGGGACGACGTATTGAGGAAGATCGGGGCGCTCCTCGCCTCCTGCAAGAGAGAGGGCGAGATACTCGCAAGGTTCGGCGGCGAGGAGTTCATCATCTGCCTCTTCAATACAGATTCCGAAAACGCGCTCCGGGCGGCCGAGAGGTTCAGGGCGCTTGTGAAGACCTACGATTTTTCTTCGGTCTACTATCCCTCTATAAAGGTCACCGTCTCCATTGGCCTCGCCGTCTACCCTCAGGGGGCGCTCATCTCCATAGACGACCTCATAAAGGCGGCTGACAAGGCGATGTACGCCTCCAAGGTCGCTGGCAGGGACAGGGTCACGCTCCACGAGTGGTCGGCTCCGCCCCCCGCAACGGACAAGGCCCCTATAATCGACAAGTGACCGCGCGGGGCCGATGCTCAAACCCGGCGCCTGTGCGAACAAACTCCGCAGACTCACGATAATCCAAAGATATGTCCCAAGTCTCCATAACAAGATGCACCTCTTATGAAATCCAGGAGGTTTACCGGGCCGTAAAGGAATCTATCGACCTTTTGGGCGGCATGGATAGGTTCGTCTCAATGGGAGAGCGTATCCTCCTTAAACCCAACCTGCTCGCCGGAAAGCCGCCGGAGACGGCGGTTACGACCCACCCGGAGGTCGTCCGCGTCCTTATAAGGCTTGTGAAGGAGGCCGGGGGCGTCCCCGTGGTCGGCGACAGCCCCGGGCTCGGGGCCGCCATGAAGGTCGCGGACAAATGCGGCGTGGGCCCCGTATGCAGGGAAGAGGGAGTCGAACTTGTCGATCTTAAGACATTAGTAGTCGCCGAGAACCCAGGCGGCCGGACATTCAAGCGCCTTGAGGTGGCCAAAGAGGCTCTTGACTGCGACGGCATCATAAACATCCCGAAGCTCAAGACCCACGCGCAGATGTTCCTGACGCTGGGTGTTAAGAACCTCTTCGGGTGCGTACCCGGAAAATTGAAGCCGCAGTGGCACTTATCCGCCGGAGTCGAGAGCTCTCACTTTGCCGCCATGCTTCTCGACCTCTACGCGTTCCTGCACCCCAGGCTGACCGTAATGGACGGCGTAGTCGGCATGGAGGGGAACGGCCCCGGCGCCGGAGACCCGAGGAAGATAGGGCTCGTCTTCGCGGGGGCCGACGCCGTCGCCCTCGACACCGTCGCCGCAACCGTACTCGGGGCCCATCCGCACGACCTCCCGCTACTTAAGGCCGCCGCAATCAGGGGGCTTAATACCGATATCAACGGGATAGAAGTGCTCGGCGAAGAGATATCTAACGTCAAGGTCCACGGCTTCAAGTTCGCGCCGCTCGTATCCCTCAATTTTGCCGACAGGCTCCCGCACTTCCTTGACAGGAGGCTAAGGCGCGCCCTCACCTCGCGCCCGTCCGTCGAGCGCGCGAAGTGCACGCTCTGCAATATCTGCGTCCAGGTCTGCCCGGCGGAGGTAATGACAAAGACGGAGAGGATCGGGATAGACTACGACAGGTGCATAAGGTGCTACTGTTGCCAGGAGATGTGCCCCGAGGGGGCGATAGCCCCGGTCGACGGGTGGCTGAAGCGCCTTATCCCCGGGTTCTGACCCCTCTCCCTCGATTCAGGTTGCGCGGTTGTTTTTTCTGCTATATACTCACAATCGTGAAATTAATTATCATCGGCCAGATCGAAGCGCGGGTATAGATGAAAGGCAAAAAGGCCCTCTTTATAAAACCAGCCGTCCTCCTCTCCGCGCTTGTCGTCTCAACGGCCATCGCGCTCGGAGCGTCGGCGGATGTGTCCCAGAAGGACACCTTGAGCGTCCCCATAATCGCCTCGCCCAAAGGGGCCCAGGGATGGAAGCTCAAGGAGTGGAAAGGCAAGGCCGACGTCGAGGTCGTCGAGGCCGAGGCGGGGGCGGCCTTTCATTTGAGGAGCAGGTCTACTTCCACGGCCCTGTATAAAGAGGTCAAGTTCGATATAAAGGACTACCCGTTCCTCAACTGGAGATGGAAGGTAACTGAACTGCCGGCCAACGGGGACGTGCGTAAGAAAACAACTGACGACCAGGCCGCTCAGGTCTATGTGGTCTTCCCCAAGTGGCCGGCGCCGTTAAACAGCAGGATAATAGGCTACATCTGGGACACAAGCGTGCCTGCCGGGATATCTCTGCAGTCGACGAAGTCATCATACACCAGGTACATCATCGTAAGGGGCGGCGCAACCGACCTCGGAAAGTGGATGACTGAAAAAAGAGACGTATACCAGGACTACAAAAGGCTCTTCAAGGAAGAAGCCCCGAAGGTGGGCTCCGTATCCGTGATGATAGATTCAGACGACACGCAGACATCCGCCGAATCGTACATAGGGAACATCTATTTCTCCAAGTAACGACGATTAAAGGCCCGCCTTCAACCTCCGTCCATTTTCTGGTATGCTGAGTATTGCCTTCTAAAACGCCTTTCGGGCTGATCTTAACTCTTCCACGGAGCGCTGGTGGCAAAGGACGACCGGTACAGAAAAAGGCTCAAATACGCCTGCATATCAGCGGCTATCCTCGTCCCGGTAGCCTCGGCGCTCGTCTATCTCGTTGTTACGCCAGTAGACCTTACCGATCATAAGTCCCGCATCGAACCCATTTTCTCATCCAGGGTCGAGGGGACGGTCTCTTTCGATACGATCTCGATCAAGTTCCTGCCATCCCCTGACATAAGGCTAACCGGCCTCAAGGCCTCGGGGCCTGAGGGGGAGGTCATCTCGGCGCGCCGCTTAAGGCTCCACGCCGCGCTCCTGCCGTTCCTGCTGGGAAGGACGGTGTTAAAGGACGTCGAGGCCGATGGGCTCGACGTCCTTATCAAGAGGTATCGGACAGGCGGCCTCAACATCAGGAGGTTCTTCAAGGCCGAGGAGGCAAAAAAGGATGAGGGCGCCCTCTCGATAAAGTCATTGAAGATAGTTGACGGCTTCGTAACGTACATAGACGAAAAACCCCCAAGGCCCGCCACATTCGAGTTCTCGTCCATAAACGCTTATTCATACGATACGGGACGAGGAAAAGTCTTCAGGGCCGAAGCCGCCCTTGACGGCTCCCCTGTCTCCATTTCAGGTATCGAGAAAGATGGGGTCGTGAAATGGACAGGGACGGTCAAGGATCTGCCCGCCTCCATCATTGACCCGTACTTCGCTGACGAAGAGGTCACGCTTGGCGGCATGGGCAGGGTTTTTCTCTCATACGACTCAGGGCTCGTAAACCCGATAAACGCGATAGTCTTCGCAAACCCTTTGAAAATATCCCACCCCACGCTCGCCGCCCCTTTATCCATGCCTTCAGCCTCAGCAAGGGTCGAGGCCTCTCCCGAAAGGGACGGCAAGAGGGACATATACTTAAAAGACGCGCTTTTGAGGCTCTCTGGAGCGACTTTCACCGGCTCGTACAGCGCGTCCGGCGTTGGCGCCCAAAGGGAGTTCTCTTTCAGCCTCACCTCGTCGCCTATAAAGACACAGGCGCTCAAAGGCCTTGTGCCGGTCAAGGCGCTGAAGGGGCCAGCCGTTGTTGCACTCAACAACGCCTCTCCAACAAAAGGGACTATCTCCATACGCGAGCTTGCCGCCCGCGGCCTCACGCGCGAGCTCAAGGGTGGAGCGGCCTTCAAGAGGCCTGGGGCCGTGACATTATCGGCCTCTATCAACGGCCTCGCCTTTACGTATAAGGGGCTCAAGCTCCCGATTTCCGGCGTTTCGGGCTCGGTTGACGTAAAGGACGACGCCCTTAAGTTCGAAGGCTTTCACGGGAGTTACGGGCAAGAAATAGTCCGGGACTTCGCAGGGTCCATAAGAAACCTGACCGGCAGGATGGATTACGAGTTCTCGCTGGACGCTGTTTTCGACGCCGGGGAGTCGATAGAGATAGCTAGGGACCTCGTAGAGTCTCCGAAGGCGAAAGACGCGCTCGGAAGGGCAGAGGCCGGGGGCGCGATAGACCTTGACGCAAGGGCCTGGGGGTCTTTAAGGTCAAAGGATCTCCCAGGGTATTCCGGGGAGGTCACGCTTGCGGACGGATGGCTCTCTTACGAGAAACTGCCGCGTATTAACGAAGCGAGCGCGTCAATTACATTCGACGATAAAAAGATCGGGGTAGCTTCGATCAGCTTAAGCGACGGACTCTCTTCAGTCAGGCTCACTGGCACGATCAATGATTACATAAAAGGCGACCCCTTCTTCGACCTCGCGCTTTCCTCAGTTGTCTCAGGCGGGACTATCGACAATACCCCGGCGCTCGAAAAAATGAGACAAGACCTCTCCGTCAAGGGAGAGGCCGCGCTCAACGGACGCCTCATCGGCAGAAAGGGCTCGTTTGTTGCAAAGGCCTCTCTCGACGCGCGCAAGGCCGGTATAGAGTACAAAAAATACCTGCGTAAGGAAGAAGACTACCCCTTTTGGATAGACGCCGACCTCTCCCTTGACGGGAAGAGGCTCGGCATAAAAGGCCTCTCCCTCGCCTTCGGGTCGTCCCGTGCCGATGTGTCGGGTGAGACGTCCCTGGACATGAAGACTTACGACCTAACGCTCCAGTCGAGGGAGTGCAGGATCGCGGACATCGACGACGTCTCGCCGCTATTAGACAAGGACTTCGAGAGCTCCGGTCTCCTCTCATTCATGATGAAGGCGGCAAAGACGCCGGACAAGGAAAGGCCGGCAATAGAAGGCGACATAATGGTAAAGGACGCGCGTTTCCAGTCGCCCTACATTGCGAAACCAGTGGAGAAGATAAACGCCTCGGCCTTTTTCAAGGGGAACACGGGTAAGGTCTCCCTGGACAAACTCTCGGTCGGAGATACCGAGCTCTCCGGCTACATGGACGTCCTCGACATAGAGGGCAGGAGGGTCGAGTTCACGCTCGACTCCACGCGCTTGCTCACCGACGACTTCATCGTAAGAAAGAAAAATGGCACGGTGGAAGAAGATAAACCAACCGCGCCTAAGAAGGATAAAAAGGCGGACGAGACGCTCCCTGTCACGGGCTCCGGAAGGATAAGGATAGCCGAGGGGGCTCTCGGCGGACACCCGTTCAAGGGCTTGAAGATCGATATAAAGCTCGAACCAGAGGCCATCGTCATCGAGCCCTTCACGGCGGAGATAGACTACGGGTCCATCTTCGGAAAGGCCGAGGTATTCCGGGGGAAGGACGAGCCCCTCTCCTTCAGGGCCGACGCCGGGTTCGCGGATATAAAGCTCGAGAGCTTCATCTCGGGGTTCGGCGCGAAAAATGCGGTCCTCGCCGGCAATATGCAGGGGACGATCGAGCTCACCGGCAAAAGGGGGGCGCATCCCTTCGTAAGCGGTCTGAACGGCTTTGGCAGGCTCAAGGCCGAGCGCGGCAAGGTCTGGAAGTTCCCGATACTCTCGCGCATATTCTCGTTCGTCAACATCGTCTCCATCGACGAGGCCTTCAGGGAGGGGCTCCAGTACAAGACGATAACCGGGGACCTCAAGTTGAGGGACGGGGTCCTCTCCTCCGAGAACCTCGCCCTCGACAGCGACACGCTCCGCATGTCCGCGTCGGGCGAGATAGACTTTCCCGACTCCCACATCGACGCCTTGCTTGCCTTCCATCCTTTTGTTACCATAGACAAGATCATCTCTTCTATCCCGCTTGCCGGCTGGATAATCACGGGCAAAGAAAAGTCCACCGTCTCCATGTACTTCGCGGTGGAAGGGCCGCTGAATAAGCCGGATATAGACCCGGTGCCGATAAAGAGCATAAGCGACCCGGTCTTCGGCATCCTCGAGAGACTGCTTGTGGCGCCGGTGGAGATACTAAAGGAGATAAAGTAAGATGTACGAGGGCAAAGGCTACTGGAACAGGCTCAAGGCCGAATGGTACAGGAGGGGGCTCGACTACTCGACCCTGCCGAAGGTCGCGCTCTCCTTCATAGTCCCGAGGACAGAAGACGCGAAGACCTTTCTCGACGTCGGAAGCGGGTGCGGGACTCTCTCCATACCGCTCGCAAGGGCCGGGAAGAAGGTGACTGCCCTCGACCCCTCAAAGGCGATGATAGAGATATTACAGCGCGACGCCAGGGATGCGGGGCTTAAGATAAACACGATAACCGCGCCCTGGAATGATGCCGGGTTAAAGCCGCACGATGTGATAGTCTGCGCCAATGTGCCGCAGTTATTGAAAGAGCCGAGGAAGTTCATCGAAGAGGCTACCCCGCTTGCGAAAAAAGCCGTCTTCTTGATCGAGAACGCGGACCCTAACGCGGATAAGTTCTATTACAAGGAATTGTATCCGCTCCTCTTCGGAAAGCCCTTCGGCGAGAGGTCGGACTACATAAAGACATACAACACCCTGCACGATATGGGAATATTCGCCAATGTCGAGATTATAGACTACGACTTCGACCAGCCCTTCATCGATCTCGACGAAGCGGTCTCGTTCTGGAAGGAGTACATCGGGATTGTGACCGAGGAACACGACGCTAAACTCCGCGGTTTTCTCGAAAAGAAGCTTGTAAAAAAGAAGGGGATGTTGTTTGCGAAGTTCAGAAAGAAGTCGGCGATAACGTGGTGGAGGAAGGGGAAATAGTTTCTTCCCCCTTTTCTAAAGGGGGATTGAGGGGGATTATAAATCGCGGGTTCAGGTTTACAACCTGAACCCATTGATTCGTAATCGGACAAATTAAATCTTTTACCCAAGGTCCTTTTGCGCGCTCCGCGCGCTTTTGGGCATAGGATTCGCTTGCTTTCTCCCTCCCCCGCCCACTCGCTCGCCCCTTAGAGCGCTTCGCGTCTAATCCGCCCCGGCTCGCTCGTCTCTTCCTCCCTTATGCTTCGCTCACCTATGCCCGGGAGTTTTGAAAAACAAACAAAAGGTTGTAGGTTGGGTTAGCGGAGCGTAACCCAACAAACCCCTAAAAACTATGACTGCTCTTCATCAGCATCGACACACCTAAATACGTAAAGATGACCACGAAAAACCCTATTACCGTCGCCACCGACAGCCCCTTGCCCCGCCAGTCCTTCAGGTAATACGCGTGCATCGCGCCCGCGTAGTAGACCCATACGATGAACGACCAGAGTATCTTCGGCTCCCACATCCAGTAGGTCCCCCAGGCAAGATAACCCCACACCGCCCCTGAGAACATCGAGGCCGAAAAGAAGAAGAACCCCCAGAGGACTGACCTCCCGGCGATCTCCTGGTATTTGACAAGCTCGCCGTTCTCCTTCCCCCTGATGCCCGTAAAAAGATAGAGCACCGCGCCTGAGAAGGCGAGGGTGAAGAGCGCGTAGGCCGCGAAAGACGCCGTCACGTGTATCTCGAACCAGCGGGTGTCCAGTATCAGCGTCAACGGAGAGCCCGGCTTTTCGTTAACAAGCGCGAAGACTATCGCGAGGATGGCTATCGGGACGGTTATAAGCTCGGTCGTCCGCTCCTTGTACCTGTACGCGACGATGAGGCTCGTAACAACAGTCGTCCACGAGAAGAAGACGAGTGTCTCGTACATCGAGGCCATTGGCGCGTGTCCGGTTGAATGGATACGCTCAATGAGCGCAAGGGAATGGACTGCGAGGCCTATCGTAAGGAGGATGCGCGAGAGTTTTTCGAAATTGGCCTTGCCGGAGAGGTTATATACTACTGCGGTGACGAACGACAAACCATAGACGACGAGCGACGCGTACAGAAACGGCTTCAACGGATTATCTACCCCTCTCATCAGACCAGATGTATTTGTGCAGTTGCAGCTGGAGCCGCGCTTTCAACCCGTCCTTCAATATCCACTCGGCGAGAAGGGCCGGGCCGAGGTCGGGCTTTACCGGCGCGAAGAGGACCTTCGCGGTCCTGTCCTCGACGTATTCGTCGAGGAACTTTTTCGCGCATTCGTAGTCGTCCCTGTTGCCGATAACGAACTTGAGCTCATCCTCGGCTGTGATGAGGCTCAGGTTTTCCATGAGGAACGACCACGCGTGGCCGCTCGACGGGCACTTGAAGTCGATTATCTTTACGGCCCTTTTATCGAGCCCGGCAAGACTTACAGACCCGTTCGTCTCGACAAGGACCGTGTTGCCGGCCTCAATCAGCCGTCTTGCAAGCTCCTTTGCCTCTTCCTGCAGAAGAGGCTCCCCGCCTGTTATCTCGACAAGCCCGCTCCTGTACAACCCAGCCTCCCTCTTGGCCTCCGCGAGTATCTCATCAACTGAGAGTTCCCGCGCGCCCTCGGCAGACCTCGCGTATTGCGTATCGCACCAGGTGCAACTCAGGTTGCACCCGGCGAGCCTTACAAAGACGCAGGGTAGCCCCGCGTAGGTCGATTCGCCCTGTATGGAAAGGAATATCTCGCTTACAAGCATTACCCTTCCTTTTTCGTCTCTTCCTGCTTCGCCTTTGCCCCGGCCTCGCCCTTCTTCTTCTCAGGCCCCTTGCCGAAGTCCTTGAGGGACCGGGCCAGGGTCAAAAGCCGCTTCTCGACGAGATAATTGACAGTCCCCTCCGGGTACTTGCCGTCCGCGTCCTTATCTCCGGCAGGCTTGCCGGACAATATCTCGAACCCCTCGTCCACCCTCTCTATCGGGTATATGGCGAACCTCCCGGCCTCGACCGCCTCAACGACCTCGGCCTTCAGCATCAGGTTACGGACGTTCCTTTTGGGTATTATGACGCCCTGAGAGCCAGTAAGGCCTTTTGCCTTGCAGACCTCGAAAAACCCCTCTATCTTCTCGTTCACCCCGCCTATGGGCTGGACCTCGCCCATCTGGTTCATCGAGCCCGTTACGGCGATTGCCTGATCGATCGGGAGGCCCGAGAGACTCGATAACAGCGCGTAGGTCTCGGAACAAGTCGCGCTGTCGCCCTCTATCTCCTCGTACATCTGCTCGAAGGTGACGGTCGCCGAAAGGGCCAGAGGGAAGGTCTGCGCGTAGCGTTCTCCCAAAAAGCTCGTGAGTATCATAAGCGCCTTGTTGTGTATCCTGCCGCTCATCTTTACTTCGCGCTCGATGTTCACTACGCCTGAGTCCCCCATGAAGGTCCGGGCCGTTATCCTCGATGGTTTGCCGAAGGCGTAGTCGCCGGGGTCGAGGACGGCTATGCCGTTCACCTGTCCGACGACGGAGCCGTCGGTCGCGACCATGATGGTGTCATCGGTGATATAGTCCCTTATCTTCTCCTCTATCTTCGAGTTCCTGTAAACGCGCTCTTTTATCGCCTTTTCCACGTGCAGGGCAGTTACCGCCGCCGCCCCCTCGGACTTAGCCCAGTACCCGGCCTCGACTACCATCGACTTTATCTCGTTGAACCTCGCCGAGAGTTTCTCCTTGTCGCCTGCGAGCCTGCAACCGTACTCGACTACCCGCGCGACAGCCCCCCTGTCGAACGGGGCGACGCCGTCCTCCCTGCATCGCGTGGCCACGAAGTGCGCGTACTTCAGTATGTTATCTTCCGTCTTCGGGAGCACGTTGTCGAAGTCCGCCTTCACCTTGAAGAGCTTCCTGTACTCGTTGTCGAGGTTGTAGAGGAGGTAATAGATGAACGGGTCGCCTACGATGACGAGCTTTATGTTTACCGGTATCGGCTCGGGCTTCAAGGTGGCGGACGACACCTGCCTGTACTGCTCCCATACGTCCTCTATCTTCGCCTCCTTGTTCTTTATCATCCTCTTCAGCGAGTCGTAGACGAATATGTTCCTTAAGATGTCGATGGCGTTTACTATGAGGTAGCCGCCGTTCGCCCTGTGCACCGAGCCCGCCTTTATCATCGTAAAGTCGGTCGTAGCCAGGCCGAACTGGACGCGGTACTCGATCCTGCCGAAGAGGTTGTAGTACGTCGGGTTCGTCTCGCAGACGACCGGCGCGCCCTCCGCGTCCTTGTTGCTAACGATGAGGTTCACCTTGTACCTGTCGAAGGTCGGCTCCGTCCTCTGGAGCTTAAAGCCGCCGAGGGCAAGCGGCGCCTCCTCCTTTGGCCTGAAGTCGTCGATGCTCTGGAGTATGTTCTCCTTTGCCTTGAAGAGGAACTCGACGACGCCCTTGAACTCCTTGAACTTGTCGAGGAGATCGTTTATGTGCGGGTTCACCACGTACTGGACGACCTCCCGGTCGAGGGCGGTTATCCTGTCCTTCGTCTCCTTCTCTATGTTCCTCGCCTCGCGTATCGCGTCAGAGAGCTTGTCCTGGAGGACGGAGAGGTTCTTTTCTATCTCTGCCCTTTTGTCCCCTGGCAAGGCGTCGAACTCGTCCTGACTCAAGGCCTTGCCGCCCTTCGCCGGCACGACGGATAAGCCGCTTACGGACTTCTTAAGGATGAAGCCCTTCTCTATCGCCCTCTGCTCGAGCCTGAAAAATATCGCGCGGGTCCTCTCCTGCTGGCCTTCGATTATCTCGTCCCTGTGCTTCTCATAGTCCTTGGACTCGAAGACCTTGGGGATGTCTCTCCGGAGGGCCTCGACGAGCTCGTCCATGTCGGTAGCGAGCTCGGAGCCTCTGCCGGGAGGCAGGGAGAGCGCCTTCGGCGCGTCCGGTTCCGAGAAGTTGAATACATAGCAGAAGTCGTCCGGGACCGGCTCTCCCTTGGCCTTCTTATGGACAAGCTCCCTTATTGTCGTGTTCTTCCCCGTGCCGGACTCGCCGAGGACGAATATGTTGTAGTTGTGGTTTACGACCCCGAGCCCGAACTCTATCGATTTAAGCGCCCTCTCCTGGCCGACCATCTCCTTTAGGGACGGCAGTTCGTCGGTGGTGGCAAAGGAAAAGACCCCGTCATCGCACTTCCAGTTTAGCTCGGACGACGGCAAAGGCATCACTCTCGGCATATTACCCCCTGGACAGGAATTTTCGCGGAAAAGACCTCTTAAGCCACTGTCATATTATACACGATAGCCGGCCTTTGTCTCCTGGCCCGCTCAGTGGAGGTGGTCCCTGTGGTTGTGGCCGCGCTCCTTGTGCGCGATCTTACCGAAGATGTCGCTGGCGTCGCACCCGGAGCACTCGGCTTGGAGGGTAGTATAGAAAATATGGTGGTCCCCGGCAAGCCTTTCATTCACTTCTCCGAATATCTCGCCCATCCTCCACCTCTCGGTAGGCACGATATCAAGGTGCGCGCTAAGCGCGTAGACGTTGTGGCATATCGACCAGATGTGGAGGTTGTGGACGCTCGATATCCCCTTTGACGCCTTTATGTCCTCGACGACCTTGTTTAAATCTATGTCCTTGGGCACGCCCTCAAGCAATATGTGGGCGGAGTCCTTCATTATCCGGTACGCGCCGGATAAGATGATGAGGCCTATGACGACGCTTATTATCGGGTCCGCCATGAACCATCCGGTGTAATGCATGACGAGGGCCCCGATGATGACGCCGACCGAGGCCGCGGCGTCTCCGACTACATGAATAAAGGCGCTCTTTATGTTCATGTCGGTTGCGGCGTAGTGCTTGAGCCAGAGGGCGACGATGAGGTTGACGACAAGGCCGACCGCGGCAACTATGACCATCCCGACGCTCTCTACCGGCGCTGGGTCAAGGAGCCTCTTGTAGGCCTCGTAGAATATGTAGATGGTAAGCAGAAAAAGGACCGCGCTGTTTATGAAGGAAACGAATACCTCGACCCTGTGCAGGCCATAGGTCCTCTTTTCGGTGGGGGGCATCTCGGAGATGTATATGGCGAACCAGCTGAGGGAAAGCGCGAATACGTCCATGAAGACGTGCGCGGCGTCCGACATGAGCGCGAGGCTGTTAGTCAGATAGCCGCCGACAAGCTCGGCTATGAATATGACGCCGGTTAAGACGACAGAGAGCTTGAGTCTGCCTTTGAGCGCCCTGTCCATTTCGTGGGAATGATTGTGAGAACGGAGGTGTCCTTCCATGGACTTTCCCTTGCAACACTTTGATTTATCTATTGATTACCCAAATATTCTCCCTCTTTAATGATACCCTTATAAGCCTTCCTATGGCAAGAGATAACTTCCTCACCACAAAGTTCGGAAGCTCCACCTTTATGAGCGTGTCCCCTGTGCCGACCTTCAAAAACAGCACCTGCGTCGAGCCCTTGCCCGTCGCCGAGACTATCTCTCCCTCTATGATATTGTCCTGGACTTTGCTGTCAAGGACCTTGTCAGGCCTTATGACGAGTATCTCCTCGGGCCTTATGCAGAAGGAGACCTCAGCCCCTATCAATGGGCCGCCTTCGCCGGGCATGAACGCCTTTATAACCCCTAAGTCAGGGTTCGTGATGATGACCTGCCCTTCATTGACCCCGGCGACGGTGCCGGTGAAGATATTCCTCGTGCCGATGAACCTCGCGACGTCCCTCGTCGCTGGCCTGTAAAAGACGTCCTCCCTGAGGCCCGACTGCTCAATACGTCCGTTATTGATGACCGCGATGCGCCTGCCTAGCATGAACGCCTCCTCGAGGTCGTGCGTGACGAGTATCGTCGTTATCGGATAGGCGTCGTGTATGCGGAGGAGGTCTGCCCGGAGCTTTTCCCTCACCTGATAGTCGAGCGCCGAGAAGGGTTCGTCGAGGAGGAGCACCCTCGGCTCTGAGGCGAGCGTGCGGGCCAGCGCGCACCTCTGCTTCTGCCCGCCGGAGAGTTCGCGCGGGTACCTCTCCTCAAGCCCGGTCAGGCGCGTAAGGGAGACAAGCTCCTTTACCTTTGCCTCCACCGCGCCTTGTTTGGCGCCTGCGCCGTAGGCGATGTTCTCGAATACCGTCATGTGCGGGAAAAGGGCGTAGTCCTGAAAGAGATACCCTATCTTCCTCTCCCTTATCGGCCTCGCGACGCCGGTCTTTGAATCGAATACCTTTTCAGACCCGATGGTGACGTACCCCTCGTCAGGGGCTACGATCCCTGATATCATTTTTAATATGAGGGTCTTGCCCGCGCCAGAGGGGCCGAAGAGGACGAGGAGGTCGTCGTTTAGCGAGAGCGAGACGTCTATCCGGAACTCCCCGAAAGACTTCTTTATGTCGAACCCCAGGTCCATCCTCAGAACCTCCCCTTCGTGAACCTTCCGGCGATATAGAGGACTATGAACGAAAAGAGCGTGATGACGCCCACGAGGACGTTCGCGGTTTGTGCGTCCCCCGCCTGCACGGCGTCGTATATGGCGATCGGCAGGGTCTGCGTGAGGCCGGGGATGTTCCCGGCGACCATCAACGTCGCCCCGAACTCCCCGGTCGCGCGGGCAAACGCCATGACCGCGCCCGCGGCTATCCCCCTCCACGCCAGAGGCAGGGTTATGTCCTTTATGACCTGCAACTCGGTCTTGCCGAGGAGCCGCGCCGCGTCCTCAAGGTCGGAGCCAACGCCTTCGAGCGCCGCGCGCGCCGGCTTAACAAACAGGGGGAGCGACGATATGAAGGACGCGATGACCGCGCCCTTCCATGTAAAGACTATCTGGAGCCCGAAGACGTCCTCAAGGAACCTCCCCAGAAAGCTCAACCTGCCGAACGCCCCCAAAAGGTAATAGCCGAGCACCGTCGGCGGTATGACGAGCGGCTGCATGATGATGATATCGAGGACCGCCTTTCCGAGGAACTCCCTCTTTGCCATGACCCAGGCGAGTAAGAGCCCGAAGGCGACGGTAAAGACCGTAGCCGTGAAGGAGACCTTTATGGTCAGATATAAGGGGTATAGGTCCATTATGTGTTAAGGCTACCTCTAAAAATTGTTCTTTTTCCTGACCTCTGCGTCAGGGCGAAAATAAAAATGCTCACATATTCCCATATATGCTGCGCTTTTTATTTCCGCCCTTCCTTGACTTCAGAAAAAATTCCTAATTTTTAGAGGCAGCTTTAAGGCAGTGCGAAACCGTATTTTTTCAGTATAGCTGAGCCCTTCGGCCCCTTGAGATACGCGATGAACCTTGCCGCCTCTCCTTTTTTCGTTGATGAGCTCACGACCCCGAGCGCCTGGCTTATGGGCCTGTGCAGGGACTCTTCTATCGGCGCGTAGCTTATCCCCGGCGTCCCGGCAATTGATAAGGCGATGATGCCCGCCTCGGCGTTCCCGGACTCGACGAACTGCAACGCCTGTCTGATGTTCTCGCCGAAGACGAGCTTATGTCTAACCGCCTCCCAGACCCCGGCGGATTTCATCGCCTCTTCCGCGGCCCGACCATAAGGTGCGTGCGCCGGGTTCGCGATGGCTATCTTCTTAACGGACGGCCCGGCGAGGTCTTTGATGGAAGGGAGGTCCGCGCCCTCCTTAACAGCCACGGCGATCCGCCCCCTGGCGTAGACCTCGACCGTATCCCTATCGACGCTCTCCAGGTCCTTGAGCTTCTCCATGTACCGAAGATCGGCGGAGAGGAATACGTCAAAGGGGGCGCCCTCGGCTATCTGCCTTGCCAGAAGGCCCGTTGAGCCAAACGACATGACCGGCCTTATTCCCGTATCCTTCTCGAAGCCTGCGGCTATCTCCTTCAACGCGTAGGATAAGTCCGAGGCCGCGGCTATGGTCAGGGTCCTTTCTTTCCCGGACGCTGTCGCCGGGAGCAACAGAAAGAAGAGCGCGAACGCAAATCTCAAAATACGCATATGGATACCTTGTCAGAGGCAAAAAAAAAGCCAACCGGAAAGGTTGGCGCTAAAAGCGACCTTTATCTCCTTTCCAAACACGGGAGGCGCTGGCCGTTTCCAGCCACGCCCTGATCGGCCGATACCCCTTAGGTCTTAAACCCTTAGGCGGATCGGCTCGGAGACGGTAAATATTTAAGTTTTCAAAAGCGGATGGTACGGACCGGCTCTACCCGCCGCTTTCAGTCATTCGAGGATATCATGGCTTGCGCCCGCGAGTCAACCGCCTCTACGCCGGTATGCTGAAGCCGAATGTGATGCCGCCGTCTTTCCCAGGCTCGACCCAGACGGACCCGCCATGGTGCTCGACGAAGCTCTTTACAATGGAGAGCCCGAGACCCGCGCCTCCGGTCTTTATCCCTTCCTCGGTCTGGTAGAAGGCGTCGAATATGCGCTCGGCCTCTATGGCGGAGATGCCCTTGCCGTCGTCTGTGACGGTAATGGAGAGCCCCTGGTCGGTGAAGCTGGTATCGAGCCTCACCTCGCTCGCCGCGTGCTTGAAGGCGTTTGAAAGGATGTTGTATATGATCCTCTGGAGCTTGTCCTCGTCGGCAAGGAGCTCCTTATCCGGCACTGCGTCCTCCCTGTACGGAGAGCCGTTCAGGACGAGCTTTTTTTCAGACGACTGGAACGGCTGGACCGCGTCTTTAAGGACCTTCTGGAACGAGACCCTGCCCTTCTTGAGCGTCAGCACCCCGCTCTCGGCGCGGGAGAAATCCAGTATGTCGGATGTCATGGACGAGAGCTTCTGCGCGCCTGATAAAAGCGACTCGAACCTCTTCCTGTGCCTGTCGGTGATGGAGCCCCCGAGTTGCATGAGGAGGAGCTCCGTTGAGGTCATAATGGAAGTGAGCGGGCCGCGCATGTCGTGGACGATATGGTCTATGTACATCCTGTTCAGCCGCTCGTGCTCCTTCTGCCCTGTCATGTTGAAGGCGATGCCGAGGAAGTTCATTATCTCGCCGGAGTCGTCCTTTACGGCGTTTATGGAGAGGAGGACAGGGACCTCTTTGCCGTCCCTGGTGACGTTTATAATCTCGCCCCGCCAAAAGCCCTTCGCAGGGTCGAGTATGTCCTTCCACATCCTCTCGTAGAGCTCTTTGGTGGAGTGGCTGGACTTCAAGACCCTCGGGTTCTTCCCGAGGAGCTCCTCCCTCGCATATCCGTAGGTGTCGAGAAAGGACTGGTTCACGTCCATGATGTTCCCGGCCTTGTCCGTCACTGCGACCGCGTCGTTGGAGAACCTGAACATCCGCTGGAACCCCTCTGAGAGTATGCCGGGGACCTCTGCGGTCTTCGCGGTGCTCACCAGTACGAGGAAGGCGTAGAGCTCGTTAGCGCGGTCTTTCAGCGGATGGACGGAGAGGTAGACCGCAAGCGGCTCCGACCCCTTGCGCCTCAAAGACGCCTGAGAGACCTTGACGGCGCCGGACGACCTCGCCGCGCCGATGAGGTCTGTTACAGCCTCGGCGGATACAGCCAACGAAGTCAGCGCGGCCCCGGAGAGCTCGTCCTCTGAAAAACCGAGCATCTCCCTCGCACCCTCGCTGGAACGGAGGATGATGCCGTCGGTATTGATGCTTAGATTGCCTTTTTTCACGCTCATGGTCAGGGGATATAACAGGGTCTACTTGAAAAAACAGACTACATCACAAGGGAAGCAGTTCTATTTTTTATACTATTTACCGCAAAATTTTTCAACAACTTTATGGGGCAGGGCAAAAAGACAGAAACGGCCACATGTTTAATGCTGATAAATCTGCATATTACCGGGCAATTGCAAATGGAACATTTTGCTCGGAAGGCTTTTACGCGAAACAGTATAAACACCCTTTTTGAATCAGAGGACCTCCCTGAGAAATGACCTTCCTTTGACCGCGCCCGCTGATTCCCCTGTCCCGAAGACCTCGGCGAGGGTAGCGCCGAGGTCGGCGAAGGTCTCCCTCGTCCCAAGATTCACGCCCTTTTTCAGACCCTTGCCATAGACGAGGAGCGGGACATGCTCCCTCGAATGGTCCGTCGAAGGGGTCGTGGGGTCGCACCCGTGGTCCGCGGTTATGACGAGCATGTCCTTGTCGTCAAGGAGCGCGGTAAGCTCCGGTATCCTCCTGTCTATCATCGAGAGCGCAGTCGCGTACCCTATCGCGTCATTCCTGTGGCCGTAGAGCGTATCGAAGTCGACGAGGTTCGTGAAGACCACCCCTTCGTTGTATCTCCGGACGGCGTCTATCGTCCTGTCCATTCCGTCTGAATCACTTTCCGTGTGTATCTCCTCGGTCAGGCCCCTGTGTACGAATATATCGCCGACCTTCCCGACGCCTACGACCGGCAGGCCCTTCTTCTTTATCCTCTCTATTATGAACTCGCCGGGGGGCGCAATAGGCCAGTCCTTTCTCCTCGTCGTCCTCTTGAACGAGCCGGGACGCCCGAGAAAGGGCCTGGCTATGACCCTGCTTACGCCGTACTCGTCCATGAGGGCCCTCACAGTAACGCAGACCTTGTAGAGCTCCTCTATCGGGACGAGTCCCTCGTGCGCGGCTATCTGGAAGACGCTGTCCGCCGAGGTATAGACTATGAGGCGCCCTGTATTCAGGTGCTCTTCCCCGAGCTCGTCTATGATACCGGTACCGGACGCAGGCCTTCCGCCGAGCCAGCCGTAGCCAGTCTCCCTCTCGAACCGCTCCATCATCTCTTTCGGGAATCCGTCAGGATATGTGGGAAAGGGCCTCTCAAGCGTGACCCCGCACATCTCCCAGTGGCCGGTAGCGGTGTCCTTTCCGGGCGAGGCCTCCCTCATCCTGCCGTAAGAGGCTATGGGGCTCCCGCTCCTCTTCACATTGGTCACGCCTTCTATCAGGCCTAACCCGAAGGAGGAGAGGTTCTCTATATCGAGGCCGTTGACCGCCTTTGAGAGGTTGACGAGCGTGTTAGCCCCCTTGTCGCCATAGGCGTCGGCGTCCGGAAGCTCGCCGACGCCGAGCCCGTCGAATACGATGATGACTACCCTTTTAATCCTGGACATGAGAGGACTGTATACCCTACCTTAGGCTATAACCGCGCGGCGTAATTATCCGCCCGGACCTGACATACGAACTCGAATTCCCGACTATGAGTATCGTGAGCATGTCAATGGAGGCGTAATGCGCGCCGACTTCGCCGAGCGTCGTGACAGCCGCCTCCTCGTTCTCTCTCGTCGCGTTCTTCACGATACCGACGGGCGTCTCCCTGCCTCTATGCCTGAGAATGATATCGACGGCCTTTGAGAGCCCCTCTACCCTCTTCGAGGACTTCGGGTTATAGAGGACGATGACGAAGTCCGCCTTTGCGGAGGCCTCCACGCGCCCCTCAATAAGCGCCCAGTCGGTCAAAAGGTCGGAGAGCGAGATGGAGGCGAAGTCGTGCATGAGCGGCGCGCCGAGTATGGCGGACGCGGCGGCGAAGGCCGGGACGCCCGGGATGACGTCTACCTTGAGGCCAAGGGACTCCGCCTCTACGAGCTCAAGTATGAGCCCGGCCATGCCGTATATGCCGGCGTCCCCTGAAGATACGACCGCGACAGCCTCTCCGTTATTCGCGAACTCAATAGCCTTCCTGCACCTCTCCACCTCTCCGGTCATCCCGGTGGAAAAGACCGCCTTACCCGCTATGACCGGGCGTATGAGGTCTATATACCTCGTGTACCCGACGACCCTGTCGGCGCGCTTTAGCGCGTCGAGCGCCTTTCCCGTCATGTGAGGAATGCCGCCCGGGCCGATGCCTACGACCGAAATGGAACCCTTGCGGCCGCGATCGTCACCCTTCCTGTCTTCATTTTCCGTATGCATAGCTTCTTTCCTCCGGATGAAAGAAGGGCGGAAGGTTCTGCCACCCCTCCGGCCCCGGTCGTGTCAAAGACGAACCGCGACCGCTTAAGCCCCTTCATCTCCCTTTCGAGTTCTTCCGCCTTGAAAAATTCTATTTCAAGCCCGAGCGAGCGCGCGTAACCTGTAAGCCCTTGCTCGTCTCTCTTGATGTCAATAGTAGCCACCTTCGCAATCGACGATGTCGAGAGCCCGGCGTCTTTAAATGCCTTCTCTACCGCCGCTTTTATCTCTTTAAGCGGAACACCCCTGCGGCAACCGATGCCCACGGCAATGTCCTTAGGCCTCAATACAAGAGATACGGGAGGCGCGACATTTGTCGAGGCGCTAACGAGGGCTATAACGCCCGCGCCGCGCTTCGGGGCCGTCTTTCTAAAGACGAAAGGCCCGTCCTTGAAGGCCTCCTTTAACGCGGAGCGCCTCTCCCTGTCCTCGTCTATTACAATAATGCGTCCGCCTTTGAGTATCTCGGAGTTGACCCGCTTTATGGACCTTGTATCCTCTATCGTGAGATAAAATTGTTTTGCGACGTCTTCTATGCAGGGCAGTCCCCTTAAGTCCGTAGCCGTTGAGACGACCGGGGTGGCGCCTAAAATCCGGGCAATTTCGCAGGCGAGCGAGTTCGCGCCCCCGAGGTGCCCCGACAACAGGCTCACTACGAACCTCCCCGCCTCGTCCATGGATACGACAGCCGGGTCTGAGGCCTTGTCCAATACATACGGCGCTATCGTCCTTACGGCTATGCCGGAGGCGGAGATGAATACAAGGGGCGTCCTTGTCTTCCACGCCTCTTTAGCGGCCTTTTTAAGGCCGCCGTCCTTCAAATCAGCCGGGAGGTAGAGGCGCGCCTTGGGGAAGGCCTTTGCAATCTTCTGGCCGAGGGAGAGCCCGGCATTTGTCATTGGCAGGATAAAGAGGTCCAAGCCTTGAGTCTCGCCCTTCTTCATCTGACCTTGTCAAAGCCCTTTACGAGCACTTCGACCTTATCGACCATGAGGTTAAAAAGGGCCTCGCCCTTTTCTCTCGTTGCCTTCCCAGGGTCCCCCCATACAGCGCCCTTCCAGTATTTGACCTTCTCTTTGAGTATATACGGCCTGGGGAAGTGCGGGTACTCCTCCTTTGCCCTGCCCTTCACGAGCCGGGGCGCGAGGAACATGACGAGCGAGGTCTCGGCCTCTCCGGCGTGGGAGTCGTTCGAGGTCTCGACGATATCACGCGCATCATTACCGAGCGTTTCATAAATAGAGAGCGCCGCCATCTTCGTATCCTCAAGCGTAGCGGCGAGCGATTCAGAGGCCTCCCGGAGCGCCGCGACATGCAACGACCCGCCGTGGCCGGAAATGAGTAGAAAGTTCCTGAATCCGCATCTGTGTCCGCTCTTGACGATGTCTGTTACTATAAGACGGAGCGCGTCCGCGGATATCCCTATGGTCCCGGGGTGGTCCCCGGTCGACGTGCAAACCCCGTACTGGAGCGGCGGGGCCATGAAGACCTTATCGTTCCTCTCGGCGGCCTTCCTTACGACCTCCCTTATAACGAGCGTATCTGTATTGAGCGGCAGGTGGGTCCCGTGCGCCTCGACGGTCCCGAGCGGGAGTATGAGCGTTTGCGCCTTCCGAACGGCCTTTTTGAACTCAGTCATCGTCGTCTCGCCGAGTATCATATCCGCCTCCTCCTTGACTGGCCCATGAACGAAAAAACACGGCTGGAGACGATAGCCCCGGTTACGCCGCCCGCGCCGTTTACGATCGCGTCTATTACATCCGGGGTCCTCTCGGGGAAGAAGGACTGAAGTACCTCCATAAGCGCCCCGAAGAGAAAGGCGGCAACCCCAGCGATGATGACGGCCCGCGGGCTTTTAAGCCCCTCTTTGGGCCTCATCGCCCTTACCCAGAGCCCGCCCATGGCCGCGTATGCGGCGAAGTGATAGGCCTTGTCTATCTCCCAGAACTCCGGCAGGCCCTCCGGCATCGGCGCAAGCGAGGCCCAGACTATCGCCCCCGAATAAACGGCCAACGGTGCCCAGTATCGGAAAAGGCGCGTCATCCCCTGTATCCGTGGCTGAAACCCTTGTCATAGAGGAGCGAGGCCTGGGAATCGTCCCCTATGGCCCTGCCGACTATGATGAGGGCGTGCCTGGTTATACCCGCCTCCTTGACCTTCCCGGCTATATCCGAGAGCGCGCCCCTGACTATCAACTCATCCTCCCACGACGCCTTGTAGACGCACGCGGCAGGGGTATCCGCCGAATAGCCCTTTAGAAGCTCCTCGACTACCTTATCTATCATAGAGACGCTCAAGAACACGCATATCGTCGCGTTGTGCGCGGCAAGGGCCGAGAGCCGCTCGGCCTCTGGCACTGGTGTCCTCCCCTCGAGCCGCGTGAATATCACGGTTTGCGTCACCCCCGGCATCGTAAACTCCCTTTTTAGCGCCGCCGCCGAGGCGAACGCCGACGAGACGCCCGGGACGACCGCGTAGTGGACGCCCTCCTTTTCAAGGATGGCCGTCTGCTCCCTTAACGCGCCATAGAGGGACGGGTCGCCGGTATGCAACCTTACGACCTTTTTGCCCTCTCTCGCGGCCCTTATCATGACGCCCGTTATCTCATCAAGGTTCATGGAGGCGCTGTTCAGCGCCTCCGCGTCTTTCCGGCAGTACTCGATGACCTTCTCGTCGAGCAAAGAGCCGGTAAAGACTACGAGGTCCGCTTCTTTTAGAAGCCTCATGCCCTTGACGGTTATGAGCTCAGGGTCCCCGGGGCCGCCTCCGACAAAATGTATGGTAGTCGCTTCCCTCACGCCCTTGCCTTTCTCAATATGACCATCGAAAAGTACCCGGCCTTCCTGCCCTTGAGCTTGCCTATGCCGCGAACGACCTCCTCGTCCTTCCATCCGACGCGCGAGGCAAAAACGGATGAATCCGCAACGCCGAGTGCGAGCGCGAGGTCTATTATCCTGTCCAGGGCCTTCCCTGCCTTCATGAGAACGACGGAATCAAACTCGCCCATCCTCCTCCTTATCTCTTCCTCTCCAGCGGACGCGGGCATGACTACAACGCGCTCGTCCGATTCCGCGAGCGGTACGAGCGCAGCTGAGGCCGCGGCGGAAAACGACGTCACTCCGGGGACTGAGCGCACCTCGGCCCCGGCCTCTTTTACGAGCGGCACGAGGTAGCTGAACGTCGAATATAACATCGGGTCGCCGAGCGTGATGAAGGCGACGTCTTTGCCTTGTTTAAGCCTTTCTATGATGGAAGCCGCCGCGACTTCGCGCGCCTCTTGAAGCGCATTCGAGTCCTTTGTCATCGGGAAAAGGAGCTCCAGCGGCTCATTACCCTCGACCCCGGCGGCACGGACGATTGAATACGCCTTGCTCTCGTTCTCAGAGGCCGTCTCCGAGGACTTCGGGTACGCGAGCACCGCCGCCTCTTTTAAAACCCTTAAGGCCTTGAGCGTCAAGAGCTCCGGGTCTCCGGGGCCGACCCCTACGCCGTAAAGAGTGCCGGTCTTTTGCGTCATGGTTTCCTGCCTGTAATGATGAATACCGGGTTAATCGCTGATAACATCGTAAGGCCGGATAAGTCCCGCGCCTTCGAAATCGAGACCTGTATGAGCTCGACCTGCCACTTCCTTGATTTGAAGAACGCGGTCGCCCGAGAGGCCGTCTCTATGGTCACGGCGTTCACCACACACCTTCCTCCGGGGAGGAGCCTGCGCGACGCATAGGCGAGTATCCTGCCTATATCTCTCCCGCCGCCGCCGACGAATACGGCTCCGGGCCTTTCCTTTATGATGGAGAGGCACTCCGGGGCCAGGCCCTGTATGACCTCGACGTTGTCGGCTCCGAACTTCTTCCTGTTAGCGACGATATCCCTTACCCGCCTCGGGTCTTTTTCCACGGCGTAGACGATTGCCGCGCCAGAGAGCGCCGCCTCTATGGCGACGGACCCGGTACACGCCCCTATGTCCCAGACGACAGACCCCTTTTTTATCATTAGCTTGGAGAGGCTTATGACCCGGAGCTCTTCTTTTGTTATCATCGCGCCATTGTGCGCGAACTCCGCGTCCGGTATCCCAGGCGAGCAGACCTTTTCAGGCGGCCGATTATTATTAATGAGTATCATCACATTAAGCGGCGCGAACGTCTTGACACTTGCGATCTCAGGGAGTCCGCCTTCTGTGACTCGCTCGCCCTTCGCGCCTATCGATTCCACCACAAAGGCCCGGTATCCCCTCGCGGACTTGCCGATCAATGCCTTAGCGATCGTTGCCGGGGTGTTGGCGTCGTCCGTAAAGACCGCTGTCTTGTCGTTTCTGAGTATCTCGTCAACGAGCGATTCAATGCCGCGCCTGCCGTGCGCGCTCAATACCTTTACGCCGTTCGCGTCTTCCTTAATACGCGCGAACGCCTCCTGAACGGCGCTGACGTTCGGGATGATAAGGACGCGCTTTTTGCCGAACCTCTTGATGATAAAAGACGCTATGCCGAAGAGGAGCGGGTCGCCGGTGGCGAGCACAACCGCGTCCTCGCCTCTCTTAAGCCTCTCTATCCTCGTTGCAATGCCTTCGAGGCCGCCCTTGATGAGGACCTTCTCCGCCTTTGCTTCAGGGAACTCGTCGAGGTGGCGTTTGCCGCCGACGAGAAGGGATGTCTTACTGATAAGCGCGAGCGCCTCTTTGCCGAGGCTCTCCCTCCCCTTTACCCCTATGCCTATCACGCGTATCATCTGTCAAGTCCAGATGAGAATATAATATTATCGTAACCGGCGAGTATCGCACGGATCTTTATCTTGCCGCCAAAGAACCCTGCCGAATTCTCCTTAACGAGCCTCACCGCTTCGTTTATCACCTTGTCCAACCGCTCTTCCCTCAGTATGAAATAGACCTCTCTCGCGGTATTCGCGCCGAGTATCCTCTTTATAACGCCTTCTCCGGCGCCATTTTGGACTGCGAGCCTTGCGAGGAACGGAAAATCCACGCTCGAGTCAGAACAGTGCGTCTCGAAGTTCCCTGCCGCGAGTTTTGTGAATTTTCCGAACTGGCCGGCTATCGTAACCTTGTCTACGCCCTTTTTGCCGGATGCGTACCTGAGGGCGGAGCCCATGTGGTCGCCTGTGAGGACATACGAGGCAGGCGGGAGCTTAAGGAGCTTTTCCGCCGCCTTCTCGCTCGACCTGCCGGTCGAGAAGACGACCTCGTCGAATCCCCCGGCGACAATGACATCGACGCCGCAGTATATCGAGTGCGTAAACGCGGCGAGCGACATCGGCTCCACTATGCCGGTAGTCCCGAGTATCGAGATGCCGCCGACTATCCCGAGCCTCGGGTTCATCGTCTTTTCCGCGAGCCTTCTGCCCTCGGGGACCGTTACGGTCACGCAAACCGAAGGAGAGACGCTGAACCTCTCCATCTCCTCCTTGACCGCCAGCCTTATCATCTTAAGGGGCACGGGGTTTATGGCGGGCCTGCCTGGCCCTATCTTCAGCCCCGGCTTCGTCACAGTGCCTACCCCCTCGCCGCCCTTTATAACGATGCGCCCAGCAGACCCGGTTATCCTTACTTCCGTTATGAACTCGGCCTTGTTCGTGACATCCGGGTCGTCGCCGGCGTCCTTTATGACGGACGCCCTCGCAAAACCTTTCTCCACGAGGACGCTCTCTACCGGTATCTCAATCTCGCCGCCCCTGGGAAGCGAGACGAATACCGAGCGCTCCGCCCTCGCCCTTTTGCCGAGCGTGTGGCCAAAAAGCGCATGTGCCGCTGCCTTTGCTCCGGCAGCGGCACATGTGCCTGTCGTGAAACCTTTTCTCAAAGCCTTTTGAGCCTTCATTTACGCCTTCAGGGTATCGCCGTCCTCCCTGGACGGCCCCTTCCAGAAGGACCAGACGCCTGCTATCATCGCTCCGAGAAGCGCGGAGAGCAACAACCCCTGGAGGGTCTCAGGCGTAAGCACATGGTACCGCTCCGGCTCGATCGCGGATAACATCGCGCCTCCGGCCCGGAGCAGTAGCCAGATGAGGGTCGAAGTGAATACCGACCTCGCGTAGATGTTCCCGAAGGGTATGAACCTCGCGCCCGCGCCGATGAAAGCGCCGGCTACCACCCCGAAAAGTCCGCCTCCGAGCGTGAACGAGACGGCATCATGGACGAGCCCCGCCTCGGGCGCAAATGCGCCCGTCGCCGAGTTCACGGCCATCGACACGAGCCCCCAGAGGACGCCTCCGGCGGCCCCGACGATAATCCCGTCCTTTACGCCGAACTTTAGTGGCATGGCATCCCTATCACGTGCCTGAAGTCATGGAACGCGTCGTGCACGCCCGGCGCCACCGACTCCATGCCGAACGCTACGACTACCATCGCAGACGCTATCAGGACCAGTGCCGCTGCCCCGATAATCATCCACCCCGTATTCTCTCTCCCAAGTATCCTTTCCATCCCGCACCTCCTTATAGATTATTCAGTATAAATATATGCTGTTCGAGTACGCCTTTACAAGGCCCCAGTGATTATACCCGAAAAACCTCTCTTTGATAACCAGAAAAAAGAAGGACGCCTGCCCTCCTTAAAAGAACGCCTGCAACCGCAGGCCGTACACGAGGAACGAATCCGCGTTCTCGTCCCCGCCGGGGGCGACGACGTACTGTATGTCAGGCGTTATGTGGAAGCCAGCCTCATCATCGGCGTGGGCGAGCGCCATGTTATAGTAAAACTCGGCGTAATGCTCGGCGCCGGAAGCGAAGGCAGGGTCCTGGGAAACGAGATAATCCTCGTAGTCCTGGCCCATGAGCGTAACTCCGTATCCAAACCCGGCCCTGTCGTTCACTCTCCCGAAGGCGCCGCCGTTTACGTGGACGCCGGCGGCAAGGAACTTGTCGAACTGCGCGACCTTCTCGTCCTGCATGCCGGCCCTGAACCATACGCCGAGGCTGTCGGTAAGATACTGGTCAAATGAGACGCCGAAGCCGGTGTTCGTCTCATCAAAGAGCGTAGCGTCATTCGGGTTCGCGGTCGTGCTGATGTCGTCTCTCCCCTGGCGCATCCAGTAATAGAGCCTGTAATGGCCGTCCCTGTCCATGAGACTCAAGTTCAGGTTCGCCTCAGCCATGAGGAAGGGCTTGTCGAAGGCGTCGGCGTAATCGCCGTTCCCCTCAAACGCGCCGAGCGAGACATCGAAAGCTTCCGAAGGGACAAAGGTCGCCCTTATACCGGGGCTGTAGAAGTTCTCTGTGCCTCCGAACTCTATCGCGGGGTTATTGACGAAGATGTTCGCGAGGAACTGCGCCCGCTCGTTATTAGCGAAATCATTGGCGTCGAAGTAGCCGGTCGGGTCGAGCTGGCCAACGGAGACCGTGAGCGTCTCATAGACATGCTCGTAGTACGCCTGCGTGAGATGCACCCCGTCGTTATCAAAGCCTTCGAGGTCGGCGTTAGTGCCGGTAGCGGACCCGTTCGGGCCGGCAAAGAGTCCGGGCAGCCCCTGCACGCCGGAGCCCTTCACTATGTCGAATACGAGGACCGCCGTGCCGTTCTCCCCGACCGGGGACTCGAAGACGAGGTCCGCCGAGAGCGCGAGGTCGCCCTTGGAGTTGTCAGCCGACGAGCCCTGGCCGATGAGCGTCACGCTTCCTCCGACCTTGAGCCCGTAGAGGCTGTGTATCGGGTGTAGCTTGTGCCCGAGCTCTCCGGCGGGCTCCGTCGCCATCACCTTGTCTTCGAGGTCCTGCACCCTTTTTTTGAGGGCGTCCACTTCGCTCTCAGCCAAGGCCGGAGACGCGAAAAAAAGCGCCCCCGCAAGAAACATCAACATCTTTCTGACCATTCTCGGAAACCTCCTATAAGGTTTATGATGCCTTACTCGTGCTCGTCATGGATGGAGAACGGGCCGTGGCTGTGTATATGTATTATGTCGCCGTGCCTGTGAGTATGCTCGTGTATAATGTTCGCCTTCAAGAGCAGGTCCTTGTCCCCGAGTATCTTGTCGGCCTTATCGTCCGCCGCGATGCCGTGGTCCTCGCCTATGACGATGACCCTGTCGCAGAAGTCGCCTACGAGGCTCAAGTCGTGGGTAGCCATGATTATCGTCTTTTTAAGGTCTTTCAACCCCTGCAGGAGCTCGAAGAGCCAGACCTGCGTCCTCGGGTCGAGCCCGTTCGTCGGCTCGTCAAGCAAAAGGAGGTCCGGGTTCGTCGACAGGACCGAGGCTATCGCGACCTTCTTTTTTTCCCCGCTCGATAAGGTATACGGGGGCCTCTCTTTCAACGCGGAGATGCCGAGCATGTCGAGGAGCGCCGCTACCCTCCTCCTCACCTCGTCTTCCGGCAGTCCCAGCTGGAGCGGCCCGAAGGCGACCTCGTCGAATACCGTAGGGGAGAAGAGCTGTACGTCAGGCTCCGGGAAGACAAAGCCCGTGCGCTCCCTGAAACACCTCTGGAACGGGCCGTTGAGCGTCCTTTCGTCGAGTATATCGCCCGCGAACCTCATCTCCCCTGAGGTCGGGAAGACGAGCCCGTTCATGATCTTTAGGAGTGTTGACTTTCCACTCCCGTTCGCGCCCAAAATGCCGAGGGACTCGCCCTGTGCAGCTGAGAAGCTTATGCCTTTCAGCGCATATCCCTCGCCGTAAGAGTAGCTGATGCCGGAGAGCCTTAAAACCTCTTGTGCCATGGGTATCGCCCTTGCCCTAAACGCCGAAGGACAGGAAGAGGAAAAAGAGGGTAAGGAAGATCCAGATATAGTCCCTTCCCTCCATCCCAGGGGCCCTGAGCGTCCTTAAGCGCCCGTCAAAGCCCCTCGATATCATCGCCATGTTGACCTCTTCGGCGTAACTAATGGATCTCTTTAGTATCAAAGCCATCCTCGACCCCGCCCACCCCTGGGCTTCTGAAAGTTTCACAGTAGCTATGGTCCTCGACTTCCTCGCAAGGACCGCGTCCTCGGCTGTCTTTAAAAGGACGAATATATACCTGAACGTCATGTAAAGCGCGGTGACGAACAGGTGCGGGACTTTAAGCTCCTTAAGCCCGCTGAAAAAGTCGGCCTGCCTGGTGGTCAGCAGGAGGAGCGAGGAGAGAGCGACCATAACTCCCACCCTTAATATCAGGAAGAGGCCTGTTTCAGCGCCCTCTCTCGTAACCGAAAGGCTTAAGCCGCCTATTGAGACGCCGAAGACCGGGGCCCCCGGGGTTATGAACTCAAAAAAAACAGGTATCGCTATGACGGACGTGAAAAATAGCGGCGGCGCGACCCTCTTGGCTAACGACGCCGCGCTCACGTTCGAAAGAGACATCGCTACCGCCGTTATTACAAGCGCCCCTATGAGCATGAACGCGCTCCCGGTCAGCGAGCCGGCGAGTATGAGAAACAAAAAACCGGCTATCCTCGCCTTGGGGCTTAATGACTGGAGCGCGCCAGGCCTGTCGGCCGCGCCGGAAGAGAGTGTCGCGCGCATGAAGGCCGAGATGTTCATAAGGGTCTTGTCCAGAAAACCGTGCGTCCCGCCCTTGCCCGCAGGACACAACTCTCCGCGCGGCTCCTTCAGCCAGTCCGGCAACCTCACTTCCGCCATCTTCTCCCCCAAAGGTAGATTGCGCACACGGCTACAAGACTGCCTACCACGGCTGATACTATGTATATAATGGCAGACCCGATCCTGCCTTCAGCCGACGGGTGCCCGTAGCCAGGGAGCGCGCCCTTCCACGCCCCCTCGTAACTCGCCATGCCCGAAGGGACATAGCCGATCATCCCGAGTAACTCATCTCTCCCCCACTCGCCCCACGGCGTCCCAACGGCGAGCAGGCCCAAAGGCGTTAAAGCCGCGAGTATCACGAGCGTGGTCCAGAGCGGACGCGCGCCTGTCTTTGCCTTTGCCGCCCCTCCCACAGCCGCCTTCTCCATGTAGGAGACGACGAGCGCTGTGCCAAGCGCCTCGACCGGCCCTAAAAACAGCGCGTGCGGGACCATCATAGCCGGTATCGAAATCGATAGAGGGTACGGCGCGTACAGGGGTCTCCCGTCTGCGCCAGCCGATATAACAGTCTGTATCCCGAGCTCAATGCCGACGGCAAGGGCCGCGAGGTTCACGGCAACATAACCGGCGACTGCCGCAGCTGCTATCTTCCTCGCGCGGCCAGGGGTCCCGAACGAGATCATTTTGAACGAATAATATCCGGCGAAGCTCATTATAAAGGCCATGTTGAAGCTGTTCGCGCCTATGGCGAGCACCCCGCCGTCGCCGAAGAGGAACGCCTGCAAGACCAGCGCGAGGCTGAGCGCGATCACGCCCGCCCAGGGGCCGAGCGCGATTGATACGACGACACTCCCGACCATGTGCCCGGATGAGCCCCCCGGGATCGGGATGTTGAACATCATTATTACGAACGTAAAGGCCGCGCCGAGCGCGAGAAGAGGCAGATTTTTGAGCTTAAGCTCTGATTCGACCCGCTTTGAGGCGAAGTACCAGACCGGCAACATCCCGGCAAAAAAGACGGCGCAGGTCTTCGGGCTCAGGTATCCGTCCGGTATGTGCATTAAGAAAACCTTCTTGTAAAACTACTCGAACGCGAGCTTGGCCGCTTCAATTAGGAGCGCGTTGACTATCGCGACCGCTACCGTTGACCCGCCCTTCCTGCCTGAAGATGCGATAAAGGGCACTGAGCTCTTCATAAGCTCGGCCTTCGCCTCCTCTGCGCCCACGAACCCGACCGGCACGCCTATGACGAGCGCGGGGCTGGCCTCGCCCTTCCTTATGAGGGATAAGAGCTCGTTCAGAGCCGTAGGCGCGTTCCCTATGGCCACGACCCCTCCTTCCATCGAAGGCGCCGCCTTCCGCATGGAGGCCGCGGTCTTGGTCATCCCCTCGGCCTTCGCCATGCGCTCCACGTCCTTATCCGACGAAAAACAGAGCACGCGCGTGCCGGGAAAGAGCCTGTACTTCATTATCCCGGCCTCGACCATCCTGACGTCTGTCACTATCGCTCTTCCAGCCCGGAGGGCCTTGAGACCCGCCTCTATCGCGCCCGGGCTGAACTTCAATATCTCCTTGTACTCGAAGTCGGCTGTCGTGTGTATGACCCTCTTCAATACCGGGAGCTCTCTGTCAAGATGCGTTGTGGCGCCGAGCTCCTTTTCGATGAGCGAGAAACTCTCCTTTTCAATCGGGTGCTGGCCCTCGGGCTTATCTACCGCCCCGACGGACTCTTCTATCCTCTCGACGGTTATATCGACGAGCCTTTTATCGAACCCGATGTTCCGTGTAAGCTTGATCTCAAGCCCGTTGTGGCGGCCCTTGGCCTCCTCCAGCTCATTCGGCAGGTCCTTTGTCACGTGGAGCCCCATGTATAAGAAATACGGCATGACGGCTATGTCCGTAAAGCCCCTGCCTACGAGCTCATCGACACCCTCCTGGAAGTCCGGCCTTTCAAGCTGAAGGAATGCAGGGAGGACGGCGTCATAACCGCCGATCGCCTCTACCTCCCTGGCAACCTCCCTTAATGTTTCGTTCGCCTCTTTCGCCTTTGACCCGTGGCCGAGGAGGAGCACCGCCCTCTTTTTGCCATTGCATTTTCCCGCGCCAATCATCAAACCCTCCCTGCGACTCAAAATAAAAAAACCCCGCTTCAAAAAGAAGGGGGGCCGGAAACGATAAAACCTCTCCAATACCCTCACCCTCTTTACCTTCGAAGGATCCGTGAGGCATTATCAAGGCAGGTCTCCTGACTTACGGGTCATCCTAATCTCCGCAACCTTCCCGGCGACCAGCCAGTGGCTCAATACGCGGATTTCGTAACCGTTTACAGTGGCGGGTCCGTTCCCGATTCTCCGACGGCAGTCGCGGTTATCAGCGACTGCCGCACAGACCACGGGATTCCCTTTTCAAGCCCTTTTGGGGCGCCCTGATACGTGCTGGTCAATCATTACATCTTTGGAAAGTATGTGTCAAGGAAATACGGGGCGGATACGAATGGCGTTCACTTTACACATCTTGGGCGGGTTCAAGGTTGAACCCTGAACCCATTTATTCGTAACTCGACATACGCCTTGTATGGGCTCGCCGAATCTTCTGCACAATACCGTTTTGCTCGCTCCGCGCGCTTTGCGTTTTTTTAATTCCGGCATACTTTGATTTTTGCCTTTTGCGCCCTGCCGGGCTTTTTTCGGCATGGGGCTTCGCTCCCTCCGCCCTCCGCCCTCCGCCCTCCCCCGCTCGGCGCGGGGCCAATTTCAAATCGGGGCACTTAAGTCTACCTGAAGCACAGTTGTCCGATACGGATTTGCCAGTCCGGCGAGGACCGCTCGCCCCTTAGGGCGCTGTCGCGCCTTTTTACTTCCCCGGCTCGCTCATATGACTTCCTCCCTTAAGGTCGCTCACCCCATGCCTGGGGTGTTTTGAAAAACAAAAAAGAATTTGTTTTTGTTCTGTCTTTACAAACACACAGGCGCATGGCGGAGAGCGCCTCAGGGAGGGAGAGGCGAGCGCGCCGGGGTGGATTAGACGCTTGCGCTCGGCGCGCAAACAACTATGAAATGAGCGCGCAAGGGGCGCGCGAGCGGGTGGGGGAGGAAGAAAGCGCTTGGAGCCATGCGAATGAGCGCGCGGAGCGCGCAAAAAGGCTTTTTGGCAAACAGCATCGCCCGGCGCAGTTTAGTCACGGAATTATGGGGTTCAGGGTTCAAACCTGAACCCGCAAGAGAAAAACACCCCTGCGGCGAGTACCTACTCCCCCCTCATCCTCACGACCGCGTCCAGAATCCGTTCCGCTATCTCGTCTTTATCAAGCGGCGGGAGCGTCTCTGTCTCGCCCTCGCGGTCTATGATCGTTACCTGGTTCGTGGGGCTGTCGAGCCCTGCCGGGGTGTTGGCTACGACGAGGTCGAGGTTCTTCTCATCTCGCTTCTTCCTCGCGTTCTCCTCCATATTTTCGGTCTCAAGCGCGAAGCCGACGAGGATCTGTCCGTTCTTTTTCAACTTGCCCATGGATTTCAAGACGTCTGTCGTCCTCTCCATCTCAATCGACAAGGTCTTCGCGTCCTTCTTGACCTTCGCCGGATAGCTCTTTGTCGGCCTGTAATCGGCTATGGCCGCGGACATGATGACGAGCGTGGATTGCGGGAAGTACCTTACGCAGGCGTCGTTCATCTCCTCGGCGGAAACTACCTGAACGAACTCTATGTTCGCCGGCCTCGGGAGATAAGACGGGCCGCTGACCAGCACCACCTCGGCGCCTCTCCTCCGCGCGGCCCGGGCGATCGCGTAGCCCATCCTGCCCGAAGACGCGTTCGAGACGAACCTGACAGGGTCTATCGCCTCCCTCGTCGGCCCGGCTGAGACGAGGACCTTCTCGCCTTTCAAATCCTTTACGCTCAACGCCTCCTCGGCGGCCTCCATTATCTCATCCACCGGGGAGAGCCTGCCCTTGCCCTCGTACCCGCAGGCGAGCTCGCCGGACGCCGGCCCGACAAAGTGATAGCCCAGGGATTTGAGCTTCTCGCAATTGCCTCTTACGATTTTATTCTCCCACATGTGGCAGTTCATGGATGGCGCGATAAGGACCGGGGCAATCGTCGCCGACAATACCGTCGTAAGGAGGTCGTCGGCTATGCCGGACGCGATCTTCCCTATGATGTTCGCTGTTGCCGGGGCGACGATCACAAGGTCCGCCTTATCGGCGAGGTCTATGTGGCTTATCCGCGTGCCTTCGGCGAGCTCGAAGAGGTTGTCATGGACCGGGTTCCTCGCGAGGGTCGAGAGGCTCAAAGGCGTGATGAACTCGCGGGCTGACCTCGTCATGACCGGCCAGACCGTCGCCTCAGCCTTTACAAGGAGGCGCGTAAGCTCGAGCGCCTTGTAAGCCGCAATCGCGCCGGTGACCCCGAGGACTATCTTTTTGTCCCTGAGTACCATTATCGCCCCTCTTTTGCCATGTCGAGCACGAACGGGTTCATCATTTTCTCCCTCCCTATGGTCGAGGAAGGGCCGTGGCCGGGGAAAACCTTTACCGCGTCCCCGAGCGGGAGTATCTTCTTACTGATGGACTCCATGAGTTCGTCAAAAGACCCGCCCTCGAAGTCGGTCCTGCCGACAGAGCCCGCGAAAAGCGTGTCGCCGGTAAAGAGGTCCCCGTTCTTCCTATCAAAAAAGCAGACCCCGCCCCTCGTGTGCCCTGGCGTGTGCAGGACTTCGAGCGTAAGAGAGCCTGCCTGAAGCTTCATGCCGTCTTCCAATAGCTCGTCGGGCGCGCCCTGTTTGGGTATCTTCACGCCGTATAGTATGCCATGGTCCTCTGCCTCATCCAGCAGGGGCGCGTCCTCGGAATGTATGGCAAGGACGCCTCCTTGCGCCTTCATCTGCGCGTCCCCGCCGACATGGTCGAAGTGGCCGTGGGTGTTTATAATGTACGCGACGGAGAGCCCTTCTTTCTTGAGTTCTTGCGCTATCATGTCAACATCCCCGCCCGGGTCGATGACAAAGGCGGGACCATTCTCCCAGACGATGTAGCAGTTGACGTCGAGCGGCCCGACAACAAGCGTCTTTATCATTTCTGCCAGCCCTTTATCTTGTCGGCGTACCTGGTTATGAGCTCTCTCGCCTTCTCTTCGGTCGAGGCCTCGGCGGTTAGATGGAAGTAGGGCTGGTCCTGCGAGGGATACGCGACTACCCAGTCGTCGCCGAAGTTTATCTTTATGCCGTCGAGCAGAACGGTGTCGAGCCGGAGCGAGTCCTCGGCGAGCATCCTCATTATAGTCCCCTTGTCCTCGAACGAGCAGGTGACCTTGTCCTTTATTATTATGGACGGCGGTATCTCCCTTATGAGCTTGTGGAGGCGCGCCCCCTGCATGGCGAGCATCTCGAGGAGCTTTACTATCGCATACATGCCGTCGAAGTTCGGCTGGAACTCGGGGAAGATGAAGCCGCCCGACTGCTCGCCGACGAAGAGCGTCCCCTCCTCTGCCGCGGCCTCCATGAGCCCCCTCGCCGTCGTCTTCGTCCTCTTTACCGTAAAGCCGTAAGTCTCGGCGAGCCGCTCTATGGCGCGCGACGCCGTTATAGGCACGGCTATCGTCCCTTTCTTCCCCCCTGCGCGGCTGCACTTCATGGCGAGGAGCGCCATTATATTAAGCGCGGTGTCGCCGTCTATCGCCTCCCCGGTCTCGTCAAACAGGAATATCTTCTCGCCGCCGGCGTCGAGATAAAACCCCAGGTCCGCGTCAAGCGACCTTACGATAGAAGAGAGCTGGTCGATCGACTTCTGGAACTCCTCGGCCGTCTTCGTCGTCTTCTCCCCGTCGAGGTTCGCGTTAAGGGCGATGACCTCGCAGTTGAGTCTGCCGAGTATCGACGGGAAAATCCTCGACGAGGACCCGTATGAATAGTCCAGTATCAGCTTGAACCCCACGGAGCTTATCGCCTTCGCGTTGATGGTGGATGTGAACCCGTTCTGGTAGTACTCGAACCCGTGTATGGGGAATACCATCTCCCCGGTATCCTCCATCGGCACGCGCTCGAAGTCCTCCCTGAAAAAAAGCTTCTCTATCGTCTTTTCGTACCCCGGGTGGAGGTCGAGCCCCTTGCTGTCGAAGAACTTAAGGTCGAGCAATTTCGGGTCGAAGGGCGATCTCCTCGTGTGCACGCCGCCCACTTCGCTCCCCCCGCGCGCGAGGAACCTGACGACCGGCATCGGCGTCACGCCGTAGTCGTGGACGTTCACTCCTGTCGATAATATCCCGGTCATGACCGCCCTGTTTATCATCCTGGAGGTCTTGTGCGCGTCCCTGCTCGTGGAGACGGTCGAGCCTTTCTTAAGAGACGCGCCGTAGGCCGCCCCGAACTTCGCCGCGAACTCGGGCGTGAGCTCGATGTTCGCGAGGCCCGTTACGCCGTAGGTCGAGAATATGTGCCTCGACCACCTCTCTCCCCAGATGAGGGATGACGCGAGTATCGCCTCATCCTCGACGGTCTTATGCGGCCACACCTTCACGTTCGCCTTAAGCGTGCTGTTCCTGCCGATCTTGCAGTGGTCGCTGACGATAACGCCCTCGGCAAGGTGGGCCTTCTCGTATATCTCGGTATCGTTGCTTATTACGTTCTCCTGGAGAAACGCGCCTCTGGCGACCTTTACGTTATTCCAGAGGACCGAGTCGATAATGACCGCGCCCTCTTCAATTACGGTGTTCGCGCCGATTATGGAGTTCGATATGCGGGTGTCGGCCTCTATCTTGCAGTTCTCGCCTATGACTATCGACCCTTCCAGCTTCGAAGTGAAGTCTATCCTCGATCCCTTGCCCACCCAGATCTTCTTCTCGTTTATCCTCTCTCCCGGTATGCTCACATGGACCTTCTCCTGGAGTATGTCCATGTTCGCGGCCCGGTACTCCTCCAGAGACCCTACGTCCTTCCAGTACCCCTCGGCGACGTATCCGTAAATCGGCTCGTCCTTCTGGAGGAGCAGGGGGAACAGGTCCTTGCTGAAATCGAACTCCTTGTCCTTGGGGATGTAGTCGAGGACTTCTTTTTCGAGGATATAGATGCCTGTGTTTATCGTGTCGCTGAAGACCTCGCCCCAGCTCGGTTTTTCGAGGAACCTTACGATGCGGCCGAGCTTATCCGTTATGACTATGCCGAAGGGGAGCGGGTTCTGGACCCTCGTAAGGACGATCGTGGCCACGGCCTTCCTCTTCCTGTGGAACTCAAGGGCCTTGTTGAGGTCGAGGTCGGTGAGCACGTCCCCGCTTATTATAAGCGTCGTGTCGTCGGCCATCTTCCGCATGGCGCTCCCGACCGCGCCGGCTGTGCCGAGATCGACGGTGAGCGTTATGTAGTCTATTTTCACCCCGAGGTGCTCTCCGTCCTTGAGATAATCCGATATCATCTCCGGCTGGAAATAGAGGAGGGCAGTCATGTCCGTTATCGAGTTGGCCTTCAGGAGCTCTATTATATGCTCCATCATGGGCCTGTTGGCCATCGGGACCATCGGTTTCGGGAGGTTGTTCGTAAGGGGGCGGAGCCTCGTGCCGAAACCCCCGGCCATGATAACGGATCTCAAGTTGTGCCTCCTTGGAGTTTTTAAGGGAGTAAAACGCGGGTTTTAAGGAAACCCCGGGTCATCTCCGGGGTTTTTCGATTCTATCAGCAAATAATTTGGCCGTCAAGACGCGTCTGCCCCGTCTCAAACAAGCTGAAACCGCCATTTCAGGGCTTGGCCCCCTCGTCTCCCTTAAAGTGTTTGACTTGCCACCCCTCCTTATGATAAACGTCTTGTGTTTTAGTTCCCCCTTGACAACTCAACCAAGCAACGTGCCCTTTTGAGGCAGGGGGACCTATGGCTCTGAACGGCGGAAATACCGGCAAAGGCAACGGAGAGGGCAAAGACGGCAAGGGCAAGGGGGGCGGCAACGAGCCCGGCCTGTTCAAGAACCTCGCCATGCTCTCCTCCATCGGGATAGCCTTTGTCGCGGCGACTTTCATCGGCCTCGTCATAGGCATCTATCTGGACAGGTACTTCGGGACTTCTCCCTGGCTGACTATCATATTCCTCGTCTTCGGGATAGCGGCGGGGTTCAAGAACGTCTACGACATGATAAAGAAGTATGCGTCTTCTGTTTAACCGCGGGCTATTGAAGGGAGCGCCTCTCTCGCTCCGGATACTCTTTTTCAACATCCTCGTCTGCGCAATCGGCTCGGCCCTTGCCTTAACGTACTGGCAGGGGCGCTCAACCGGTTTCGCGGCGGGCTTCGCGATAGGGCTCGCCAACGTCTTCTGGTTGCTCCGTATCGCGAGGAAGGGCGTCGCGTGCGAGCCCGGACGAGCGGGCAGGATGGTGGCAAGGAGCTATTATCTCCGGTTCGCGGCGACCGCCGCGCTCCTCGCCTTTTTGATATCAAGGGGGCTCGTGGGGCCGATCCCGCTCGTCATAGGGCTCTCTGCCTCGATATTCACGACACTCGGAGTACTTATCTCTTTCGCTTTTGAGGAGGAAAAGACAAGATGCACGGAATAATACTGCCAGTATTCGGACTCCCGGTCCATACCGCGATAATGATATACATCATTATCGGGCTCGCGATATTCGCGGCCATTGCGGGGAAGCGTTTCACCCTCGTGCCGGGCAAGATGCAATCGTTGCTTGAGCTCGTCGCCAGCGGCTTCCTGAACATGGTGGACGAGAACATGGGGCACAAGGGGAGGAAGTACTTCCCGTTCATACTGACGCTCGCTGTATTCATCTTCATCTCCAACGCCCTGGGATTGGTGCCCGGCCTCCTCCCGCCGACCGCTAACCTCAACTGCACCCTCGGGCTCGCGCTCGTCGTCTTCTTCATGACCCACATAATAGGCGTCAAGGAGCACGGGCTAAAGTACTTCAAGCACTTCGTCGGCCCTGTCTGGTGGCTCGCGCCGCTCATGATACCGATTGAGATAATCGGGCACCTGGCAAGACCCCTCTCGCTCTCGCTGAGGCTCTTCGGCAACATGATGGGACACGAACAGATAGTGATGGTCCTTTTGATACTCATGCCCATAGCATACCCGCTCCTCGCGGTATCTACCGCCTTGGGCATACTCGTCATATTCATCCAGGCCTTCATATTCGCGCTCCTCTCCATGCTGTACCTCGGCGGCGCGTTGGAAGAGGCCCACTAAGATTATTAAGTCCCTCAAGGCCGCGGCTTTCGCCGCGGCCTTTTTGATTTTCAGGCACTTGCGACCCATGGGACCGCTCGACGCGGGGCCAAATTCAAATCGGGTGACCTCGGCATTATTAGGGTAGAGACATAGGATACGGATTTGCCCGTCCGGCGAGGACCGCTCGGCGCGGGGCCAAAATTATCCCGGGAGCCCCTCGGCCTAGCAAGCATTCCCTGCTCGATACGTATTTGCCCGTCCGGCGAGGACCGCTCTTGACAGTCAAGTATTTGTTCGTTATAATATTTAGCACTCGAATGTCGGGAGTGCTAAAGGTGGTTGGAAAGACGCCGATATGGTCTTCGGGTGTTTGCATAGCAGTATAAGGGCCTTTATCGCGTTCTTGTACACATAAACGCTAAGAACGCAAGAAATGGCTTTAGACAAGGCGCGCGACGAGGAAAACCGCAGGCGTACTTGGTGTGTACGTCAAGGATTTTTCGAGGAGTGCAACGCAGTATAAGGACATTTATCGCGTTCTTGTACCAATAGGGAGAATATGAGTCTACCAATATTATCCGATTCCCTGCAAAGTTACCTTGTAGAAATCAACAGATACCCTGTACTCTCACATGATGAGGAGTACGAGGTAGCCCTCAGGTATTACAAAGGACGCGCCTTGGACGACGCGCACAAGCTCGTCGTCGCCAACCTCCGCTATGTCGTTAAGATCGCGCTTGAGTTCCGTAACTACGGCATGCGGCTTGTGGACCTCATCCAGGAGGGCAACATCGGCCTGATGACGGCTGTAAAGAAGTTCAACCCCTTCAAGGGCTTCCGCCTCATCACCTACGCGACCTGGTGGATAAAGTCGTGCATACAGGAATTTATCCTCAGGAACAGGGGGATGGTCAGGCGTAACGGCAGGGAGCTTAAGAAAAAGCTCTTCTACAGGAACTCGGGGAAGAGTCTCAACGCCGCGTCCGTCAATGGCGCGATCGACGAGAGGCTCTCCCTTCCTAAACATATTGCCGGGCCAGTAGACGCCTCTGACCTGTCCCTCGACTCTGCTATCTCTGACGGCGCGGATACGCACCTCGACATGCTCCGTGACGAGGGGCCCGGGCCGGTAGAGACGGTCGCGGAACGAGAGTCGATGGCCCTCGTCAAAAAAGAGGTCACAGGCGCGCTCGCCCTGCTGAGCGACAGGGAGCGGACCGTCGTAGAGACGAGGCTCATGTCGGACGACCCAGAGAGCCTCCAGTCAATAGGTGCGCGGCTCGGGCTTACGCGCGAACGCGTCAGGCAGATAGAGGGCGCGGCGATAAAGAAGCTCAAGAAGAGCCTTGAGAGGCTCTCCCCGGAACCCGTTACAGCGTAAAATCAACCGGGCTTCCTGTTTTATCATACAAAAACAAAACCCCCTGCGGACCTCCGCAGGGGGTTTTGTTTTCCTACCTTAACGGCGGCGGGAGCAATGGCCTCAAAGGAATTACCGGAGGGTCAGGGACCTCTTCGGCGTGGCGGATGGCGTCCTCCGCCTCCTTTATCGCCTGCCTCGCGTTAATCAAGGCCTTCTCCGCGTGCTTGTTGCGGGTGTGCTTCTTGGAGAGCTCGAAGTGGTCTATCGCCTCCTTGATGTGGTCAATGCCGACCTTCATGTGCTTGATCCCCTCGTGCGCGTGCTCGTCGGCCATCGAGACCGCCGGGGCCCCGAAGACCGCGACTGCCATTAAGGTCGCGATTGCGCCTGTCACAATACTTCTTTTCATCTTTGGCCTCCTTCTTGTTTAGCATTCCTTGCGTTCTTATTAATCGCATTATGGGGGAAAAGTCAAAATTCAGCACTCCCCCCCCCCCACGGGCCGCCGATCGAATGAGCCTTAAGCCCTTCTTCGCCTGAGAAGGACCGCGAGGGCCGCAAGGAGCGATATCGCCGAGACCGCAAGCCCAATCTTGAAGCTCGTCGGGGAGTAATAGAACCTGACGAGGCTCTTTCCGGCCGGGACCCTTGCTGAGACGAGACCATTGTGACTGACGGCTTCCTCCGCCACCCCTTCTGCCTTCCAGCCCTTGAAGAAGTTCTGGTTCAATACGAGTATGTCGTCAGAGGGGGATTCCGCCTCGACGATAACTTCATTCGGGGAAAACTTCCTGATAACGACCGCCCCTCCCCGGCTCGCGAGATACGCCTCTCCTGTGTAATAGGGGTTAAGCCTCCCCGCCTCGTCCCCGTAAGGAGAAACCGCGGTAGGCGGGTGCATCGATTCATAACAGTTGGCGACCCCGATGTTCTTAAGAAAGTTCGGATAGTTCGTCTTCGTGGGGTCGACAACCACTATCTGCGTGAACTCGGCGTTTGGGGTAAGGTTAAACGGCGGCTCGGTGAAGGCGTCCCTCAATACAGGCCTTGCAACCGTTATCATCTCAATAAAGACGAGGACGATAATGGCGACGACAGCGGGTCTGGCGAGCCGCCATTTGTCGGATTTGCCCTCAAGCCTGGAGAGGGCGTAGCCGCCCACGACCGAGAGCGAGAATATAAAAATCGGCATTATCCTTGAAGGCCCGTGGAGGGAGCTGAAGACAGGCAACTTCCGCAAATACGCCCAGATATTCACGGGCGCGAAGTCGCCCATGGACAGGAGGAGCGAGATCACAGAGAGCGAGAGCCAGACCCACATCCTCCGTATGAACGCGAACCCCGCGACAAAGAGCGCGAACGCCGCGACACCGACAAAGGCCCCGTACTCCTGCCAGCCCCAGGGCCGCTCGCCCTTCCAGAAGGAGCGGAGGTACTCCTTTTCGTCTTCGTCCGCCCCCTTGTAGAACTCTCCTGCCTGCGCCGTCACCCTCTGGTCCCTCTTAAATAGAGAGTCCTTGAGTATAGCGCCCGAGTTGTACTGCACGGCGGAGGTCTTTCTCGGAAAACTGGAGATGAACTCGTACTGCGGCAGGGACTTTACGGCGCTGAATGAGAACGTTATGACGGCTATTATAAAGAGGCTCAAGAGAGGGCTTATCGACCCCTTCGAGACCGCATAGAGTATCGAGAAGAAGAAAAGGAATATGGCCGTGACGGTCGTCGGATAGACCCCTCCGGCGAGTATCATCCATGCCCAGAAAAGGCCGGACAGGATGAAACTTTTTATGGACCGCTCCTCGACTGACTTTACATAGAAGGCGACGACATACGGCAGGAGCGCAAACGGCAGGAATCCTGAATGGCCTTCGGTTATGCGGAGCGCGTACCAGCTGCTCATGATGTACGCGACGGGCGGGAAAAGCGAAGAGACCCTGCCGAGCCCGAGCGTGCGGGAGAGCATATACATGCCCCACATGCCGAGGACCGTAAAGAGGACTATGACGAGCTTTACGCCGACGACCTCCCCGAAAAGGAGGACTAAGACATATGCCGGGGAGAGGAACGAGAGCTCGGGGCTCGCAAGCATCGGGGCCCCGCCGCAGAAGTACGGGTTCCATAGCGGGAACTGCCCGTATTCGAGTATGGTCTTCAAGGGCGCGGCGTGGTAGAAGAACTGGCTGTCCCAGTCGGCCACGCCGATGTTCCGGATATCGGCGAGCACCGGCGAAATATAGATGAGCGCGAGCGCCGCGAGGACCGCAAGAGGGACGTACTTGCGTATTATCGTCCTATCGCTACGCATTAGCCGTTTATCACTCGGCCCGCCTGGCATTCTCTCCCTGCCCGCCATAATCGAGGCGCGCGGCCCTGTTCGCGGTCTCGGAATAGACCTTTACTGAAGATACAGTATAATACGGCCGCCCCTTCACCTCGTTCAATATCCTCATGATATATTCGCCGAGGACCCCGAGTATGAAAAAGAGGCCTGAAAAGACGCACGAGAGGAATACCATTATCGCGGTCCAGCCCTCGACCACGTTCTCGAAGAAGTAGCCGTATATCGCCCAGCCGCCTATGGCGAGCGAAAAGAGAAAGAGCGCCGCGGACAAGAAGTGTATGAGCTTTATGCCTATGTTCGAGTACCCGATGACTACGTCAAGCGCGAGGTCGAGGTCCTCGTACCAGGACCTGCCGCTCCCCGCCCTCGATGCCGAGCGATAGACGAGGTTCTTCTTCGGATACCCGGTGAGGAGATAGAGCGCCTTCCTGTAACGGAACTTCTCCTTCAAGTTCAGCATCGCGTTTATCGCGCGCCTCGACGCGAGCCTTACCGTCTCGGAGGTCATGTGCAGGTCCGCGTAGGAGACCCTGTTTATGAATTTGTAGAAGAGCCTCGACGTCATCGACTGGGCGGCCTCCGGGACCCCGGCGACGATGTCGTACCCGGTTACGGCGGCTTCAAACATCCCGCGGAGGAACTCCTCGGTGCAGTCCGTATCGATCGAGTCCATCTCGTAGACGAAGTCGCCGACGGACTTGTGCAACCCGGCGGTCATCGCGGGCTCGAGGCCGTGCCTCCAGGGGAGGTTTATTAGTATGAGGTTGCCGTTCAAGCCCCTGGACGCCTCCTCGACCTCTCTTGCAGTATCGTCCGTCGAGCCGTCGTTAACGACGATTATCTCGTGGCACTCGAAGGTCGAGCTGAGATAATCGTCGACGGACTTAAGGAACCCGGCGACCCTTGAGCCGCCGTTATGCGTATAGGCTATGAATGATACGAAGACCTTGTACTTCATCAAAGCACCTCATCGAGGTCGTAGACCGTGTTTATCTTCCCCGAAAGGACCGAGACGAACGAGGGTTCATCAGAGAGCCTCATCGTAATCGTCGGCCTCGAATCGTCGAGCTCGGCGGCGAGGAGTATCGGCTTTATCGCGAAGAGCGAGCCTTCGTAACCCATCTCCATGCCCGGGGAGAGGTACTTCTTCGCGAGCTGGTTCATGTACGGAAAGGCCGTCTCCGGCTTCGCCGGACAGGTGTTGCAGTTCGCGAGCTGTCCGGGCGTGCACTCCGGGTTCCCTGCCTGACAGGCGAAGACCGGCAGTTTCTCGTAGGAGCTTAAGTGAGGGGTGAACGCGACGGAAGTGAGCGAATGGCTCCCGGCGAGCCCGAAAGGCATGACCGAGAAGAACTGCCCGTCCATGACGGTCAGCCCCGCTTCCTTAAGCCTTTCGCCTACGCCTACCATTATTACCTCGCATATCTCGTACTTGATATTCATCGGCTGAAAGCCGAATTTTGCCAAGACCTGATTAGCACTCGAATAGGTGGCGTTCAAGACCGCCGGGGCCTCGACCTTAGTCCCGTCCTTGAATGCGACGGAGTAGACGCCGCCTTGCCTCTCCGCGCGGTGAAGCCTCGCGCCGAAGAGAAAATCCACCTTTCCGGTCTCCTTCACCCTCTCCATGAGGGCGTCCCGAACAACGAAGGGGTCGAAGGCGTACTCCTCGGTCTCAAATGCCGCCTCCACGTACTGCGGGTTAAAGTACGCTGAGGCGTTTATCTCAGTCGCCGGGATGCCTACGTGGACGCAGAACTTAAGGAACTGGGGCGCGTTTGTGAGCGACCCCACGCTCGAAATCGCGTATATCTTCTTGAACGACCTGTTTATGGCGAAAGGGAAGTCCGCGTTGAACCGGCGGTAGTACATGGCGGTCCTACTCGCGGTCGAAACCGACCTCGGGTAATGGTACCCGTGGTGGACCCTCGCCTGGTTTATCCAGCTCGCCCTCCTGAAGGGGCCGTCCTCGTATTCCACGACGAGGACCTTAATCCCCTTTTTGCCGAGGAACGCCGCCGCGTAAAGGCCGTAGATGCCGGCCCCGAGGATGATGTGGTCGTAACGCATCACCTGGCAGTCCCTCTAAGCCTTATGTACAGACCTAACATATCTCTCATCGACCTGTAAACGTTCCTGAAGCTCGCGCCTGTCGCCGTGCCGTGGAGCCTGGGGTAATGAGGCAACCAGATCTCCTTGACCCTCGCCCCGCGCCTCTTCGCCCGTATGAGGACGTCGGTCTCTATGAACGGGGAATCGCCGGAGATAAGCGTCTTGTCCACAAAACTCATCCTTATGAACTTTATCCAGTGGAGGTCGTAGAACGAGACCCCGAAGAGGAGCTTTAAAAGGAGCTTGTCCATAAAGGTTATGAGCTTCCTCATGGCGCTGTCCTGCCGGTCTTTTCTCCCGGAGATGACTATGTCGTGGTCCGGCAGATACGGCATGAACTTCTCAAGGTCGCAAGGGTCGAACTGCATATCGGAATCCACTATCACGAGCCAGTCGTGTTTGCAGTTCAGGAACGCGTACTTGACAACAGGCCCCCACCCGCCGCCGTTGACCTTCCGGTGGACTACCCTGACGCCTCCGAGCCTTTTTGCCGCCTCGTCGCAGATGCGGGGGGTCGCGTCCGTGGAGCCGTCGTCAAAGGCGAGGACCTCAAACGACCCGCAGTGCCGGGACAATACCCCGTGCGTCCTCTCTATGACCGTCCCTATCGTCGCCTCCTCGTTGAAGGCGGGGATAAAGGCCTGGACGGACTCTTCTATCATCCGGCGTACCCGTTCACGGCCTCGATAACGGCCTCTATCTCATCGTCCGCAAGCTCCGGGAAGATCGGTAGAGACAGGCACCCAACGGATAACGCCTCGGCGTTAGGGAACGCCCCCAACCCGTACCCGAGGTGCGCGTACGCCTTTTGCAGGTGGCACGGGACAGGGTAATGTATCCCGGGGTATATCCCCTCCTCCTCAAGGTATTTCTTGAACCTCTCCCTATCCGCGGTCACTGTAACGAAGAGGTGGTAGACGTGTTCCGCCCAATCTGGCGTCTTCTGGAACTTAAGGAGCTCATTTCTTATGCCGTCGCGATACCTCCGCGCTATCACCCTTCTCTTTTCGTTCCATGAGTCTATATACTTTAATTTCAGGCTTAATACCGCGCCGTGGACGCCGTCCATGCGCATATTGAAGCCTATCTCGTCGTGATAGTATTTCTTTACAGAGCCGTGGTTCCGGAGCGACCTCACCCTTTCGTCTATCGCGGGGTCGTTTGTGGTTATCCCGCCCGCCTCCCCGTAGGCCCCGAGGTTCTTGCCCGGATAGAAGCTGAAGCACCCGGCCACACCCAGGCTACCGGTCCTTCTGCCTTTGTAGAGCGCGCCAACGGACTGGGCGCAGTCTTCTATGACTGAAAGCCCGTACCTTTGGGCGACTTCGGCGACGGAGTCGAAGTCAAAGGGCTGTCCATAGAGATGCACCCCTATGACGGCTTTTGTCTTGCCGGTTATCCGCTTCTCGATAGAAGACGGGTCTATGGTCCATGTATCCGGGTCGCAGTCCGCGAAGACCGGGGTCGCCCCGGCGTGGGATACGCCCCAGGCGGTGGCTACGAACGTATTCGCCGGCACTATGACCTCGTCCCCGGGACCTATGCCGAGGGAGCGGACCGCGAGGTGCAAAGCGTCTGTCCCGCTTGAGAGACCTTCCGAGAACCCGGCGTTGCAATAGGAGGCAAACGCCCCTTCGAACGCGTCGACAAAAGGCCCGCCTGAATAGGCGCCCTCCATGAAGACCTTTTCGAGCGCCGCCTCTATTTCATCTTTAATGGACATATACTGGCGCTGGATGTCGAGGAAAGGGATGACCATGCAGGACAAAAACCTCCGGAACTGCCTGTCGCCATTATACATAATCCTCAATTGCATGAAAAGGATATTTACTAAGGCGTTTCCACGGTCCTTGCCCCAAAAAGCCTTATCCCTCATATAATTACCCCACACAAGGATGCGGACGGGGTAAGCGGATGATTAACTCTTTCAATTTTCCCTTTACAGAGCCCCCTTTAAGTGCTATTAAGTAGTTGATTATTTTGCTTTTTTAAGCTTAAAGGGGGCTGTTTTTTGGAGACGAGGCCGACTGTGGCGGTCATAGACACAGGGGCGCTAAGGCATAACTACGCGGCGCTCAAAAAAAGGACC
>Ga0154409_114_pt1 | contig 71545 bp, 77 predicted proteins | sample RifGroB2_FD_115913 | JGI IMG/M metagenome (GOLD analysis project Ga0154409, IMG submission 115913) | Deltaproteobacteria bacterium GWB2_55_19
GCGGTCAGCGAGGTCTTGCCGTGGTCCACGTGTCCTATGGTCCCCACGTTTACGTGCGGCTTCACCCTCTCAAATTTAGCCTTGCTCATGTCCTCCTCCGGGATTATATGTTTTTATTTTTGTTTTTATCTATTTTTATCTAATTGGCGGAATCTGGAGCCCATGAGCGGGATCGAACCGCTGACCTCTTCCTTACCAAGGAAGTGCTCTACCGACTGAGCTACATGGGCCTTTTATCCTGTTGCGCCGCTTTAACAAGACTGCCTGTTGCCCGCGCCTGCCGGCCCCCGCCTTTTGCCCGTTGCACCGGGCCAGTTGCAAAACGCGGCTTTTCATATATGCTTTATACATGGAGCGGGTGATGGGAATCGAACCCACGCATCCAGCTTGGAAGGCTGGAGTTCTACCATTGAACTACACCCGCAAAAATAAAACCGGAGGCGGCTTCAAATCCGCTCATTATATTAAAAGACTGGTGGAGAGGGGAGGATTCGGTCTTTGTTCGTCGACCTCCTGTCTCCTCACTCCGACCGGCCGCCCTCACTTCCGGCCGCATCCTGCGTCCTAATCCTCCCGAGGGTCGGCGTTCGGGCGGTTTCGAATCGATCTATTAGTATAAAAATCTGGTGGAGAGGGGAGGATTCGAACCTCCGAAGGCTGAGCCAGCAGATTTACAGTCTGCCCCCTTTGGCCGCTCGGGAACCTCTCCGTGCATAAACCAAAACAAAAAAATTCCCGCCCCTTATCTATCCGCCTCTTCGAGGGGGTAAAAGGGATTCGTATAAAATTCCTTGTAGCGCCTACGGATTAAGCTGTTACAGGCACAACGAAACAGGTCTCGCGGCAAATTCCGGCGCCGCCTCTACAAACACACAGGAGAAAGGCCCTAAACCACCTTCGCCCCATTGCCAACACCCATCTCGCCCCTGCCTCGGCGCCTGACGAGACACTGGAGCTGGCGATGGGATTCGAACCCGCAACCTGCTGATTACAAATCAGCTGCTCTACCATTGAGCTACGCCAGCGAAAAATCTGCGGAAATCCCAAAAACAAAAAATGGCAGACTCCACCGCCCTCTGACGGCAGGAACTGAATTGTAATATATAAAACACGCACACTATTTTGTCAAGGCTTTTTTTAAGACAAGAGGATGAGAGATATCGGAAAAAATTACGAAAATCCGGTCCGCCCCGCCGGAGACGGCCGCGGCAGACGGACAATCTCCTTACTTTTTCCAGGCCGCAAGGCTTATTGTTTCCCGGCCTGGAACGCGCTTATCCCGCGAGTCCGGCAGAGGAGCCTTTTCGGGACGCGCTCATTATGCCGGAATTTTGCCCGACTTGCCAACCCTTTTATTTCCTGCCCTGTCTGGTACTCAAAAGGAAACCTTCAATGAAGGCGTCGATGTCGCCGTCCAAAACCGCGTCGACGTTCCCCATCTCGATGCCGGTCCTGTGGTCCTTTGCGAGCCTGTACGGCTGGAGGACATAGGAGCGGATCTGGCTCCCCCAGGCGATATCTCGTTTCTCGTTATGATAGACCTGCATCTTTTCCTCCTGCTCCTTAAGTTTGAGCTCATAGAGCCTGGCGCGAAGGAACTTCATCGCCATCGCCTTGTTCTTGTGCTGGCTCCTCTCGTTCTGGCACCCGACGACTATGCCGGTGGGCATGTGCGTTATGCGTATCGCGGACTCCGTCTTGTTTACGTGCTGGCCGCCCGCGCTCGATGACCTGAAGGTGTCGATCTTCAAGTCCGCCTCGTCTATCTCGACCTCTATGGTATCGTCTATCTCGGGGTAGACGAATACGGAGGCAAACGACGTATGCCGCCTCTTGTTCGCGTCAAAGGGGGAGATGCGCACAAGCCTGTGGACGCCCATCTCGGCCTTCATATACCCGTAGGCGAACTCTCCTGTAACCGTGAAGGTCACGCTCTTGAGCCCCGCTTCCTCTCCGGGGAGGAAGTCCGCGGTCTCGGTCACGTATCCCTTGCGCTCGGCCCAACGGAGGTACATGCGGAGCAGTATGGACGCCCAGTCCTGCGCCTCTGTGCCACCGGCGCCCGGGTGTATGGAGACTATGGCGTTCAAGCGGTCGTTCTCCTTGCCGAGCATCCTCTGGACTTCAGCCGACCTTATCGCCTCTTTCGCCTCATTGAGCTTGCCTTCGGCCTCTTTGGCCGAGGCCGCGTCATGCGCCTCCTCGGCAAGCTCAAGGTGTATCTCCGCCTCTTCTATAAGGCCCAGTATCTTCGTTACACCTTCGAGCGACGAGGATATCTCGGCCTTTCTCTTCAGGAGCTTTTGCGCCTCAGCCTGGTCGGCCCAGAGCTCGGGGCGGGAGGTCTTCTCCTCTATCTCCTTGAGTTCCTTGAGCTTGGCATCCTGGTCAAAGAAAACTCCGTAGATCGTCGAACTTCCCCTTGACCGTGCCGAGCGATTCCTTTATCTCTTCAAACATTTATTTCCTCCGTGTAGTTGCGGCCGATATTATAAACAGCGCCGCCATGCCGAGACAGCCGAAAGCGAAGACGTCCCCGCGCTCGGTATAGAACGTCGGCAAGGACCTTTTAAGCCCTATCGTGTCTACTATTATGTCCCTCTTGAAAAGCCCGGTCTTCTGCCTGACCCTGCCGACCGGGTCTATGACGCCGCTTATCCCGGTATTCGCCGAGCGGAGCACAAAGACCTTGTTTTCGACCGCCCGGAATATCGACATCTGGAAGTGCTGGTACGGGGCCGATGTCGTCCCGAACCACGCGTCGTTCGTGATGTTCACGAGCAACGTCGCGCCGTTCCTGACCGAGCCCGCGGAAAGCTCCGGGAAGATCGACTCGAAACAGACGAGCGTGCCGATAGAGCCACCCTCGAAGTCTATCGGGACAGGGCCCGGCCCAACGGAGAAATCCCCGATGCCAGCCGTAAGTTTTTTTACGAACGGCAGGAACTTCTTAAGCGGCACGTACTCGCCGAAGGGGACGAGGTGCACCTTGTCGTACTTGCCTATGGACTCGCCCTTGGGCGAAAGGAGAAACGCGCTGTTGAAGTAATCGATCCTGTCCGTGGTTGGATTATATGAGTAAGAGGGACTGCCGGTCAATATGAAACTCCCGGTCTCCCTCGTTATATCCCCTATCAGCCCATCCCTGACCTTGTCAGGCTCGAAGTAGAACGGTATCGCGGCCTCGGGCCATACGATGAGGCTGGCGCCCATCTTACCGGCGCTCAAGCTTAATGCCCTGTATATGTCGAGCGTCGCCCTCTGGTAAAATGGATCCCATTTGAGCGACTGGTCGATCGACCCCTGGGCTATGCCGACCCTCATGGTGTTCCAGAGGCGGACTTCATTGTCGACCTGCCTTACTCGCATAACGCCGTAGGATACGACGGAGACGAGGAGCGCAAGCGCTATGGCCGACTCCTTAAACGGGAGCGAGCGCGTCTTTTTAAGCAGGTATTCGATATTATAAAAAACAGCCACGTTCACGATGAGGATTAGAAACGATACGCCCCAGACGCCGGTAGTGTCCGCTATCTGAACGACCGGGATGTACGACGCCTGCGTATAACCGGTAAGGACCCAGGGTAGCCCGGTAAAGATGTAGCCCCTCCCGTATTCGAGCGCGACCCACAGGGCCGGAAGCGCGATGAGCCTCAAGACCTTGTCCTGCCTGGCGGTCAGGGAAAAGACGAGGCCGAAGACGGCCGGGTAGACCGAGAGGTAAACGACGAGCAGGAGCATGACGAGGGCGCTTGTCGTGTACGGCACCCCGCCATAGTAGTACATGGAATGTATTACCCAGTAGACGGTGCCAAGGAAGAACGAGAGGCCGAAGACGAAGCCTGTGATAAGCCCCTTGAGTCTCCCGCCATCCTTGTCATCAAGCGCGTAAAGGAAGGGCACATACCCGAACCAGGCGATAAAGCCCATGTCGAACGGCGGGAAGGCGAGCGCAAGGAGCGCGCCAGAGACTATCGCGAGTATTATCCGTTTTATCATTTGAGGGTCGCGAAGAATATCCGGAAGACGAGGAGCGTCAACCCGAAGCCCAAAAGCCCGCCTAAAAAGACCTCGAGCTTCGTGTGTATGCCGCCAACGAGCCTCGATTGGCAGACCATGACGGCCATTACGAAAGAGAATATCATGACGAGCGGGTCGAGCGTCAGGAGCGTTATTGACGTAAAGAGAGAAAATGCCACCGCGGAATGCCCGCTCGGCATGCCGCCGTGGAGCGGCGTGCCCTTTCCGAGCCTGGCCTTGAGCGTAACGACGGCTATGAGGCAAAGGAGCAACGCGATAATCGCGATGTGGCCGGAAAATACCCGAGCCTCCCTCAAGACCAGCCCCGCGGGCTCATAGATGTACTTCGTGAATATCATATAGACCGTGATGACGACGCCTATGGAGGATACCAGCACGGCCCCGGCCGATACGTCCTTGGCGCGCTTTGCGAAGATATTGTACTTATCCTCCATGAGGTTCACGGACTCCTCTATCGCGGTGTTCATCATCTCGGCGAAGAGGAGTATGACGACCGAGAGCGAGAACATCACGAACTCGGCGATGGGGAGCTCGAGGAAGAGGCTCAGGATGAGCGCGGCGGCGGCTATCACATAATGATACCTTATGTGCCTCTGGGTCTTGAAGGCGTATATGACGCCCTCTATCGCGTAGTTCAGCGACTCGAACCAGCTCTTGGGCTTAGGGACCTCTCTCTGTTCGTCCATTATGAAATTTTAAATGATTTCGTCAAGGTAAGCAAATTCAAAAAAACGCGGGGTGAATATCCCTGTATCCGTCAAAAAAAATATTCCGATCAAACCAGCTTCTTTTCCTTCAAAATACCCAAGACCTCCCCCTCCTTCTTCCTCATCAATTGCGCCTGTCTGCCGCCCTTTACATGGTCGTAGCCGAGGAGGTGAAGAAGCCCGTGTACGAGTAATCTGCCGAGCTCCTCATCGACCGTTACACCGAACTCCTTTGCCTGAGAAAGGGTCTTTTCATATGAGATGACGATGTCTCCGAGCATCTCCGTATCTTCCATCGGAAAACTCAGTACGTCCGTCGCCTTGTCGATCTTCCTGTACTCTTTATTGAGCGCCCTTATCCCGTCGTTACCCGTTATAAGTATTGAGAGCTCGCAATCACCGTATCCCAAGCCTCTTAAGGCGCTCTCTGATATCTTCCTTATCTTTGCCGGGAACCCCTTCGGCAGACGCACCCTCGCCTCGACCAGGACCTTCAATACTTTCCTCCTTAACTATGTAGGCCGGCTCCGGGTAGTCTATCCTCTGGTGATAGATACCCGCGAAGACCCGGGTGAAGCTCCTCGTTATCGAGTGGAGGTCCTTCAAGGTCAGCTCGCACTCGTCGAGCTGACCGTCGGTGAATATCTTGTTTACTATCTTTTGCGTCAGCCACTGAATTTTATCGGGCGTGGGGTCGGGTATCGTCTTCGAGGCCGCCTCTATCGCGTCGGCGAGCATCACGAGCCCTGCCTCCTTTGTCTGAGGCTTGGGGCCGGGGTACCTGTACTGCGCCTCGTCGATCTCGGCGTCCCCTGCCTCGGACTTCGCCTTCTGATAGAAATACGTGACGAGCGAGGTCCCGTGGTGCTCTCTTATGATGTCTATTATCTCGGCGCCGAGCCTCTCTTCTTCGGCGAGCTCAACGCCCTCTTTTATGTGATTGACGAGTATGAGCGCGCTCATCGAAGGCGCGAGCTTGTCGTGCCTGTTCTCCTCCGTTATGTTCTCGATGAAGTACGCGGGCATCTTGACCTTCCCGATGTCGTGGTAGTACGCGGCGACGCGCGCAAGGAGCGGGTTCGCGTTGATGGACGCCGCGGCGGCCTCGACGAGCGTGCCTATGACGATGGAGTGGTGGTACGTCCCTGGCGCCCTCATGGCGAGCTCTTTTAAGAGCGGGTGGTCCATGCGCGAGAGCTCAAGCAACTTTATGTTCGTCGTGTACTGGAAGGCGGATTCGAGCGCCGGGGCTATGCCCACGGCAAGGACGGAAGTCGCTATGCCGTTCAACACCCCCACTATTATCATGCGGAAGGCGTCGCCCGTTATTGGAGCGGACCTCGATACCATGAGCGTCAATATTACAGCCGCGTTTACCGCGCCGAGTATAAGCCCAGCCTTTATGACTACCGAGCGGTGCGTGCAGTGGCGGACCCCCATCGCGGCTACGACCCCGCCTATGAGCGTATAGGCCGCGGCGTCCAGGGACCCGCCCATGTAGAACCCGGCGAGGACCGAGCTTACGGCCGCGAATACGAGCGCCATCTCGGAGTTCAAAAGGAGCCTTATGAGCATCGGCCCCACGGCGACCGGGATGATGTATTTGTAGACGTCTGACGAGCCGGGAGACATCGCCTTCAAGACGAGAGAGACGGCGTCCGAGAGCTTGAGCAGTATCAGTACCCCCATGAGGACCATGGACATGAGGAGCAGGTCCTTCGGGGCAGATGAAAACTTCCTGATGTTCCGCGTGGCGAACCAGACGGACGCGGATATGAATATCGCGGTGAAAGCGAAAAAGCCGACGGCCGGGAGCCACCTGGACTTTGCCTTCATGGCCGAGCTTATGAGCCCGACTTTGGCGAGGTCGCCTTCGGTTATGACCTGCCCGTCCCTTACGACTATCTCGCCCTTCCTTATGCGTACGTCTCCGGCGTCTATCGCCACCGGGGATTTGATGTCACTAAGCGCCACGTCACCGGGGGCGTACGAATATCCAACGAACGAAAGGGAGGGAAAGAAGAGGATGGTTGAGAAGAAGCTTACAAAGGCGAGGAGGGCGAGCCTCTTGAAAATGGTGTGCATCCCGGCTTCCCTGCCGGAAAAAGAGAGCCATTCCGAGAGGCGCGCGCTCATTTCAAGCCTCCTCCAGTATGGTCGCTTTTTTTCTGGACTCGGCCTTCTCGAATGCCTTTACGACCTTCTGGACGAGAGGGTGCCTGACCACATCCACCTCGGAGAATAAGACAAACTCGATGCCCTCGACCCCCGCAAGTATCTTCTGGACCTCGACGAGCCCCGAGGGCTTGGCGAGCGGGAGGTCTATCTGCGTGATGTCGCCGGTGATGACGGCCTTTGAGCCGAAACCCAGGCGCGTAAGAAACATCTTCATCTGCTCGGTCGTGGTGTTCTGCGCCTCATCGAGTATCACGAACGAATCGTTCAGCGTCCGGCCCCTCATGAAGGCGAGCGGCGCCACTTCTATCGCGCCCCTCTCAAGGTACTTATCGGCCCTTTCGTAGTCTATCATGTCGTGGAGGGCGTCGTAGAGCGGCCTGAGGTACGGGTCGACCTTAGCGGCAAGGTCTCCGGGGAGGAACCCGAGCTTCTCTCCGGCCTCCACCGCCGGGCGCGTGAGTATTATCCTCTCAACGGCCTTTGAAGTGAGCGCCGCCACAGCCATGGCCATCGCAAGATAGGTCTTTCCTGTGCCTGCCGGGCCTATGCCGAAGACTACGTCGTGCCTCCGGATGGCGTCCACGTATCTCTTCTGAGCAACACTCTTCGGGGCTATTACCTTTTTCCTGTATGATGTATAGACGGCGTCCATGAAGACGTCGGCGACGCGGACGGAGGGGTCGGCGGATACCATGCGTATGGCATATTCGAGGTCGTGCTGGTATAGGGGATAGCCCTTTTTAATGAGGCCGTAGAGCTCGAGCAGGGTCCTTTCCGCGAGATCGACATTCCCGCCCTCTCCGGATATGGTCACAAGAGAGCCCCTGGTGTTAAGCTCGATCCCGAGCTTTTTCTCAATCCTCCTTAAGTTCTCGCCGCCCTCTCCGAAAAGCCGAAGGGCAATTGCGTTGTCCTCAAGGTTTACCTGTTTCTTTTTCTTCCCGTTACTGTCCAAATCCGGTTTTACCTTGTTTGCCATGGGATCAGTTCGGAGCTTTCAGGCAAACCCTTGAATTTTTAGAAGCAACCCTTATAATGACGCCCTAAAATATTAACATATTTCAGGGGGTTTTGCAATTTATGGTTTAAGCCCCGGCCTCCCGCTACGGCCTCCCGAACGCCCTAACATCTAACAGCCCCGCCAAATAAAAAAAGCCCCTGAAAAGGGGCTTTGATTCAAATATCAGCGGTGTCTCAGACGGTCGCCATCTTCTCGACAAGGGGACAGTGCGCCACTGCGGGCTCGTCTTTCGACGGGGCCTCCGTGAGGACCCAGTTCTCTGGCCACTTAAGTATCTCCTGGACGAGCTTGAAATTGAGGGCGTGCCCGGATCTGTGGGCCTTCAACTGGCCTATCACAGTGAAACCGAGGAGGGAGATGTCGCCCATGAGGTCCAATACCTTGTGCCTTACGAACTCGTCCGGGTATCTTAAACCCTCTTCGTTCAGTATTTCGTTGTCTCCAATGACTATGGCGTTATCGAGGGAGCCGCCCTTGGCAAGCCCGTTTTTCTTGAGCATCTCGTAGTCGCTCAAAAACCCGAAGGTCCTGGCCCTGCCGACGCCGTCCCTGAAGACGTCCCCGGAGAAAAGCCCTGAGAACGACTGTTTGGTGATGAACGGATGGGCGAAGTCTATGGAGTAATCTACCGTGAACTCGTCGTCCTCTGAAGGGGCTATCTCGACAAACTTGTCGCGGTCGGCCACCCTTATCGGCTCTTTTATGACGATATATTTTTTAGGCGCCGAAAGCTCCTTCAGGCCCGCGGATTCTATCATCGAGATGAACTCAGAGGCCGAGCCGTCCATTATCGGCACCTCGGGGCCGTCGAGCTCGACACGGGCGTTATCTACCCCAAGCCCGTAAAACGCGGCAAGGAGGTGCTCGACGGTCGATACCGTTACGCCCTTCCTGCCGAGTGTCGTCGCGTAGCTCGTTGCCACGACGTTCTCTGCCGTGGCCCTTATGATAGGGGATGAAGGGACGTCAGTCCTTAAGAATACTATCCCGGTATCCTCGTTCGCGGGCAGTATCCTCACCCTTATCTCGTGGCCGGTGTGGAGGCCTATGCCGGAGAACTCTATCTTGTTTTTTATCGTCTTCTGCATCCTGATGCTATTCATACCGGATATATTAAGCAATATGTGTGCCATAGCCAGAGTCCAATCAATTCAAAGAGTTATAAAATCTTGTAGGCTTTAAATATGTATTATTAACACAACAAAACGGGATTAAATCTCTTTTTTACAACACCCACCCATTACATCCGGGCTAACAGACTCCGCCTCAGCGCCTCGTAAAGAAGTAAAATATCAGGGAGAGGATAATACTGACGATTATGGAGGTCGCGAGCGGGAAGTAGAATACGAAGTTCTCCCTCTTTATCAGGATATCTCCATGGAGCCTGCCGAGGAACGGGACCTTCGGGGCTATTGTGAAGATCACCCCTGTTATTACGATAATGACCCCGATAATTATAAGGCTTCTGCCCATTCGTAACGCTCCACTTCAATCCAGATTGTAAATTAAGAAGGCCGGCCTGTCAATCGAGGAGGTAACCCCCACTCCTCCCATTTCTTGAACCGAGTCGACAGGAGGGACTTCCCAGTCCAACCGGCCTTCGGTTAACACGGCTTTTTCCCCTACTTCCCCCAGACGATCCCCGCCGCCTTCTCTATCGACCTGCCGCCGAAATAAAATATTATGACCGTCTGCATGACGTCCTTGTGGACCTCGGAGAGTGGAAAGGCCGGGAACCCAGCGTAAGGCGCCGCTATGGTCCACGCGAATATCGCGAGCACAAGGAAACTCCACGCCGGACGGTGCGTCACCGTCAGTATCTTCGTCCAGCCGGGTGCTCCGTCGGACTCCTTTCCGGCAAGCTCCCTCGCGGTCGCCATGTCCGCTGTCGCGGTCTTGTACTCCTCGACGGCGAGCCTCTGCGCCTCCTTCTGGAACTCGGCCTTTTCCACCTCGCCCAAGGTGGATGGCAGGTACTTATCCGCGAGTTTCCCCACTACCTTGCCGACTGTATTAGTTATCAGATCCCCTATGACCGGCGTCATCTCCCCTGCCTCCTTGGTTTCGTCCGCTAACCGCCCCTGCGCCCCCCGTCCCATGAGACTTATCCAGACTGACGGCTCCTATACATACGGCGAGTAACCCCTGCCGTCATATACGAGCCTCTGCTGGTTCGGCCCATTTATCCTCGGGAGCGACAAATGTATCCAGTCAGCCCCGTTCTTCGCCTCCCTTATCGCCTGCCCGAAGCATATTGATCCGTCTTTCGCTATCCAGCCGAAGACCTCGTCTATATCCGCGTCAACGGGCACGATGTCAGCGGCCTCGCCTTTCACGTGCTGGCTCGTGCCTGAGCCGTTGACGCGCGCGTTTACGGCTTCAGACCTAAACGCGCTCGTCACCCTTATCATCCCCCATTTTTTTCTAACCGGCTCAAGGAGATATGTCGCCGTTAAGAGGAGCTTTTCCGTCTCCGTCTTACCCGGCCTGTTCGGCAGGCCCGTTGCAGTCCTCGTCAGCTCTTCAAGGCTGAAGTTATCGGTTATCAGCATTACCCCCCTCAGTACTTCAGCACGCCGCTTAATATGGTCCCCATTGCACCGAGCCCGAGCGCCGCCATCACATAGATTACCGCCTTGAATACCCACCCCGAGGCCATTACGAGGTTCGGTAGCGCCTTCTCAACCGATTCTATCCGCTCGCCGTTCTTTCTTATGAGCCTGAATGCGCGCTTGATCGCGTCAGTCACGGCGTTATGCCGTTCTTCGAGGACAGCGAGCGTCTTTAAAGACACGGCGATGTCTTTCAACGCCTCCTTTATCTCGAAGAGGTCCCCTGAGACCGATTTGAGCCCCTCTTCCACCCTGATGAGTCTTTCTTCCATCTGACTCCCCCGTAAAAATTCGCCAAAAAACTCAACTTGGCCCAGGTTGCTTTAAAAGCTCCAGATGCGAGGCGTCGAGAAGAGAGGAACGAGGCGTACTTTTTTGTACACCACAGTTCCGAGCGCCTAAGACAACAAAGCAGATGGAGTTTTAAAACAGCCTGCTAAGTCATCCTTCCGACGGCCTTGTCTATGTACGCGTTATAGCTCCCGGTGGTGTGCGAGAGCTGCACCTCGAACGTCTGCCATCCGCTCAAGGCGGAAACGTCTATGGTGCCGGGGCCGTGCCAGGCGTATACCGTCTCATCCGGCGTCCCCTGCACGGTGGTCCCGTCCGTCGCGCCTGTCTTAAGCCTCATGTCGGCGCGGCCCGTGAACTCCACCTTTGTCCTCGCGCAGTACGCGAGCGCGGTCAAGTCCGCCGGTATGTAGAGCATGACCGTGTCTATTGTCACGAACGACAGCGAGATCGTCATGGCGTCCCTGTCCATGAGGAGTATCTGGCCGCCGGAGATGGACCTGCTGTTCACGCCGTCGTGGCTGTGGTTCGACTCCGCCGCGTAGTCTCCCCCGAGCCACTCCCTCAGATGGACGTCGTTGTCCCGGAGCGACGTCATAAGGGAGACGTCTATGGGGCTGTCCGCGTCCACCGCCGAATCTGTTATTACCGTAAATGTCTTGCTCGGATAAGCCATCTCCCCCTCCTACCAGATGTGTGACCTTGCCGCGAAACCGTAGGCGCGCGTCTCCTTCGAGGCCGCGCCGTAATCCGGGGTATCCGGAGGCGCCACGAACCCATAGTTCCGCATCATCTTCGCCCTCATCGCCTCGATAGCCGTCTTCCCGGCCGTGATATCGGGCCTTACGGACGTTATCATCACCCGCTCCCTCTGCCAACTCGAGACCCCCTTGTCCGAGGCCTCGTCGGTTGTTATGTCCAACAGGTCCGTCGGCCTTAAAAAACGCCCGCTCGTCGTCCCGTTGTTGATGTCCACCTCGAAGGAGACCGTCGACGACGGGTCGCGGTAGAAGTTCAGGAGCTTGTTCGCCACAGACGAAGCGAGGACCGGGCCGTTCAATGGCTCGACCGTTATATAGTCCGTAGCGTCTGCGGCAGGGAGCGCCCCCGCGTCCACTATGACCCTTAAATACTTAGACCCGTCCGCGTCGCTTATGTCGTACCTCCCGCTCTGCGCGACCTCTACGGCACTGCCAGCCGTACCTCCCTGCGGGGTCCATTGGAGCGTGTTATCGGCCTTAATGTAGACGAGGGCGCCGCTCCCCTCCCCGTTCGACTTCGAGGCGTGAAAGACTACCACCCCGGTTATGGTCGAGGCCTGGGAAAACGTATAAGACCTTATCCATCTCGCCTTCACGGTCTTTGTCGAGGCCTCGTCCCACTGGGACTCGTCCTCTGATGCCGCGTCCAGGGCAATAACGGCGGACTCAAAATTTTCCGTCCCGTCGCTCCCCGACTCGTCGTAGTCGTAGTAGACGACGACCCTGTTGTAAAAGTTGTCCCTGTACCCGCTCTTCTGCGAGAAGCTCTTCTCCAGTATCTCCTTATCTGTCCACTCCTCGACCGTTTCGCCCGGGAGCGGCGGCGCGTAGACCTTGAGAGATATCCTCTCGCCGTCGTGTATTATGAACGAGTTCGTCTCGGCCTGTAGCTCGTTAAGATATTCGTTAGCCGCCTCCGGCTCGGTAATGACGCGGGAGAACTTCCAGCCGTTAAGCCACAGGTCGCGCTCAGTGGCGAACTTTCCGGTATCGACGCACTCCGGAGCCACCCCGAGCCTGTTTACGAGGATGTCCGTCATGATGTCAGCCGGGTTCGCTCCGAGATAGCTTATGTACTGGGTGTTCTCCTCGGTCTCCTCCGGTATTTTAATCGTAGCGTCGATAAGGTCGTCGGATATTGTAATGGTAAGCTCGTCGCCCTTCCTCGACCAGTCCGAGACGATCCCCGTATACGTCGCCGCATAATCCGCGTAGCAAAATCCCTCCGAGACAAAACCGTCCTTCCTCGTCACCCTGCGGTTTTTGACGTACTCTCCCTTAATAAACTCCCGGAAGTTCTCCCTGCCCGTGATTACCGCTGTTATCTCCCCCCTCGTCGTGTAGCCCTTCCTGGTGTCGAGCTTGGACTGGAACGAGGATACGGTCTTGAGGCACGGGACGATATCGAAAAACCCGCCCGTGTGGAAACCGAACTTCCTTACGCCTGAGTCCAGATTGAGCTCAAGGACGACGTTCGGCACGTTCACATTCTCCTTTAGCTCCTTAAGGTATCTCTCCGTCAGTCCCATGGCCCGCCCTATGTGTTGTTGGATACCGCGCAATACCAGTTAGTCCCGTCGAATACCGCGCTCATGGTATCTCCCGAGGACGCCGTAAAGTCGGTCCCGCCGTTGCCCTTGAGGTTCGTCCCAGTAAAGTCAACGGTGGTGTTCGCGTCGTTGAAGAGGATTAAGACCTCCTGCCCCGTCACGCCGTCGTCGAGCATGGTAATAGTCGTCGCCCCGGCGTTTGCGGTTTTAAAGAGGCTTCCACTGGCCACACTCGGCGTCGCGTCAAGGGAGGTGAAGGATACGAAGTTCCCCCTCTTCTGCGAGGACAAACCATAAGTCGTATCAAACTTGGTGAAAAGGTCTATCCTCGCCGGGTTCGATATGGTAGTGGTGAGAGTGGTGTCCATCTCGTTTCCCTCGACACGCAGGCCCCTCTGGACGGCGTCCTGAATATCAATCCCTATGGTCGTGCCCGGGGCAGAGGCGGATTTATAAAATTTATTCCTTAAAATCTCCTTGCCGTACGAATACAGGCTTCCCCAAACCTGTATGCCCGTCACGAGGATGTTTCCGAAGATGTTGTCCTCTATCGTGGCCCTGTCTATTCCAGCTATGCTCGTGTCGGCATCGTTCTTGCCGAGTGAAAGGGCTATGTCGTTGTTCGAGAACCATGCCCCCTTTACGCTCGTCAACTGCGCCCGGTTATGGATAATCATGCCTATACCGCCGTTAGCCCCGTCCTGGCAGGCCTCGATATAAGACCCCCACCAGTTGACATTCTTCGCGCCGCTCCCCACAAGGACCCCGTGAGTCTTATGGGTCGAAGCCTGACAGCCTATGCAATTGATAGTCGTGATTATCGCGCCTGAGCCATACGTGTTATGCCCCAGCTCCCATCCCTTGTCGAAGGAGACCGTATTTACATTTATGAAGGTGAGGTTGCCGCCCCCGTTTTGCGTAGTGAGCGTGCGGACGATGAGCCCTGTGTCTGATACGGTCTTGCCCGCGCCGTAAATCAATACATCCGACCAGGTACAAACATAACCCCCTTCATAAAGGATCCCGCCACCCGAGCCTTTTTGCCCGACAAGGAGCCTGTTCAGCGTAAACCCGTAATTGGCGATGTCTACATCCAGTACCTGAGTCGTGTTGGTCGCGATTATTGACATATCCTCGATGACAAAGTTGGACATCCTTGAGCTTACTCCGGTGCCGTCCAACTTTATCGCGGGCCCCGTAGCGTCGGTAGATTCAAGGACCGTCCGATTAAAAACGGAATACAGGAAGTTGTAGCCTCCGACCGCGCCATCGCCGAAAAATTTGATTTTGCCCTCGTAACCCGCCGTCTGCGGCCATCCGGGATTGAGAGTGGCGTCGTAGTAAAGGTATAGCCTCGTGAACTTGTAATGGCCCTCTGGCGCGTAGACATTGAGGCCGTTCGTGGCCGCGTAGTTTATGGCGTCCTGTATGGCCGTCGTGTCGTCGGTCGCTCCGTCGCCTGTTGCGCCGAAGGCCCGGACGTCTACGACGGGGCGCTTTGTGATGAGGTCGGTATAGATGTTCGCTGACTTGTGAGTCCCGTCGTTATTGTGCTCAACGAGCGAGAGCCTGTTTATGGTGTCGATTTTGGTCGCGTGGTTCGAGCCTACGAGTTCTTCCGTGTACTGTATCCTCTGGTCCGCCATGTGCTACTCCTTCCGCCCCTTGAGTTTAATTGAGATGTCCCTGTAGCACCCGCCGCCCTTTAAGGGGTTTTTGAACTTCCCCTCGGGCCTCATCAGAAATACCTCGGCAGGCTTTCCGGAGGTCTCCCACCCGACGAAGAAGTTCCTCATGCCGGATATATCCCACCAGCGCCTTACCTTCTCGTACAGGGTCACCGTATCAGACCCCTTTGCCGTAATCGCACCGTCGGCCCTGTACGAGCCGTCCGCGAAGTACCCGCTTGGCCTCACGTCCACGTCCTCGAACTTAAGCGACATCGACTTTTCCGTATACCTCGTGTGTATCCCGGCGACGTGCCCACCGTAGCTCAAATTCACCTCGGCGACAGCCTCTTCCTCGTTCGGGTCGTAGCTTGAGCTCGCGTAATCGAGTTCGGTAGCCACCCCCCACGCGCATATCGAAATGCATGGCTCGACCCTGTGCCCGGTGATCTTGAGCCTCCAGTACCTCCTGGCCCCTGGGTTCGTGAACTCCTTAAGAAAGGCCTTGTCCGACCTCACGCACGTAGCCTGGAACGAGTCCGTGTAATTCACCCCGTCTTCCGAGTGCTGGAGCGTGACCTCCGCGCTCGCGGTCCCGAGGTTGTGCCCGTAGACGGCAAGGTAGTCAGCGGACGACCGGACAGACCCGAGGCCGGTATCGAGCGTTATAAAGTGCGGGTCCGTAAGGTCCGCCGCCTTCCACATCGTCGTCTCCATCATGCCGGAGATATTATCCACGCGTGAATCCTCCGAGGCCTCCGTAGAGGCCGTAAGCGCCGCCCCGCTCTGCCCAAGCAACGTGTCGTAATATATTTTTACCTTCGCCCATACAGCCATCATTCACCCCGAGATATTTTCATTTCTTCGCCTTTTTATAAGACTCCCACAAACTCTGACGAATTCTATCCAGAAATTGATATTGATAGTACCTTGACTTGCCTCCTCCGTACCAGGCAACATACACCTCTCCGGTAATCTTGTCCTTCGTCCGATATCGCTGTTCCGATGTGGCATTGACCTCTACCCTCGCGTAATCTCCGTTCATGGAAAGCCAGATAGCCAGGCGGCTCCTGAATTCACCTTCGTCCCGGGTATGAGTCGATAAATATCCATCCTCTTTTCTCATCTGGGCTATCGTATATCCGAGGTCGTGAACCGCCCTTATTACAGTATCCCACATCTCATCAAAACCCGCCCTTACCTCGAAAGTATCCTCTCCCATGCTCTGCTCCCTCTTTGGTCCGAGCGGGAGCAGATACCCTGATATTTTTTGGTTGAAAATATAAAGAGCACTTAAATAAGCCGTCTCTCCCTCTTCAAGCCTGACCCTGTAGAAAACATCGCAAGCGTTATTCGGCATGCCCACCCGTATATTGAAATCGAACGGACAATCCCCTTTCTCCGTCCTTATGGGGCACTCCACTTCTTCGATTACAAACTCTTCAGGTTTCTCCATACTAAAAGGTTTTGTATTATTTGCAGGTTCCTTGAAGAAAAGGACCTTCTCAGGCACGATAGCCGCATACCGCTCACCTATCATGAAGTTATGCGTAGGTATATATGTGCATGAGCAGAGAATGAACAAAAAAGCCGCGCTTAATAAAAAACTTTTCATCTGAAGGCTCCTCTGCTATGAATTATTCAAATCCGCTGAGATGAAAACAAATCAAAAAAACTTTTCATCTCAGCTTTCAAAATCATTTTATACATAGCCACCCTGAATGTATCATAAAACGCACATATATTCAATAAATAGTTTATTTATTGACTGAAATGGTTATATTCTTCTCCGCCGCGTTGTTAAGCGCAGGCACTATGCTCTCCTCCACTATCTTCTGCCAGTTTTGCTCTGAAAGGGGGTTGTAGATATTGACGGTCACCTGCTGTGTCGCGCCTGTTGAACCCGAATCGTATGCCTGAACTGATGAAGACGACTGGGCAGAAGAGGTCCCTGACGATGAAGATGACGATGACGACTCATCGCTGTCCCCCGGCACAAGCGCCTGCACGCCTGCCGCGGCCGCAAGCGAAGCCCCGGCTATCACCCCGAACTCCTCAGCCGCCGCAAAGTGCATCCCGGCCGTTCCCGGCGAGCCCACGGCCAGGTCCTTAAGCCCCATCGCGGTCTCGTAGATCGCCCATATGGCGGCCTTCGCGGCAAGCCCCGTAAGCTCTATCTTTACCTGCTCTGCCATGGCCTTTGCGAATTCGCCTATCGAGAACTTGTGAATTTCAACGAGCTTCAATAGTTCGTCGCCAAGCGCCTGATACGCCTTAGTCTCCACTGACTGCATGGATTTGACACCCGCCTCATGTAGTTTCCTGTATCCGTCAAGTGCCGTGAAACTCTCTTTTTCGAGATCTATCCTTGCCTTGAAATACTCCTCTTCCTCCTTGAACCGCTCCCCTATCTCAAGAAAGCCGAATATCGACCCCTCTTCGGCCTTGAACAATTCCAGCGCCGCGCCTGACTCGCTCACGGCTGACATGAACTCGCTTGCCGATGCGCTCAGGCTCCAGTACCGCTCCTCCACCGACGCAAGCGCGGCCTCGTACCCGAGCATAGCCTCAGTGGACGTGTCCAATCCGCTATCCTTATCAACACTATCCTGCCTTTTCGCCATCCGCTATATCCTTCCTGAACGCCGCATTTTCTGCCCTGAATATCTCGAACGCCTCAACGAGCCACGCGCTCTGGTCCCCCCACCCGCCGCTGAAAAACATCCTTCCGCCTTCCATCAGGTAGACCGCCCTTACTATCTCCCGCGTCTCCCAGGTAATAAAGCTCAAGGGGCACTCGTATAGCCTCAAACCCCGGAGGCTGAAGACCTTCGGAGCCCCCTTTGCCTTGAGCTCCTCGGCGACCCCTTCCGTGTATCTAAAGACCGCCTTTGCCGCATCCGACAGACCGAGCGAATTAGCGCAATTTCTCTGGACCCGGTCCTTGGGGCCGCATCTCCCGCAATCGAAAGGGCTTCCGTCCCTTGTTGCCAGCAAACTCAGGCGGAAGCCCGCTGTCAGTTTTTTATCTGTCCCTCCGAGAGCTTGGAGCTTGACTCCATCGCCTTTATTATTTCAAGTATCAGGTCGGTGTCCGCCGTATCGTATAACCTCTCGGGGTCGCGCGCCTCGGCGCCGTCGACGAAGTAGTTCGAGACACTCTCCACATTCTCGACGAACTGCCTCTTTTGCACCTCCTGGCCGACCTCGGCGATCTTAAGGTTATCGCCCGCGCCTTTGGCCCTCGTGGCAATGAGGCGGGAGTAATGTTGCACCCGCGAGTACGGGCAGAACTTGAGCCTTACTACACACGGGTCCGCGCTCTCCCTGTTCCCGGCGTAGGCCGGGACATAATCTATCAGAGCCTCTTTATCGAATGAGATTATCGCCATCCGTATCTCCTTTTTGCTTTTACTTCCCCTCCCTCGATGTGAGGGGACTGAGGCAAGGGGGGAAAAAAGTTTTTTTACCCTCTATATAGCCCCCACTGTGTTTTTGAACATGACCCCGGCTATGTATCCGGCCTCCCCGCTCAAGAGCCCCTCGTACTTAAGCGTTATCATCGGGTCCTTGTCAGTCCCGTACTCCGGCGCGCCTCCGAGCCTCTTTAAAACCGGGAGGTCGATAAACAACCCGTGGTTATCCCCGGTCCCGGCCTGAGTGCCCGTGTCCCACTTAAGAAAGAGGTTCGTTGAGTTGTCTCCCGCGGCCCAGTCGTTGAACTCGGAAACGGATGAAAAACCAGATGCCGGGTCCTCCCAGTCTATCGTGAGCTCCGCTGTCACCTTGAACTGCCCCATCCGGGTCTTGTCAGGGTAATCCACGCCGGCGATCCTTAAAACATCCTTCATCCCGTTTTCGATCTTAACCGTTATCTTGTCCGGCTTTATGATAGTCGCGGAGCCGAACGAAAATCCGGTAAAGTCAGGCGCGGGGCCTGTCCTCGTTATCGCCCCGGTATAGACGGTGAGGTTATTGTAGTCGCACCTCAAATTTTCTCCCGCGAATACAGGGTTGCCGACCTCGGCGGAAGGGGCCTCCCTCTTCTGCCCGAACAGCTCGGAGGTAAGCTTAAGGGGACTGCCCGCCTCCTGAACAAACGAAAGCCCCTTGACCCTGCCTCCGACGAACGGCCAGTTCCTCGTCGATGCTCCCTCGTTTATGTTGAAGTTGACGGTAAGGGCCTTTGTCCCGAGGTTCGCGTCCGAAAACGGGTCCGCCTCCGGGTACGCCATGTGATAGTACTGCCCCGTCGCCCCGTTCTGCCCGGAGGTAATCTTCCCGAAGAAGTGCCTTAATATCTTTCCTGTCATCCCCTTTGCCGAGCCTGATTCCGTGTAAAAGGGCATCTCAATGGACGCGCTCCACTTCTGCCCCATGCGCTCATAAGACGACGCGCCCTTTACCGAATCCTCTCCCCTGAACTCGGTCCGCTTCTTCTCGTCGAACTCGAGCTTCGGGATTGACGGGCTTAAAACAGGGACAAATCCGATTGTCGCCGCTTCCTTCGTCCCCCTTATCGCCTCTTCCCCTATTGCTACGTATATCTTGTTGTTGGCCATCTTTTATCCCCTCCTCTAATCCACCCTGTATCTCACAAGGGCCTTAACAACGAGCGAAACGCTCTCTTTGTTGTTCACGACACTCGCCTTCGGAATCCTCACCCTGCTGACGGACCTTCCCGCCGCGAGCCCTCCGGCGTTCAAGGCATCGACTGAGAGCGCACCCCTTACGGCGTGAGCCCACCTCTGCTCCTCTCTGACAGCCTCTGCCGGGTCTCCAGCCCGTATCTCCACCGTTATCCCGAACTCTGCGTCCGAATAACCAGGCCTCTCCCCATGCGTAGGCTCGAAGGTCTCTCCTTCGTAGGAGATACTCCCTGCCGGGAGCATGCTTGCCGCCGTCGCCTTGTCCTTGTCAACGGCTCCCACGGTAAATTTGAGCCCCAGGGACTCGAGCGTTGCCCTAATGTTCTCCGTTATTGCCCTGATGTTTTCGAAGCTCATACCCGCGCCGTCCTTATGACGCTCATCGCCGAGTCGGTCTCATTCGCGCCTATGTGGCCGTCACCGGAGGAGTCGTACTTGAAGTTGATGTTCCTGAACGAGTCCTCCGCCTTCTTCTCGTACTCCTTCCACATCTCCTGCCAGAGGGACTCGCTCTCATTTATGAGCCCCTTGCAGGCTTCGGCTACCGACTGGTATATGTGTACCTCACGGAGGTCATACGGGTCGAGTATCAGGTGCGGCCTCCTGCCGAGCCTCGTTATCCTCTCTTCAGCCTTCTCAAACGCCCTTTGTATCTCCCTTGAGAACGAACGCGTAAGGAGGTACTTCTCCCCTGTTGCTATGGCTGATGAGAACGCCTCAGCCGTGACCGTCCCAGTTGACCGCGCGAAGGCCGTCACCTCCCGGGTCTCATCCTTGTCGAAGGAGTACGCAGTCCCGCCGGTAAAGTAATCGTCCTCGTACCTCTTAAGCTCAGCGTCAACGATCGTCGTTGCGGTCCCGGAGTCCGCCGTCCCCCTCACCCTCCACCCGCGGTCCTTCAACTGCGGGAGTTCGGCGGCGAGGTCGTCGTCGGTTACGACCTTCACGAGCCTCGTCTTCACGACGTCGTAGAAGAGCGTAGCGTACGAGGTCGCGCCGTTAAGTACATATGTTATGGCGGCCCTGTAGTTCTCGGCAGGCTCCGAGTTCTGGGATGCGCTTAAGCTATAAGAAAGGAGCCCGTCCGAGGCAATAGACATCGCCTCGTCGTCTGCGAGCCTCAAGTCTCCGCCCGGCCTGTATACCGTGATCCGGGCGGACGAAGGCACTGCCCGCCTGTTGTTCTCGTATATCCATGTCTTGAACGTATCCAAGGTGTTGACTATGAACTGTTGCTTCATACGCCTCCGTTCTTCCGTATCAGGACTTTTGCCGTATCCGTACCGGTCTCTACCATCTGCGCCGTCTGGAGTGCGCCTGCTATTACGCCTTGACCTGCATCGTCATGGACGCTTCTACCCTCCCCGGTCCTGGGCCCGGCCTTTGACGCCCGAGCGAGCTGAGACCACTTCGATCGCCGCTTCGGCTCTTCGAACCCGCCTCTTCTCCCGCTCCCCGTGTTGACCCGGCAAACCATGCCTTTTTGAGCGCCCCTGTATACGATACTGTTATCCGCAATCCTTGACGCCCTGCAAACGCTTACGGCCTTTGCCCATGAATGAACAGGCTTTCCCAGTTCAGAGAGCCAGCCCCAGAACGCCGCGGACTTGCCTCCTTCGTTGTACCCCCAATTCCAGACCCCTGTCATACCGCCTTTTCCCTCGTCTTCGAGGCCGGGTCCCATGTCCAGGTATTCAGTACCGTAGCGCTGTCGCTGTCAAAAAGCCTGACGGTCTCGGTGCCATCGTTGTTGACCGTGATAGAGAGCCTGTTCAAGACCCACTTCTCTAAAAATCCCACCGTCGCCTCCTTCGCCAGCACCGCCGACCCCTCGATCTCGGAGAGGGTCGCCGCTTTATACCATGTAGGCGCGTCCGCGTCCGGGAAGTATCCATCAGGTATGTACCCCATCTTACTCTCCGTCGATAGTAATGCTTGTGCGGTTATTGTTAGTGTCTGTCGTCGCCACTATCCTGTCCTTCAAATCCGCATTATCCCTGAACCTCTTGGTAGTAGTCCCCCCGCCAGAGGCCTTACCCGCCGCGAATGAGAGGAGCACACGGAGGAGCGACTTAGCCTTGAGCGTCCCTTCCACCACAAAATCCCATATCGCCTGCACCCCGGCAGAGGAGAGCGCGTACCCGGCCTTGTCGGTTACGGTGACGGCGTTAGCCTGGATGTAGCCGCTACCGTCAAGCGCGGCAGGGATTCTTGACTGGATGTCATCCGTATCTGACTGCACCCCGGCGATGTCCACGGAGATCGAGGCCCCGGCAGGCGCACCAAGCCGCGCGTAAGCGTCTCCCGTCTGCGGTGTATGCCCCGTAAGGGTTGTAACCGTCGGTATAACCGCCCCTGTGTGCGTTACCCCAGCCAATGTGACCAGTCCGCTGGTCAGGCTGATTTGCCCCGCGCCCGTGCCAGACGAGAGCAGTACGCTCGCCCCGATGTCCCTCGCGGTCTGCGCTGTGCCGGAGATATGCGTCACGTTGACGTCGGCCTGCAAGTCTACCTCAAGCTGACAATCAGCCATGCCCGTGGCCCCGGCGAGCATTATGATGAGGCTCCCGCCTGTCAGGTTCATCCAGTCGTTGTGCACGTGAATCTCATACAAGCCTTTTGACGGGTCCGCGTTGGAGACCTCTTTAAACCTCATATGGGCGTTGGAGGTCGGGGCCGCATACGTCCCGAGCGTGGTTATGTCCTCAAGGGTAATCGAGGCCGACAGAGTACCCCCGGCGTTAATGTATCGACAGACAAGGGAGGCTGTATTGTAGGCGAGGCCCGTTTTCCCCGCGCCTGTCGTGGAGGTCGAATCCTTTATGACGACGTGGAATATCTGAGAGGTCGTGCCTTTTTTTCTTGATAGCTTAGCCATTGATCCCCCCTGTCATTCCATTATGAAGTAAGAGGCCGCCCCCGCCGCCGCCTACACCGTCGTCGAACTGGTCAAGGACCAGCCCCATCCACGGACGCTTTGTCGTGGTATCTGTCCAGGCCCAGGCGTCTGTCCGGGTCGTCAGATGAAAGTTCTGCCCCCCCTCGAAACAGTCCATGATAGCAACCGCATTGACGGTGAAATCGTAGAATGAGTTCGACGTGGTAGTCGTCGGCTTTACGACAAGACGATAGAATGTGTCCTTGCTCAAGGCTTGCGCCGTTGCGAACTGAAAATAAAACATCCGTGGCCCGGCGTTTACTTTTTGAAAATCTATGGTGTGAGTCTGCAATACCGTGGTCCCGTCACTGTCGTACAAGACCACATCCGCCGACCCCGTAACCCCGGTAACGCGATAATTCAGCCAGAAACCGGAAAGCCTCGCCGGAAACGGGATGGAAAATTTAAGCCCCCTCTCATCCGGCGTTGAGGATGAGTTGAAAGCAGTCTCCGTTACCGCACTCACCGGGTAACAGCCGTAGATAAAGCCATACGAACCGTCGCTGTATTTTATTGAGAATACAGGCCTTGCCGCGATATTTGCCCAGGATGCCGTGTATTGTTTCGATTCAGGGAACCCGCATATGTTCCCACTACTTCCACTACTGCCATCCAATGCGGCTATTCGGAGGTTGCCTGCCACATAGGAATTAAACTCGATAACCACAGCGGCGGCATCATCTGCCGTTGCAGTGCAGTTTGTACCAAGAGCCACGTTGTACCAGGTATTTGCGGCGGGTGTCGCTTGCGTCCCGGCCACCATACCCCCGTATGCCGTCGTGGTTGGGTTGTTCGAGGTGTCTACCGTGTATAGCCCGATTTTAAGCGTGTCCGCAATCGTTACTGCGCCGGTTCGAAACCCTATCTCGGTTATCGTGCCGCTTTTGGGGATTTTAAATATAAATGCCACCTTCTCAGCAGCAGCATCTATGAGATACCCTGTAAGGTCATTCGGAGCCCCAATTACAGCCTCAACGTGGTGCGGTATAGTCAACCCGCCGATTATGGACTGCATTGTCATATTTTAAACTCCCTGCCCTTCTGCCCGGCGTATGGGTCGGGCGTATCGGTCAGCCCTGTGAAGGTGGAAGAACCCGCCCCGTCCCCGGCTATCGGTTCAAGCAACATTAGAAACCCTTTCCTCGCGTGTAACCCTATTTACGGTTATGCCTGTTCTCCGCGTCCATCGCGGTCTTCTTAGCCTTTGCCTCTATCTCCCTCGTCTCCTTGTCCGATGGGAGCCTCCCAGTCCTCTTGAGCCGGTCCTTGTATATCCTCTCCACCAGCTTTTCTACGGCCCTTCTCTCCCTCATCGCTCGCCTCTCATCATCGTTTTCAATGCTGTGCTCAAATACTCCTCAGGCAGGTCCTCTGGGTCTTTAAGGAACTCCCCTTGAGGGAGTTTATCCCTTAAATTCGAACACCTTCTAAGCACAGCCTCCATCCGCCTTAAAAACGCCTTGTCAATTTTCTTAATCGGCGCCCACCCGTCGCAATAATACCTTTTAGCCGCCTCTTTGATGTTATTGACCCTGACGGTCTGCAAGACCTTTCCGCCGCCCGCCTCCTCGATGAACTGCCTGTTCCACATCCAAAAATCCTGGAGCGGCTCGCCCTGCCAGGCGATGCCGGCGTACCTGTTGACGGCAAGCGGGATGTACCCGCGTTTAATATACGAACCTATGCTTATAGCCATCTTTATTAGTCTCGTGCCACGGCATAGCCGCGGACTTACCTTGTTTGTAATTATGGTTTAAGGCAGGAGGGGCTTTTACGCCCCTCCTTTACCGCCTTACTCGTGTTTGGTTATTATCTTTACCCCGCCGTTCGCCGCGGTGTTTACGCACCCGTGGCCGTATACGGCGGTTACGATTATCTCGGTCGCCCTGAGTGAGGCGTCCCTCTGGAACTCGGTCTTTGCGCCTGTTTTCAACACGTACGCGAGCCCCGACTGATTGCCAAGCGGCATCATGACGCCGAGTCTATCCGCGTTGGCGTTGACGGACGCACAGTTCGTCGACTGGACGATGTCCACCCCGTAGAGCGTGCCCATCGAGCCTATGTCCCTTGCCGGAGCCGTGGGCCCGCCCCATACCGCGCCGGTCGTCGCGGCTATGGACGACCTTAAATTGCTCACCTGGTACGGATGGAGCACGGCGACGAACGGCCCCTTGGCGTTCCCCAGCTCGAGCGAATATATGGCCGAGAGGAAGTTCGCCTCTGTCATGTCCGCGCCCGACGTGCCTACCGAGCCCGTAAGGGTTGCCGCGCTCAACAGGAGGTCCGAGTCTATCTTGTTCGCGAGCGCCTTTCCAAGCTCGGTCGCGAAGGGCTCAAGGCCGCCGAGCCCCGCTCCGTTCATGAGCATGTCCGTTACCGTAATCATGATCCCGGCCTCGTCCGCTACGACTACGGTTGAGGCCGTGTTGACGGCGGTATTCGACATGTCCGTCGCTTCCGTCAGGTCGGAAGCGGACAGGAGCGGCCACTTCGGGAACTCAACCGAGAGGCTCCCGTCAGCGCTTATGTCCGCGACCCTTACGAGCGGCGGCATCACCGCCTCCGCGTACGCGGCGTCTATTACGAGCCTTGATACTATTTCCGCGGCTATTAGCTCCCCTGCGGAAGCCGTAGCCGATGTCACTTCATTTGCCATCTGATCCTCCTAAGTTTTAAACCGCTGATTGGAACTTGCGTCTGCGCGCCTCGAGGAACGGGTTCTTTACGTCCCTGAACCCGTAGCTCTGGCCCGCAGAGCCCTGCACGTTCACCCCGTCTTTCAAGAGCCTGTCGAGCTCTTCCCTCGGCATGTTCCTCCATGAGAGCGGGTCCGAGAGGTTGTGCCTGCGCTCGCCGTATGAGAACCTCGCGCCCAGGGAGCCAGCCCCGGCGCCAGCGGCGGGCCTCAGGTGGTGTGGCCTCTCGGAGAGCCAGGCTGAGACGAACTCGTCTACCGACAGCGGCCCTCCCATGCTGTTCACCATGGCCGCGCCCGAATCGTTGGTCACCGACGCCTCATTGCCTTCGCCGAGCCTTATACGCCTCTTGAGGAGCTCGGCGACCTCCTCGGCGTCAACGACCCCGTGCCTGGAGATCGACCGCAGGAGCACGGCCGCCTTCCTCTCCTCCCGGAGCCTCTCCACCTCAGTTTTGAGCCTCTCGAACTCCTCCGTTGAGGAACGCTTCGAGGCCTTCGCGTACGCCTTCCTGTACGCCTCGTCTATGAGTTCCTGGACCTTCGCCTGTTGCTCCGGCTGAAAGCTCACCCTGCCATCGTCTCCCGCGCTCGAGCCGTCCGTTGAAACCGTTTTAAGTTCGTCAACCTGCATTTTGAATCCCTCCTCCCCCGCGTTTCCCTGCCGCTTTTCGCCCAGGGGTTAGGGCCCTTAAAGATGACGGCAATCCGTCTCGTCTGATAGAAGCGCCTTAATCATCTCCGTATCATTAAGACCCCTTGTCACCTCGCGGCAGATATCGGCCTTCTCGGTTTTCGTCAGCCTCATCCATTCGCCGGCCCCGATGGCCGCGATGACCGAATTCCTCGCCTCAAACAATACTCGCCGCGTTATCCATTCCGCGGTCTTGCCGTCTATTGAGCGGACTTCCCCGCTCATGCCTTCGCTATCTCTTCGCTTATGAGGGACTTCACCCCCTCGTCAAGCTTCGGGAGCACCGCGAACGCTATCTTCTTTTGTAGCTCCTTCCTGAACGTCTCAGAGTCCACGCGCGCGGTCTGCGCGCTTATCGCCCTGCCGAGGTCGTTTTCGAGATCGCGCACCGAGAAGTCGTCCGGGTAGTCTATCGTCCCGTCAAAGGCCCTCCCCTCCCACTTCGCCCAGAGCTCGATGACCCTCGTCTCGGCCTGTTCGAGGTTGTCGGCCTTCTCGCTCAGGGCCGAGTGGAGCTGTCTCTGTTCGACTTCGAGCGCCGCGCCGGAGCGCGCCTGCGCGGATTCCTCCGTAGCCCTCGCCCCTCCCATCCTCGCGGTCCTGTATATCTCGGCTATATCGTTCCTCACCCACTCCCTTATCTCGGTCAAGGACGAGTGCGGGGCCTCGAGCCAGTACGGCCTTCCGTTCGGGAGCTCCGGATCGAACTGCAGTATATTGTGCGGCCCGACCTCCTTGTCCCCGCGGTCGGCCCCTCTCGAATACGGTATCGCGAGCATTGGAAAGGCCGTGTTCTCGATTATTTCTCTCGCGTCGGAGCAGAGGTAGTAGATGTTCCTGTTGATGTCGGCTATGTCGTTCAGGTCCGATATGCCGATCATCCTTATCCCGGACTGTTTGTTGTAGAGGTTCACGACCGGCACTTCACCCAGCCCGTGTTCGCCGGCGTCCGCAAGGACGGCCTCGCCGTCGCTCCCCTCCTGCCAGAGCTCCCAACCCTGCCTGGTCCATATCCTGCACGCGCCAGGGGCCTCCATTATCTTTATCGTTTCAAGCGCCATCCTGCCCGTCGACGGGTCCCTGCCATACGACCAGTCGAGGAGGTTCTCCGGTGTGACGAGCGAGATATACGGCCTTACGCCGAAGGCCTCCGCCTCCGCCCTCGTCGTCGCCTTGCCCCTCGGCTTGTCAACGACAATCGACACCCTGCCGTAGACGGACGCGAACCGCTGGGCCTCCCTCATGAAGTGCCTGAACGTGTTGCCTTCGAGGTCAGCGTCCTTCAAAAACGCGCGGAAGAGCGGGTTTGCGCCCAGAGACCCGAACTCACGCCTCGCGTCATTCCTGAAGAGGTGAGAGACGAATGTGTCCACTATCGGGCCGCAATAGTTGTAGAAGTAGCTCGTTTCCTTCCTCCGCGCGTAATTGGCCTCGCTCTCGAAGGGGTGCTTCAAAAGATAGTTGCCGTCCCTGTACGTCCTCCCCCCGAAGTACGAGCGTACGTGGAACCTCCACTCGTCGACGAGCGCCTCATAGCTGGGGTGCTTCTTCTCTAACTCCTCTCTCGTCATCTCTTCTCCTGTTATTTGTAAAACCTCGAGGCCGGGTCGCGCCTCAATATCCTCAGCGGGAACTCATACTCGACGAAGTACCCAAGCGCGTCGGAGGCGTGGGTAAGTTCTTTTTTCGTTTTATCCATCCCGTTTGAACCGGCCCATTCTATCGTCTCAAGGTCTTTCCTTAAGGCGGCGCACCTCGGGTGATGGCTGAGCCTCGTTTCACCCCCGGCGCTCCCTAAAAGCGCGTTCACGGCGTTTACCCTGTCCCTTACAGCCGGGTTCGAGCGCTTTAACCTCTGCTCCTTAAACCCCAGCTCGAAGAGGATCGCGTAATCGCTTTTCCCAGCGGTCGAGCGCGCCGAGCCTGCCGCGTCTCCGTATATGACTACCCCTTCTTTGTGGCGGCCGTACCTCTTTAGCGCCTCTCGCCCCATCTCCGCGGTATTGGTGTCCTTCAAGACTATCTCGTCGGCGACCCACACCCTTTTCCCGTCTGTCTGAGCTATCTCCCATACGCACGGGTCTACGTTGAAGTCACAGCATATCGATACGGGCAGTCCCGGTACTATCGCGACGGACGCGTCCTCGTGGACCTCGGCGCTGTATGCGTAGTAGACCCTGCCTGTGGCCCCCTCGAAGCTCGCCTCGTACTCCTGTCTGAAGGTCCTGGGGTCGAGCACCCTTCTGGCCGCCTCTACCTCCTCGGACGGGAGTATCTCGGATGAGCGCCAGGTGTAGGCCCCCCAGTCCTCGTCCGCGCTGAACCTGGCGTAGTCATAGAGCTCCTTATAATGGCCGAGCCCTTCGGGGACGCCTATGAACCAGCACCAGCCGCCCCTGTCCGAGAGAGCGGGCCTGATGTTTTCCGCCCAGGCCTCAGGTCTCATGTTCGCGTACTCGTCGAGTACGCCGCCGTCCCAGGGAGTCCCCTCTATCCTCTGCGGCTTGTCGAGCCCTACAACCCATAGCTCGCTCCCGAAGACGGTCACAAGGCAGAGGTCGGTCTCGTATACCTTCCTGATCCACCCCGGTGGAGAGAGCGCCTTCAAGTCCCTCCAGAATATGCGTTTGGCCTGGTCCCTCGTAGGCGCGGCCGCGAAGTACCTCGGGTCGCTCCAGTTTCTTTTTATCGGGAGCGACATGACGAGTCTGCGCTTGGCTATCTCCGTCTTTCCGCTCCTCCTGCCCGCCGGCACTACCGCGAACCTCTTATTCTCCGAAAGGAGCCTCGCCTGCTCCCTGTTGAACCGTAACCCGTGCCATCTCCGCGGCAGTCTCTGTAGCGTCATCCGTCGCCTCCGGCCCTTCTTCAAGCCCCCAGGCCATGCGCTCGCCCCTTATCACGCTCGAGAGCACCTCTCCTGCAATCTTGGCCACTTTAAGCTCTTCCAGCCCGAGCTTCGCGTCGTTGTTGCTTAAGCCCCTTACAAGCCTCTTCTTCACGCCTTTCCAGAGGTCCCTGTGGTCGACGAGTATCTCTCCTTGTACCGTCTCATCCCGGAGCGTTTGAGGGCCTTGCCCCCTCTCCCATCCCTCCTTCCCGGCCCGCCTTCTTATCGTGCTCTCATGGCATCCGTGGGATCCTGCAAGGCCCCGCACCGCCATGCCTGCCTCATATCCGGTCCTGACCGCGTTCCAGTCTATCGCCACTTCCCACCCCCGGCCCTTGTCTCCTCCGGCTCCCCTCTCAGACTTCGTCGAGCCCTTCGTGCTCCTCGCACCTCCTCAAGGGATAGAGGCTTACGTACACCCTGTTGCACTCCGCACAGCGCTCCGGCTCGCGCAGAAGCACCCGGCTCCCCCTCCCTCCGCCAGTCCACCTTCCGAAATCCGCCGACTTGGAACCAAGGCTCATCTCCATCGCCGCTCTCCTCCAGGTGTAATTTTACTTAGTACGGTCTTTTTTCTACCCCTGCGGCGGAATCCTCACGATTTTGAAGGAGGAAATCCGGTTTTTTATTCTGGCGCCGGGGCCGGAAATAAAAACAGGCCGGGCATATCGCCCGGCCTGTCAATTTCAAAAAAATCAGTTTTTAAACACCCAGCCTTTTCTAAATAGTGACCTAAGGGCTTATAAGATCAGATACTCTACCTTAATTGACAATCACTGTTTCCAATCCCGGACACGGCGGCTCCTCTGACAGGCGACGCTCAATTTCCCTGCTGGTCCTCGGTAAGCCAGCCATAACCGTTCTCGGTCGCCCAGAGGGCCTTTCTCTCTATCATGCTCTCGACCCCTCCTCCGAAGCCGTATACCTTCATCTCCCCGAGCAAGTCGCCCATCGACTGGTACTGCCGCATGGTCTTGTACTCGAGCCAGTCCATCTTGTTGTCGCCAGTTTTTTCAGCCTTCACCTCAAAGGTCCTTCTCCTCCTCCTGTGCCCTTGAAGACGCGACCTTCTCCTCTGCCCTGTAGAGTATCTCATATGCCCTCCCGAGTGAAATTCTGTGGCTCTCAGCTATCACCTTCATGTGGGTGTTCCAGTAATGGTATTCCGTAAAGACGGACCTCTCCCTGGGGCTAAGGTCGACAAGCGGCCACAAAAGGTGCCTTACCTCCTCGCCGCTCCCCTTGAGAGCGCCGTAGAACTGGTCCGGGTCTATCCTTATCTTTTCCACTTTTTTAAGCCCCCTTGAAAAAACAGAAAACCCTAACGCCCGCGTGGGCGCTTGCGGTCCAGCTTTAGACCGGGTCATGTACTTTATCAGAGCAGGGATACTTGGAGGGCTGCTTTGTGAATACAGCGGCTTAGATTTTGATAAAAACGATTTATAATTATATAAAATTTACATAATATTATACATCATTGTTTTATATCTGTCAAGGTAATCGCAATTATCGGCACCGTAAAAAGATGCCGCTGGGACCGCAGGAACCAAAAAAAGCCCCCCTGCCTGTCGGCAGGGGGGCTTTAAAATTGCCCTTTAGGGTCTCCGGTGGAACGGCTTTTCAGACGTTGAACTTGAAGTGCATTATGTCTCCGTCCTTGACAACGTAGTCCTTGCCCTCTACCCGGAGCACTCCTTTTTCGCGGCAGGCGGCCTCAGACCCGTATCTTACGAAGTCCTCGTAGGCCATCACCTCGGCCTTTATGAAACCGCGCTCGAAGTCGCTGTGTATCACCCCTGCGGCCTTCGGGGCCTTCGAGTCGCGCTCGACCGTCCAGGCCCGCACCTCTTTTTTACCGGCGGTAAAGTAGGTAATGAGCCCGAGGAGCGAGTACGCCGCGACGGCCAGCCTGTCCAGGCCGGACTCCTTAAGGCCGAGGCCTTTCAGGAACTCGGCCCTCTCCTCCTCGGAGAGCTCAGCGATTTCGGACTCAATCTTCCCGCATATCACGACGAATCCGGCGCCCTCTTTTTCCGCGACCTCCCTTACGGCCTCTGCCGCGGCTGAATTACCGGCAAGGTCGTCCTCGCCGACGTTGGCGACGTAGATGATCGGCTTCGCCGTAAGGAGGCTCAGGTCTTTTACTATGGCCGCCGTCTCCTTTGAGAGGACCGTCCTCGCCGGGCGTCCGGCCTCGAAGGCCGCCTTGAGTTCATTGTATACGGGCAGGGCCTCTGCCATGGCCTTGTCGGTCTTGGCGAGGCGCGCGGCCTTTTCAAGCCTCTTATCGACCGAGTCCATGTCCGCGAGTATGAGCTCCGTCTCTATTACCTCAATGTCGCCTTTGGGGTCTATCCTTCCGTCGACGTGGACGATCCCCGGGTCCTCGAAGCACCTGACGACGTGGACGATGGTATCGACGCTCCTTATGTTGCCGAGGAACTGGTTCCCGAGCCCCTCGCCCTTGGACGCCCCTTTCACGATACCGGCGATGTCCACGAACTCGACGGCCGTGGGCAAGACCCGCTCCGGCTTTACCAGAGCGGCGAGTTTCTGCATCCTCTCGTCGCGCAGAGGCACCATCCCGATGTTCGGGTCTATGGTGCAGAACGGATAGTTTGACGCCTCGGCCCCGGCCGCCGTCATGGCGTTGAATATGGTGGACTTCCCGACGTTCGGAAGCCCTATGATCCCGCAGTTGAATCCCATCTCTAAACAAATTCCTTTCGTAGTTAATAAAAATCCCCGCGGAATCAGCGGGGTCTCCTGCCAGAAAACTCCCATCCCCGGGCCAGATAGACGAAAGGCGAGCGGGAGTGTGAAGTTTTTCCCCAGTGCAAGCTCTAAAAAAAGACAAGGCAGGTAAGTACCTGCCTTGTCTTGCATAATACAATATTTATGCGGAATAATAAATCTAAATTATGAGAGGCGCGATTATGAGCGCGACGATGGACATGAGCTTTATAAGTATGTTCATCGCCGGCCCGGACGTGTCCTTGAAGGGGTCGCCGACGGTGTCTCCGACGACTGCGGCCTTGTGCGCATCGGATCCCTTGCCGCCTGGCCTCTTCTCTATGTATTTTTTAGCGTTGTCCCATGCGCCCCCGGCGTTGGCCATGAATATGGCGAGGAGGACGCCCGTAACGGTCGCGCCGGCGAGCATCCCGCCGAGCGCCTCGGGGCCGAGGACGAACCCTACTACCACCGGAGCGGATACCGCGAGGACCCCCGGCAGTATCATCTCCCGGAGCGCCGCCCTGGTGCTTATGTCTATGCATTTATCGACGTCCGGCTTAACGCCTTCCCTGCCTTCCAATAGCCCGGGGATCTCCCTGAACTGCCGCCTTATCTCCTGCACCATCTTGAAGGCGGCCTTTCCAACGCTCGTCATGGTAAGCGCCCCTATGAAGAACGGGATGACCCCGCCGAGGAGCATCCCTATGACGACGCCGGGGGTCGTAAGAGAGACGCTAAAGGGCTTGCCCGTAGCCACGCTTATCGTCTCCCCGAAGGCTGAAAAGAGCGCGAGCGCCGTCAACGCCGCCGACCCTATGGCGAACCCCTTGCCAATCGCCGCGGTCGTGTTGCCGAGAGAGTCGAGCGAGTCCGTTATCTCCCGCACGTCGTGGCCAAGGCCGCTCATCTCGCTGATGCCCCCGGCGTTGTCGGCTATGGGGCCGTAGGCGTCCACGCTCATTATGATGCCGGTCGTCGCCAGCATCCCGACTGCCGCGACGGCTATCCCGTAGATGCCGGCCGCGTAGTTCGCGATCCATATCGCCGCACAGAGAGATATGAGCGGCAGCGCGGTGGACTCGAGCCCCACGGCGAGCCCGGTGATTATGTTGGTAGCGGCCCCGGTCTCGGACGCCTCGGCTATCCTTTTTACCGGCCCTGAGGATGTAAAGTACTCCGTAATAAGCCCAATGAGGGACCCGCCTATGCACCCGGCGACGACCGCCAGATAGACCTTTACGCTCAAGCCGGTGGCTATCGTTACGAAGTAGCCGAGGGCGAGGAATATGGCCGTCGTCGCGAGCGTTGTATACCGGAGCGCCTCAGCCGGGCCGATCCCCTTGAGAATTCTGAGGACAAAGACCCCTGTCATCGACGAGACGAGCCCGGCCGTCACAAGGAGTATCGGATATGACATGAGCGCCTCAGCCGGGCCGAGCGCGCCTATCGCGCCGCCGGATATGGCCGTCGCGCCGAGCGCGATCGTCGCGATGACCGACCCTACGTAGGATTCGAATATGTCGGCGCCGAGCCCGGCCACGTCGCCGACGTTGTCGCCGACGTTGTCGGCTATGACGCCCGGGTTTCTCGGGTCGTCCTCCGGGATACCGGCCTCGATCTTGCCGACGAGGTCCGCGCCGACGTCGGCGGTCTTTGTGTATATGCCGCCTCCAACCCTCGCGAAGAGCGCGATCGACGACGCGCCCATTGCGTAGCCGTTTATGACCGAGGCCGTCGCCGGGTCCCCGAATATCAGGAAGAGCCCGCCGACGCCGACGAGCCCGATGCTTGCGACAGCGAGCCCCATTATCGAGCCTCCGAAGAACGCCGTCGAGAGCGCCTCAGCCATCGAAGGCTTGTGAGCGCGCGCCGCCTCGGCGGTCCTCACGTTCGCCTTTGTCGCGCCCTTCATGCCTATAAAACCGGCGAGCATGGAGGAGAACCCCCCGGCTATGTAGGCAAGGGCGGTGTACGGGCCTATGAACGCCCAGAGTGCGATAGCGGCCGCCGCGACGAATACCACGAGGATGGAATACTGCCTCTTCAAGTAGACCATAGAACCCCGGTGGATGAGAGAGGCTATCTCCATCATCCGGGCGTTCCCATCGGGTAATCTTCTTACGTGGAGATAGATGAGGAGAGTCATTACGAGCCCGCCAAGGCCGACAAGCGGCGAGACCGAGGTGAGAAAGTCCATAAGACCTCCTTTAAGGTGGGTAGACTGAGTGCGGTCCGATAGGACGGACTGACGGAATTATACCCGCAAACAGCCGAAGTGGCAAATGAATACCGCCCGTAAAACCGCCGGTTATCTCTCAGGGCCTACCCATCCATGAGACTGCGGCCAGACGAAAAAAAACGCCGCTCAGAGCGAGTTGAACCTGTTCATGGCTGAGTCGATCCCCTCTGCGACTATGACCTCAAGAGAGGCGATGGCCTTTGACAGCATCTCATCGAGTGCCCCCTTCTCGTCGGGCGCGAAAGGGCTCAATACATACTCCGCCGTATCAACACCCTCGCGCCTTCCGATGCCCAGACGTATCCTTTTAAAGTCCTTTGTCCCCAAGTGATGGGCCATCGATTCCACGCCCCTGTGGCCGCCGGACCCGCCGTTCTTACGGAGCCTCATCCTGCCGAGCGGCAGGTCGCAGTCGTCGTATACCGCTATGATCGATTCGGCGGTAAGGGCGTTCGCCTCGACGAACGCCCTTACCGCCTCTCCGCAGAGGTTCATGTAGGTAAGGGGCTTTAACAACACGGCCTCAACGCCCTTTATCGAGCCTCTCCCTGAAAACGCCTTCCCGGACCTCTTAAACCTTATGCCGTACGAGAGCGCCGCCCTGTCGACGAGCATGAACCCGACGTTATGCCGGGTCTCCTCGTACTCCGCGCCTGGATTTCCAAGACCGACTATAAGGAACAATACCGGATCTCCTGAAAATAGAATGAATTGCCCAGTAGCAAGTCTAAACTTCCCCTCCCTCGATTGGGATGGGGCTTTAAACGGCTTGGATTCAACACGAGGCCCTCACACCCCAAGAGTAAACAAAAACAGCCGGCGCCTCAAACTCTTTTACCCGCCTCGCCCGGCAAAAAAAAAGAGGGGGGAATCCCCCCCTCTTTTGAATAGCGATATTCCTGGCGCCCGTACATGAGGCGCTCTGGCAAAGGAGGCTACTTCTCCTCCTCCTTCTTCCCGGCCTCTTCCTTCTCCTCGAAGGACTTGGCAAGCTCGGCCTCGACCTCTTCAGCGGTCTTCGGCGCGACCTCGTCGGTCGGCGCTACGACTGAGACAATAGTAGCGTCCAGATCGCCGACGGCCTTCAGCCCCTCGGCGAGGATCAAATCCTTCACGTGGAGCGAGAAGCCCACGTTCAGCGGGGTAACATCCACGTCTATGGAGTCCGGTATCTGCGTGGGCAGGCACTCGACCTTGAGCCTTCTGAGCTCCTGGGTGACTATGCCGCCGTATGCGATCCCGACGGCCTTGCCGATCACGTGCAACGGGACCTCGACCACGATCTTGTGGTCCATGAGTATCTCCATGAGGTCCACGTGCTCGATAGAGCCCTTGAGCGGGTGGCGGGTAAGCTCCTTGAACATCGCCATCCTCGCCGTCTTGTCCCCCTCAATCAACAGGCTCACAAGGACGTTGCCTCCCGCGGCGGTGTGGAGCACCTTGCCGAGTTCCTTGCCGTTCAGCTTAAGCGCGACCGCGCCCTTTATGCTCGGTCCGTAAAGGATAGCCGGCACCGAACCCGCCGCCCTCATCCTCCCTGCATGCCCCTTCCCGATCTCGTTCCTCGGCTGGGCCGTAAGGCTTATCTGTTCCATAGTATTCCATTCCTCCGTAATGTCTCAGCGCGTCAAACTAAAGCATACCTGCGTTGCTCTGTTCCGACGCCCTGATATTTAATATTTTAAAATCTTTGCCTTGTCCTGCCTCGACCTGTAAACCTAAACGAAGAGCGAGCTTACCGACTCCCCGAAGTGTATCCTCTTTATCGCCTCGCCGAGGAGCGGTCCGACCGAGAGCCTCTTGACCTTCTCTGACGTCGCGCTGTCCCTCTTGGGTATCGTGTTCGTCACCACGAGCTCCTTTATAGGCGACTTCTCGAGCCTCTCTATGGCCGGGCCGGAGAGGACCGCATGCGTACAGCAGGCGTATACCTGACGAGCACCGTTCAGTTTCAGCGCCTCGGCGGCCTGGGTTATAGTCCCGGCGGTGTCTATCATGTCGTCGAGTATTATGGCCGTCTTGCCCTCGATCTCGCCTATTATGTTCATGACCTCGGAGACGTTAGGGCGCGGACGCCTCTTGTCTATTATCGCGAGGTTCGCCGAGAGCCTCTTTGCAAACGCCCTCGCCCTCTCAACGCCTCCGGCGTCCGGGGAGACGACGACGACGTCGTCCTGGAAGTTTTCCTTTATATAGTTGAGGAGCACCGGGGTGGCGTAGAGGTGGTCGACCGGGATATTGAAGAACCCCTGTATCTGCCCGGCGTGGAGGTCCACGCACACGACCCTTGTCGCGCCGGCCACCGTTATGAGGTCCGCGACGAGTTTAGCCGTTATCGGCGTCCTCGGGGCTACTTTCCTGTCCTGCCTCGCGTAGCCGTAGTACGGGATGACGGCTGTGACGGAGGAGGCCGAGGCCCTCTTGAAGGCGTCGAGCATTATAAGGAGCTCCATCAGGTTATTGTTGCAGGGCATGCACGTCGACTGCACGACGTACACCTCGACACCGCGCACGCTCTCCTGTATGTCGACGAATACCTCTCCGTCGCTGAAGCTCCGCACCTCGGATTTGCCGAGCTGTATCCCCAGGTGCTCGCATATCTCAAGCGCGAGCCCCCTGTTTGAATTTCCTGTAAATACCTTTATCTTGTCCATCAGAACACTTCCGGGTTATCGTTTTATGGCTGGGGCGGGAGGATTCGAACCTCCGGGTGCGGGGATCAAAACCCCGTGCCTTACCGCTTGGCGACGCCCCAATCAGATTCGGAGGACCCTAATTGAATGCCGCTCCACTATTTGCGGTTACGCCAAGCTAATGCCCTTAATCCCCTCTGGTCAGCACAGCCATTTGACTCTATACGGCAAGCACTCAACTGAGCGCCCATTTACTCTGCACGGGACTCAAACAGCACCTTGGTCAACTCAGCCCTTTGACTCCATACATCACTACCCAGAACCCTCTGACCGCCCGGCCTCGTCAACTCAGCCCCTATACTCACCAGCCCCGTCAACTCAGCCCCTCTGCGAGGGAGACGAAAAAATTATCCGGGAACCTTTTTCTCAAAGGCGTCAACGCCGCCTCCGCGCCCCGCCTGTCGTTGAAGACGCCAAAGACAGTAGGGCCGCTACCGGACATGAGCGAGGCTATCGCGCCTGACTCGACGAGGGCGTTTTTAATGCCGAGGATCACCGGATACTCCCGGAGGGTTACCTCCTCAAGGTCGTTGACGAGGAGCGTTTTCAGGTCTTCAGCCTTCGCGGGGGTCTTTCCAGAATGTGTTAGAATATTATCTTCGCAATTTTTTGTCAAGTCCAAATTGCTGTAGGCCCAGGCCGTGGAGACCTGAAAACCAGGATTTATCAATATATACGCGAACTTGGGCAGATCAACCGGCTTTAGCCGTTCTCCCCTTCCCTCGGCGTATGCCGGCTTTCCCGAAATAAAGAACGGGCAGTCGGACCCGAGGGAGGCGGATAGCTCCAGCAACCTCTCATGACCGAGCCTCCCGCCTTCGAGCTCGTCAAGGGCCTTCAAAACCGTCGCCGCGTTCGACGACCCGCCGCCGAGCCCCGCGCCGACGGGGATATTCTTCTCGATCCGTATCGAGACCTTTTTTCTTACGCCGGTTGTCTTAAGATATAAGTCCGCGGCCCTGTACGCGAGGTTTGAGGAGCCATCTGGCAGCATGGGGTCTGAGCACCAGAGGGTGACGCCTTCGCCCTCGCCTGTCTCGACCGACACCCGGTCATAGAGGGAGACGGCCTGCATGAGTGTGGCGATGTCGTGGTATCCGTCGCTTCTTTTTCGGAGGACTTTAAGGAATAGGTTAACCTTTGCCGGGGAAGAGAGGGTGAGGCTACTCATCCAGCTTGAAGTCTACGCGCTTTCTTTCGTTGCTTTCCCAGCGCGCGCCTCCTAAGAAGAACCCGAGGAGCGAAAAATTGGTCGTCGCGTCGAACGGGAGCCTCCACCATTGCCTGTTGCCGGTATCCGGGGGCTCCGTGGGTTCTGCGTGGGCGTCGTCGGCGTGGGCGTGGGAATCGTGCTCGTCGTGGCCTCCTCCGTGGAGAAGGAGGTCGTCGTGGGCGTCCCCGTGCCCGCCGTGTCCGTGGTTGTCGTCGTGGCCTGCCATATCGCGCTCCGTTACATTAATAAGGGTCTTACGGCCTTTACAGCCATGTCGATGAATGGTGCGGGGTATACGCCGAGGAAGACCGTCCCTACCGCCGTGCAGAAGAGCACTATATTATAAATAACCCCGGACGCGGGGGCTATCTCCGCGCCGGGGTCCGGTTCCTTCATGTACATGTAGAATATGACCTTCGCGTAGAAGAAGAGCGATATCGCGGTGGACACGACACCTATGGACGCGAGCCAGTAGTACTTCGCGTCTATCGCGGCGGACAGGATAAAGAACTTCGCGGCAAACCCTCCGGTCGGAGGGATGCCGGCGAGGGACAGGAGAAAGAGCGCCATGAGGAACGCAAGGAGCGGCCTTGTCGTCGAGAGCCCCTTGTACTCGTCGATGTTCTCGAACCTGCCCTTGTTCCTGAAGAGCGCGACTATCGTGAACGCGCCCATGTTCATGAAGGCGTATACGAGGAGGTAGTAGGCGACACCCGCGAGCCCGGTATCGTTAAAGACGATGAGGCCTATCATTATTATTCCGGCGTGGGCGATCGACGAGTACGCGAGCATCCTTACGATGTTTCTCTGCGATATGGCGACGACGGCCCCGAATATCATGGTCGCCGCCGAGATGATCCATAGCATCGAGGACCAGTCCGCCTGGAACGCCGGGAATGCCGCGGTAAAGACCCTTAGGAAGGCCGCGAAGGCCGCGGCCTTCGAGCCGACCGAGAGCAATGCGGTCACCGGCGTGGGCGCGCCCTCGTATACGTCGGGCGACCACATGTGGAACGGCACCGCCGCTATCTTGAAGCCGAAACCAACGGCCATGAGGATGATGCCGAGCGTAAGGTATGTGTTATCGCCCTTGCCGAGCTCTCCGGCTATCTCCATGAAGTTGGTGGACCCCGCCGCGCCGTAGGCGAATGACATGCCGTAGAGGAGTATGCCTGAAGACAGCGCGCCGAGGACGAAGTACTTGAGCGCCCCTTCAACGGACCTTGAGCTCTTCACCCTGTAAGCGACGAGTATGTAGAAGGAGAGCGCCATGAGTTCGAGCCCGACGTAGACGTTAATAAGGTCGTTCGCCGCGCCCATTACCATCATGCCGACTGTCGCGAAGAGGATTATATGGTAGTACTCGCCCCTGTCGACGCCTATTTTCCTGAGATAGTCCATCGAGATGAGTATCGTGAATATCGCCGCGATTATGAATATGACGTTGAAAAACGCCGAGAAACTGTCGGCTATGATCGTGCCGCCGAATACCGGGTACGGCTCGTTAGTGTAGGCCGCGAAGGGCAGGATGCAGATGAGCCCTATGACGGACACCCAGCCGAGCGCGGCCTTGTTCTTCCTTATAAATAAGTCGAGGACAAGCACGATGAGCGCGAGCGCCGTTACGAGTATCTCCGGCATGACCGCGTAGAAGTTTATGTTTAGTCCGGCCGGCATCACTCAACCTTCCTTTCGACAACTGCGGCGCCGAGCGAGGCCTGCGGCGGAATAACTTCGCCGTTGCCCTTCCTGTAGTTCGTCTCCACCTGCTCCACAAGCTTTGTCAAGGACGCGTCCATGACGTTCAGGAACGGCTTCGGGTAGAGCCCTATCCAGAATATGAGTATTATGAGAGGGGCCGTCTCTATTATTTCGCGTAGCCCCAGATCCTTGAGCCCGTGCCCGCCGGCGTAGTGGAAGTTCCCGAGGAAGACCCTCTGGAAGAGCCATATGAGGTATACCGCGCCGAGTAGGACGCCGAACGCGACAAATACCGCGTAGACCCAGTGGGCCTTGAACGCGCCTATGAGGATAAAGAGCTCCCCGACGAACCCGTTGGTGGTCGGCAGGCCCATGGAGGAGAGGACGACTATCAGGAAAAAGACCCCGTATACCGGGAGCTCCTTAAAGAGACCCGTGTAATCGCCTATCGTCCTCGTGTGCGTCCTCTCGTATATCATGCCGACGAGGAGGAAGAGCGCTCCGGTCGATATCCCGTGATTGAGCATCTGCAGGACGCTCCCTTTGAGCCCCTCTATGTTGAATACGAATATGCCGAGCATGACGAAACCCATGTGGCTGACGCTCGAATATGCGATGAGCTTCTTTATGTCCTTCTGCGCGATAGTTACGAGCGCGCCGTAGATGATCGCGAAGAGCGAGACCCCTATCATGAGGGGCGCAAACAGCATCGAGGCGTTCGGGAGCATGGGTAGCGTGAACCGGACGAAGGCGTATGTGCCGAGCTTCAAGAGCACCGCGGCAAGGACGATAGACCCGGCCGTCGGCGCGTCCGTGTGCGCGTCCGGGAGCCAGGTGTGGAGCGGGAACATCGGCACCTTTACCGCGAACCCGAGGAAGAACGCTATAAATACCCAGAACTGGACCGCTGGCGCCACTGGCGCAAGCGAGAGTATCGTAGAATCGAAGGTATACACACCTGTGACCTTGCCGTGGTAGAAATAGACGGCAAGGATGCCGAGGAGCATAAATAAACTGCCCGCGAAAGTGAATATGAAGAACTTGATCGCCGAGTAGAACTTCCTCGCGCCGCCCCATATCCCGATTATGAAGACCATGGGGATTAGTACCGCTTCCCAGAAGACGTAGAATAGGAAGAGGTCCATGGCCATGAAGATGCCGAGCGAGAATGTCTCGGTCAGGAGGAAAAGGGCCATGTAGCCCTTGAGCTTCGTGTTTATCTCCCTCCACGAGGCGAGGATGCAGATTATCGTCATGAAGGTCGTAAGGAGCACGAGGAGGAGGCTTATGCCATCGACCCCCATGTAGTAGGATATCCCGAACCTCTCTATCCAGACGGTCTTTTCGACCCACTGGAGGCCGGGGTCGGCCATGTCGAAGGTAAGCGGCAGATAGAGCGAGACAGCGAATGTCGCGACCGAGGTGCCGAGCGCGGTCCACTTTATGAGGTCAATCCAATCCTTCTTATAAAACAGGATGATGACGAGCGCGCCGAGCGCCGGGAGGAATGCTATCGTCGAAAGTATGGGAAAGCCAGTAAGCCCGGTCATTTAATGCGTACCTCCGTGAGCTTCGGCGTGGACGGTTTCATGCGGCTCCGCATGGCGGGCGGCTTCCGCCGCGTGCGGAGCGCGCTCCACCTTGGGGGCGTTCCTCTCGACTATCTCCGCTATGCGCGCGGTGGAAGCCGCGGAGAGCGAGAGGAAGTGCTTCGGGTAGATGCCTATCCAGAGTATGAGGCCGATTATCGGCAAAAGGACCAGGACCTCCCTCGCGTTTATGTCCTTGAGGACAAGGTTCTCCCTCCTGGTTATCTTTCCGAATATCACCCTCTGCGTCATCCAGAGCATGTACGCCGCGCCGAGTATCACGCCTGTGGCCGCGAATACGGCCGCCGTAACGCTCGTCTTGAAGAGGCCCATGAGTATAAGAATCTCGCCTACGAAGCCGTTCGTGCCGGGCAGGCCAATGGAGGAAAATACTATGATGAGGACGAGTGCCGAGTAGACCGGCATCACCCTGGCGATGCCCCCGAAGTCGGAGATGAGCCTCGTGTGCCTCCTCTCGTATATCATGCCTATGACGAGGAAGAGCCCGCCGGTCGATACCCCGTGGTTTATCATCTGCAATACGCCGCCGTCGATGCCCTGCTGATTTAACGCGAAGAGCCCGGCCATGACCGCGCCGAGGTGGCTCACGCTCGAGTACGCGACGAGCTTCTTTATGTCCTTCTGCGCCATCGCGAGGAAGGCGCCGTAGACTATCCCTATTACCGCAAGGACGAGAATGAAGGGCGTAAAGGCCCTGCTGGCGTCCGCGAGCAACGGGAGGTTGAACCTGACGAACCCGTAGGTTCCCATCTTCAAAAGTACAGCGGCAAGTATTACACTGCCTGCGGTCGGGGCCTCGACGTGCGCGTCCGGGAGCCACGTATGGAACGGGAATACCGGCACCTTTATGGCGAACCCGAGGAAGAACGTGAGGAATACCCACCACTGGAGGTTGTACGGGTACGCGACCTCGTAGAGCTTAAGGAGATTGAATGTGTACTCGCCGGTAGCGGACCCGTGCGCGTAGTAGAGGGCGAGAATGCCGACAAGCATGAAGACCGACCCGAAGAGCGTGTACAGGAAGAACTTGATGTTAGCGTAAAGCTTTCTCGGGCCTCCCCAGACGCCTATGAGGAAGAACATCGGGATAAGCCCTATCTCCCAGAACACGAAGAAGAGGATCATGTCGAGCGCGACGAAGACGCCGATCATCCCGGCCTCGAGGATCATGAGGTGTATCATGTACTCTTTCACCCGCTCATCTATCGCGGACCACGACGCGAGTATCGCTATGGCGCTCGTAAACGTCGTGAGGAGCACGAGGAGGAGGCTTATCCCGTCCATGCCGAGGAAGTACTCGACCCCGATCCCAGGTATCCAGGCCGCCTTTTCCACGAACTGCATCTTGTAGGTCGATGAGTCGAAGTAGAAAAGGAGTATGAGCGAGATGACGAAGTTGAAGAGCGCGACCCCGAAGGCGGTCGAGCGAATCGCCTCCTTCTGCCCCGAGGGGAAGAAGAAGAGCGCTCCGGCGCCGAGGAGCGGGATGAGTATCAGTATCGAGAGTATCGGTATGCCGAGCGCGTTTTCTATCATGCCTTAGCCGAGTAGGACCCTTACTATTATTATAAGCACGCCGACGACGAAGACGAGGGCGTAGTTCTGGAGGTATCCCGTCTGGAGCCTCCGCCAGATTGAACTGTTATATGTAACGAGTGTGGACATGGAGTTGACGAGCCCGTCGACTATATAGATGTCAAATTTGTGCGACGCCCATGCCGTGAGCCTCGTCGCCCACGCCGCGAAATTGACGAACCAGTCTATTACGCCGAGGTCGAAGGACAGACACCAGTCGCAGAACCTCTTTATGGGGTTCACGACGAGGTAGTCGTATATCTCGTCGATGTAGTACTTGTTGAAGAGGAGCCTGTGGAGCCCCTTGAAGCTTGAGGCTATCGCCTCCGGCCTCCAGAACGACGGCGCGTACTTCTTCATCGGCGCGTAGTAGAGAAGGGACGCGAGGAATATGCCGGTCAGCCCGACCGCGACGGAAACGCCCATCATTATCAGTTCGAGCCCCCCGTGGACGGCCTCCGAGTGCAGCTCCTGCTCTCCGTGTGAGAATACCGGGTTAAGGAACTGGTGCGCGGCGGTCCCCTCCTCGAAGAGCGGAATGCCGATTATGCCGCCGACCGCCGAGAGTATCGCGAGTATTATGAGCGGTATGGTCATGGAGGACGGCGACTCATGCAGGTGGTGTTTAGTGTGGTCGTCGGCCCTGCACTCGCCGGTAAAGGTCATGAAGACCTGCCTGAACATGTAAAACGCCGTCATGCCGGCGGTCAGTAGCCCGACCGCCCATATCACGAAGTGCCCCTTCTCAAAGGCCTCCCATAGTATCTCGTCCTTTGACCAGAAGCCGCTGAAGGGCGGCATTCCGGCTATGGCGAGAGCGCCTATTATAAAGGTAACGGAGGTGATCTTCATGTGCGAGTGGAGCCCGCCCATCCTCCTCATGTCCTGCTCTCCGCCCATCGCGTGTATGACCGAGCCGGAGCCGAGGAACATGAGCCCCTTGAAGAAGGCGTGGGTCATGAGGTGGAAGACCCCCGCGCCGTAGGCCCCGACGCCGACGGCCGCGAACATGTACCCGAGCTGGCTCACTGTGGAATACGCGAGCACCTTTTTAATGTCGTTCTGGACGAGGCCCATGGTCGCGGCGAACAACGCCGTGAATATGCCGACCGAGGCGATGATGTTCCCGACGTGCGGGATAAGCGAATAAAGGGCGTTGTTCCTCGCCACCATATAGACGCCGGCGGTGACCATCGTCGCGGCGTGTATGAGGGCGCTCACGGGTGTAGGGCCCTCCATCGCGTCCGGGAGCCACACGTAGAGCGGCACCTGGGCGGACTTGCCGGCGGCGCCGACGAAAAGGAGGAGCCCTATGATAGTAAGTATCGCCGGGTCGATATTATGGATGTTCTCGAAGACGGTCTTATAGTCGAGAGAGCCCGCGCCCAAGTCGGACAAGCTCCAGTAGAGGAGGAACAGTCCGAGGATGAAGCCGAAGTCGCCTATCCTGTTGACGACGAACGCCTTCTTTCCGGCGTCCGAGGCCGATTTTTTCTCGTACCAGAAGCCGATCAGGAGGTATGAGCACAGGCCCACGCCCTCCCAACCGAGGAACATGACAAGATAGTTGGAGCCCAATACCAGCATCAGCATGAAGAAGACGAAGAGGTTCAGGTAGCACATGTACCTCCAGTACGCCTTGTCGTCATGCATGTAGCCGGTCGAGTACACGTGTATGAGGAACCCGACGCCGGTTACGATAAGGATCATGAGCGCCGAGAGCGGGTCTATGAGGAAGGCCATGTCCACGCTGAAGGACCCGCTCGCTATCCAGGAGAAGAAGGAAACGACGACCGACCTCTCGGTCGCGGGCAACAGCATGAGCTTATAGAACGTGCATATTGACACGACGAAGGCCGCGGCCATGACGAGGCACGCGATGAGCCCCACCGCCCTCTTCGGGAGCTTGGACCCTATAACCCCGTTTACGGTCGCGCCCAGGAGCGGCAGGAGCGGTATCAGGAATACGAATTCCATCGTTAACCCCTCATCTCGTCAAGCTCGTCGACGTAGGCCGTCTGGCGCCGCCGGTACACGGCGACGAGTATGGCAAGGCCTATGGCCGCCTCGGCCGCCGCTATGGTGATGCTGAATACGACGAATATCGTCCCGTTCAGGTTCTGGAGGAAGTACGAGAACGCCGCGAGGCTGATGTTCACGGAGTTGAATATGAGTTCGAGCGACATGAGCACTATGATGATGTTCCTGCGGAGCAGCACCCCGGCGATGCCCACGAGGAACAGGATGAAACTCAGGACCAGGTAGTGTGTGAGTGTAAGCGCCATCAGCCCTTGTTCTCCTTGCCCTGCCCGCTCATGACGAGGACGACCGCGCCGATAAGCGCTATCAAAAGCAGGATGGATACTATCTCGAACGGGAATATGTAGCTCGTGTAGAGCGACTTCCCTATGACCTCGGTGTTTTTCATAAGCGCCGGCTCGTCAAAAGGCCCGAGCGGCGCGGTTATCTTTCCGGATACTACGAGTATCCCCATGACGACGAAGAGCCCGGCTATGGCGGCAAGCGCAGGGACCGTCTGGCCGTGGAAGCGCTCCCTGAACTGCTCTCTCCCGATGTCGAGGACGAGGACCGCGAAAAGGAACAATACCATTATCGCGCCTACGTAAATGAAGAGCTGCACCGCGGCCAGGAACGGCGAACGGAGCAGTATGTATATCGCCGCGACCTGCAGGAAGCAGACGATCAGGTAGAAGGCGCTGTGGACCGGGTTCCTAACGGAAATCACCAGCACCGCTGAAACGACCGCCGCTATGGCAAACATGTAGAAGAAAAACTGCTCCATCACCCTTCTCTTTCCTTGGCAGGCCGCACAAGAAGTCCACCTGCTTTATTGTCATCGGCGCTCGTAACTGCGGCGTACAAAAGAGTACGCCTCGCTCCGATGCTTTTTGCGCAACCTGAACAAAATCAGTTCCTGCGACCGTTAAAGCGGCCTCTTCCTCGTATTCGAGAGGTCCACCTTAACCTTTATGCCCCTCTTGGAGCGGAGGAACTCGGACTTCGCTATCACCCCGCCCTCGAACGACTCGGGGACCTGTACGGGTTTCAGGAGATCTTCCCTCTGCCTTACCGTGCAACTCAAGTCCGTGCAGGCGAGCTCGTATTCGCGGCTCAAGCGCACCGCGCGCGTCGGGCACGCGTCCTCGCAGTACCCGCAATACAGGCACCTGACAAGGTCTACCTTCCAGACCTTCGCAACCCTGTCGGCGATGCCCCTGCCGGTGTCGTCCTCCATCGGGATGACGGTTATGCACTGGGTCGGGCAGGCCTTGGAGCATAGCTCGCAGGCCACGCATAGCTCCTTGCCTGTCTCGGTCCTGTTCAGCGTGTGGACGCCCCTGAAACGCCTGTACGGGACCCACTTCTCCTCGTCCGGGTACTTGTGCGTGATCGACTTCGACACGTTGTACCCGAGCGTGACCGTAAGGCCCTTCACGAAATCCGTAAAGAGGACCCTTTTTATAAGTTCAAGTATGCGGCCCTTGTCTTCTGCCATTTTGCCTGTCCCTAAAGGTAAAGCCTCATGAGGCCGGTTGCGAGCACGTTAACGAGCGAGAGCGGCAAAAGTATCTTCCATCCTATGTTCATCAGCTGGTCGTATCTGTACCTCGGGAGCGTAAACCTTATCCACATGAACAGGTAGATGAAGAACGCCACCTTGGCCATGAACCAGAATATCGGCGGTATCGGGAGCGGGATGCTGAAGGGCGCGTTCCACCCGCCGAAGAAGAGTATCACCGCGAGGACCGATACCGTCACCATGGCTATGTATTCCGCGAGCATGAAGAAGGCGAACTTCATGCCGCTGTACTCGGTGTGGAAGCCGGCCGCGAGCGTCCCCTCGTCCTCGGGCAGGTCAAAGGGCACTCTGTTTATCTCGGCGGTCGACCCTATCATGAATATGAAGAACCAGACCGGCCCGACCGGGAGGTACAATATGTTCCAGTGGAGGATGTTCCCGCCCTGCGCCCTCACTATGTCCACGAGGCTTAGGGAGTTGGCGAGCATGACTACGCCTATGACCGCGAAGCTCACCGCTATCTCATAGCTTATCATCTGGGCGGACGAGCGGAGGCCGCCGAGGAGCGAGTACTTGCTATTTGAGGCCCACCCGCCGAGTATCACGCCGTATATGCCGAGCCCGGACATCGCGAGTATGTAAAGTATGCCGACGTTCATGTCCGAGAGATAAAGCGTAAGCTCGTAGTCGAGCCCCGGTATCAATACCTTCTCTCCGAAGGGTATGGCCGCGAATACGGCAAATGCCGGCACCATCGCGAGGAGCGGCGCGATAACGAAGAGTAACTTGTCCGCCTTGTACGGGACGATGTCTTCCTTCATGAGGAGCTTGATCATGTCTGCGAACGGCTGAAGGAGTCCGTGCGGGCCGACCCTCCAGGGGCCGAGCCTCACCTGTATGTGCCCGGCTATCTTCCTCTCGAGCCAGGTGAGGGGCAACGGCAGGCCGAAGAGGACCATGGCGATGACCCAGGCCTTGACTATTATGAGTATGAATTCCAGTATGGTGGATGTATCCGGCATCATGTTCCCTGGTTTGGTCCCTGTTGCGTCTTGTCTTTCCGTCCTGCCCCGCGTCGCGGCCTCTTTAAGGCCGCGCTACCTTCTCCTGCCCCACATGTAGTTGACCATCTCTATGTAGCGCGAGTTCATGCCGCGCACGATCGCGTGTATGGTAAATACGATGTTCTTCAGTAGCTTGTATATTATTCTGGGGTTCCCGTCCACGAGGGTCTCGAAGTCCGCCTTCTCCATCATGTAGGTCTCGATGTCGGAGACGGCCACTATCGTCGCCGACCGGGGCCTGCCGTCAAGGAAGCTCATCTCTCCGAATATGTCCCCGTCCTTCATTATGGTGAGCGTGAAGAGCTCCCCGTCGGGGGCCGTCTTGCAGGCCTTCACCTCGCCCTTCTTTATCACATAGATCGACGCCCCGTCCTCGGACTCCTTGAATATCGTGTCTCCGAGCTTGAAGTCCTTCTTTTTCACGACGTTCGCGACAATCGTGAGCTCGGTGTCAGAAAGATCCGAGAAGAAAGCGAGCTCCCTCAAAAGCTTGGGGTCTACCATGATCGTCCCTCCGATTTAGGCGGACAAGCCGCCTCTTCAGTTTCCTTAATGCCGCGTATGCGTCTGAGAGCCGGGCCTGAACGCCTGTCTCTACCCGGGGGCCTCCGTTTTACCCGCCCCCCCCCGCCCCCCGGCAAGCCGCCGGTCATGCCCTCGTTATGCTAACCATCGGCGGGCCTTCGCCGCGCCGGAGGAACCTGTTAACCGGACAGTCCTCGAAGTTCTCGGCGAGGAAGGCGTGAGCGTTCTTCGAGCCCCTCGCGGTCCTCAAAGTCACGACAGCCGCGTAGTCCTTTGATTTGACCCTTACCCTGTCCCCGTTCTTAAGCCCGAGTGAGGCCGCGTCCTCCTCGCTTATCTCGACGACAGCCGCTTTGAGGAGCCCGGAGAGGGTTTCAGACCTCATCGTGCCTTTCCCGGAGTGGAAGAGGTGGTTGCCGGTGATCAACCTGAACGGGTACTCGGCGCTTTCAGCGGAAGGCTTTTGGGCAAACTCCTTAGCCTCAAGATCGGACGCGCCGGCTCCCTGCACGAGCGCTTCTTTACTGTCGAGCCTGTTGTCGCTGTTCTTCTTGTTGTTGAAGGCGAGCGACACATTGGAGTACATGCGGTTTCCGGACCGTATCTCGTCGAGCGCCAGCACGAAGTTCTTGGGGCCGAAGGACGGGTCGAACCTCTCGCCTATCGCCCTTATTATGTCGAGGTCGGGCTTTGCCTTGCCGGGAGGGTGCATGAGCCTCCTTATTGCCTGGGCCCTGCCCTCCTGGTTCGTGAACGTCCCTTCCTTTTCTCCGAACGCCGCGCCCGGGAGCACGACGTGAGCGAATTTCGCGGTATCCGTCATGAAGGTGTCCTGGACCACAAGGAACCTGGCTCTTCCGAGGGCGGCCGTCGCAACGCCCTCGTCAGGGTACATGGAGGCGACGTCCGACCCGGCTATATAGAGGAAGTCGAGCGCGCCCTTAGAGACCGCCTCAAGCATCTCATCCGTCCCGAGCCCCTTCTGTTTGGCCCTCGCGTAAGCCGGGCCGAGCGAGGGGTGCACGCCCATCTCCCACGCCCCCCTCTGGTTCGCCCTGTCGAGGAGCGGAAGAACCGATACCTTCTTGCCCGAGGACTTAAGCAGGTCTTTTAAAAGACCGAGCTTCGCGATCCCCTCCGGGAATCGCAGGAAGTCCGTACCGGCCATTATGGCGACGGACCCGGACGACTTAAGCTTCCTTGCGAGCGACTCAACGGCCTCTCCGTCCACGCCGGCCTCGGACGTAACGGAGGCGAGCCTTCCGGACGCCATGTCCTCAAGCCCTCCCGTACCGGCGACCCTCGCCGAGTTGAAAGAGAGTATGACGGACTCAAGCAGAGCGCCGGCTTTCCCCGCCGTATGCCTTATCTTCAAGTTGGCCGAGCTGTCGAGCTTCATGGCGCGGGGCGAGGCTATGACGAGGTTCATCCTCCTGCCTGCGCTTATCCGCCTTATTATATAATCCGTTACCGGGTTCTCATCCGACACTTGTGAGCCGATGACGATTACGGTCTCGGACTCCATGCAGTCGAAGACCGATACGCCGCCTGCGTCCATCGAGGCGGCCTTGATGAACGCTTCGACCGCGTCTGGGTCCCATCTCGCGCTCGAATCTATATTGGCGCTCCCGAATACGTTCCGGAAGAGCTTCTGAAAGAGGTATAGTTCTTCGTTCGTCAGCCTCGGAGAGGCGATACCTCCGATCCTCTCGCCGTCGGACGGGACGTTATCCTTTATGACGGCGAGCGCCTCCTGCCATGAGGCGGGCTCGAGCTTCCCGAACCTTCTTACGAGCGGGGTTTTGAGCCTCTCGGCGCGCGTCATGGAATCATTGCCGAACCTTCCGCGCGCGCAGAGCGTTTCGCTGTTCAGCCCCACCCCGAACTGGGCCTTCGACCTTATGAGTACGCCGTCCCTCTCCTCGATAACCATCCTGCAGCCCGTGGCGCACCACTGGCAGATGGTGTCCGCCCCTTTAAGGTCCCAGGGCCGGGTCTTGTACCTGTACGGGAGCCTCATGAAACACCCGACCGGGCAGACCTCTATGCAGTTGCCGTCCTGGTCGCAGTCGAGGAAGTGCCTGAAAAAACTCGTCTCCTCCTGGTGGTCGCCCCTGCCGAGCGCGCCCAAAACGTTGGCGCCGACGACCTCCCTGCAGACGCGGACGCACTTCAGGCACTGGACGCACCTGTTCGAGTTCTTTATTATGACGGGGCTTAGGGCGTAGTCCTTTTCCTGGAACTTGAACTTGGGTTCGGCGTGCCTGCCCTTGTGCGGGCCGTACTTGTAGACCATGTCCTGGAGCTCGCACTCGCCGCCCTTGTCGCACACAGGGCAGTCGAGGGCGTGGTTGGCAAGGAGAAATTCGAGCATCGAGGCGCGCGCGGACATTACCGTCGGCGTCTCGGTGTTTATGGCCATACCGTGGAGGACGGGCGTCACGCACGAGGGCTGGAGCTTCCTCTGCCCCTCTATCTCGACGAGGCACATCCTGCAGGAACCAATGCCGACGAGGTCCGCCTGGTAACAGAAGGTCGGTATCTCGTATCCGGCGTGCCGCGCCGCGTCGAGGATGAGCGTATTATCCTCTACCGTTATCTCTTTTCCGTTTATCTTTACCGTTACCATTTATCCCTGCTTACGACGCCATGCACCGTTTGTGGTCTATGTGGAACTGGAACTCTTCCCTGAAGTTCTTAAGGTGCCCCCGGAGGGCCATCACCGCGCCGTCGCCGAGCGGACAGAAGGTCCTGCCGAAGATGTTCGTACAGAGGCTCTCAAGCAACTCTATGTCGCCGGGGTTCCCCTCGCCGTGCTCTATCCTCTTTAATACCCTTGTAAGCCAGGGCGTGCCGTCCCTGCACGGGGTGCATTTGCCGCACGACTCGTGGCTGAAAAACCTGTTTATTATGTAAGCCGACTTTACCATGCAGGCCGACTCGTCCATAACGATGACCGCGCCCGAGCCCAACATCGACCCCTTTGCGGCAAGGGAATCGAAGTCGAGCGGCGTGTCCAGCTCCCTCGCCGTCAGGAGCGGCGCGCTGACGCCTCCCGGTATCACGGCCTTCAACGGCCTCCCTGTCAGCATTCCTCCGCAGTGGTTGAATATCAAATCCCTTACGGTCGTTCCCATCGGGAGCTCGTAGAGACCGGGCTTCTTAACGTGCCCGCTCACGCAGAACACCTTGGGCCCCGGGCTTTTCTCTGTCCCGATCTTCGAAAACCACTCCGGCCCCTTCTCGATAATCGCCGGAATGCAGGCGAGCGTCTCGACGTTGTTTATGACGGTAGGTTTCCCGTAGAGCCCGGCTAAGGCCGGGAACGGCGGCTTCTTCCTCGGTTGCGCGCGGAGGCCCTCGATGGATTCGAGAAGCGCCGTCTCCTCGCCGCAGATGTATGCCCCGAAGCCCTTGTGAACGTATATGTCGAGCGAAAAGTTCGACCCGAACATGTTCTTCCCCAGATACCCCTTGGCGTAGGCCTCGTCTATCGCGGCATCGAGCCTCCTGGCCCCGAAGTCGAACTCGCCCCTTATGTAAATGTAGGCGACGGACGCGCCTATCGCGTAGCTCGTTATCATCATGCCTTCGAGGAGGAGGTGCGGGTCGTTGTCCATTATCCCCCTGTCCTTGAAGGTCCCGGGCTCTCCCTCGTCGGCGTTACAGCAGAGGTACTTCTGAATGGTGGGGTCCTTGGGTATGAAGGACCACTTGAGGCCCGTTGAGAAGCCCGCGCCCCCGCGGCCGCGCAACCCCGAGTCCTTGACCATCTGGACGATGTTATCCGGCCTCATTTTCAAGGCCGACTGTATGGCCTTGTACCCGCCGCTGGCCGCATAGTTCTCCAGCTTGTGCGAATCGGGCTTGCCCAGGTTTTTAAGTATTATCTGTTCCATTCCGTCTTTGCTCTACGGTTATTTAAGGCCCTTTAATATCTCGTCGACCTTCGCCTCTGTCAGGTTCTCGTGAAAATCGTCGTTTATCTGCATCATCGGCGCGGTCCCGCAGGAGCCGAGACACTCGACCGTCGAGAGCGTAATCCTCTTGTCAGGCGTCGTCTCGCCTGTCTTGATGTTGAGCGTCCGCTCCATGTGCTTTATGAGGTGCTCGGCGCCCAGGAGCGAGCACGAGATGTTCCTGCATACCTGTATATGGTGCCTGCCCACGGGCTTATCGATATTGTACATCGTATAAAAGGCCGCGGCGGCGTTGACCTCGACGGATTGCATCTCGAGGATAACGGCTATCTCGTCCATGTCGGCCTTCTCGAGGTGCCCCCCGCGCGCCTTCTGTGCGGAACGGAGCGCGTCCATCACAGCGGAGCGTTTGTTCGGGTACTTCCTGAGGGCCTTCTCTATCTCTTTTTTCGCTTCTTCTGAAAGCATGGCCTTGCCCTTATTTATTATTCCTTATTACTTGTCGCACTCGCCGAAGACCGGGTCGAGGCTCGATACTATCGCGACGACGTCGGCCAGGTATCTCCCCTTCGACATGTGGTTTATGGTCTGGAGGTTGTGGAACGACGGCACGCGGAGCTTCAACCTGTATGGCTTTTCAGACCCGTCGCTCACTATATATACCCCGAGCTCGCCCTTCGGCGCCTCTATGGCGGAGTAGACCTCGCCCTTCGGGGCCTTGAACCCCTGCGAGACGTATTTGAAGTGGTGAATGAGGTTTTCCATGTTCTTATAGACGTCGGGCTTGGGCGGAGGCACGAGCCCCGGCATGTCCACGTTGAACGGGCCTTCGGGGAGGTCCCTCAAGGCCTGTTTTATTATCCTCATCGACTGCTTTATCTCCTCGAACCTGACGTTATACCTGTCGAGGCAGTCGCCGTTCTCTCCCAAAGGCGTATCGAAGTCGAACCTGTCGTAGACGAGATACGGCTCGTCCTTCCTTATGTCCCACTTGACGCCGCTTGCGCGTAGCGCCGGCCCGCTGAGGCCCAAGGCGATAGCGTCCTCGCCGGTAATAACGCCGACGCCCCTGTTCCTCTGTATCCATATCCTGTTGCCGAGGAGTATCTTCTCGTACTCGTCCATCCTCTTCGGGAGGAGTTCGAGGAGCCTCTTGATCGACTCCTTGATGGAATCCGTGAAGTCGTACCTTACGCCGCCGACGCGAAGATAGCTGAGCGTCATCCTCGCGCCGCAAATCTCCTCGAATATGTCGAGGACTATCTCCCGTTCCCTCATCGCGTACAGGAGTATGGTCATGGCGCCGAGATCGAGCGCCCACGCCCCGAGCGCGAGCAGGTGTCCCGCGATCCTCGATAGCTCGGCTGAGATGACCCTTATGTATTTGGCCCGTTCGGTTATCTCTATGCCGAGGAGTTTTTCAACCGCCATCACGTACGCGAGGTTATTGGACATCGCGCACATGTAGTCGAGCCTGTCGGTGTACGGGACGAACTGGTGGTATAGGAGGTTCTCGGCTATCTTTTCGGTCCCCCTGTGGAGGTAACCGATATCCGGCTCCACGTTGAGTATCTTTTCGCCCTGGAGGTCGAGGATGAGGTGAAGGACCCCGTGGGTGGACGGGTGCTGCGGCCCCATGTGCAGGGTCACTTCCCGTGTGGCTATTATCTCTTCGCGTTCCGTCATTTTAGAATATCAATCTATGTTTTATCGAGAACAATCTGTTTGGGGCTCCAATACTCCGCCCCTCTTTAAACGCCCGCTAAAGGCGGACCCTTAATCTTAATTTTGTTCAGGCTGCTCAAAAAGCTCCAGATGCGAGGCATCGGGGAGCGAGGCGTACTGCTTTACGTACGCCGCAACGACGAGCTTTGAGGCCGACAAAGCAGATGGACTTTTTCAGCAGGCCTGTTAAATTTCCTCCGGCTTCTCCTCGCCGTAGGGGTTATACCTGTCCTTGTACCCCCGGAGCGGATAGTCCTTCCGGAGCGGATGCCCCACCCAGTCGTGGGCAAGATAAATCCTCTTCATGTTCGGGTGTCCCTCGAAGACTATCCCGAACATGTCGTATACCTCGCGCTCTGGCCAGTCAGCTCCGGGCCAGAGGTGCGTCACAGACGGGACCGCTTCATTCTCGGCGACCCTGACCTTTACCCTTATACGGTGTTTTCTCTGTATGGAATAGAAGTGATAGACGACCTCGAACCTCGGGGTCTCCCTGAAGTAATCGACGCCGAGGACGTCGCAGAGGAAGTTCATCCTGAGGTCAGGGTCGGTCTTCAGGAAGTTGCAGACCGCGCGGAGCGACTTTATGTCGACGAGGTGCGTGACCTCGCCCTTGTAGACGGTCGTCTCGATGATGTCGTGCCTGAAGTTGTCCTTGACCTTCTTTATGAGGAGGTCTTCGGTTATGGCATGCTTCATAACGAGATATTCCTCTCCTCAAGTATGAAGGGGTTTTCCTTCTTTATCTTCTCCATGAGCTGGAGAAAGCCGAAAAGGAGCGCGTCCGGCCTCGGCGGGCAACCGGGGATGTAAACGTCCACCGGGACGACGAGGTCGGTCCCCTGGACGACGGCGTAGGTGTTGTACGGCCCCCCGGCGGAGGCGCACCCGCCCTGGGCTATGACCCACCTCGGCTCCGGCATCTGGTCGTAGAGCTTCTTTACAGCCGGGGCTATCTTCTTTGTCATGGTGCCGGCGACGACCATAACGTCAGACTGCCGGGGAGACGGCCTGAATACAATGCCCAGGCGGTCGGTGTCGTAGCGCGAGCACCCGGCCGCTATCATCTCGATCGCGCAACAGGCGAGCCCGAAGGTCATCGGCCAGAGGGCGGAGGAGCGCCCCCAGTTGACGACGTCGCCTACGACAGCGTTGTGCTTCACCGTCTTGACGAGCGGGTTGTTCCTTATGACGTCCGCTATGGACTCGAGGGTCGTGAAGAGTAGCGATTCCTCGAGCGGGTTTCTTTCGTCCATGAGAGCCTTGCTTTATATATTAATGTCCTTGTTTTTAAAAATAATACAAATAAAGCGCCGGGCTAAACCCATTCGAGCGCGCCCTTTACCCAGGCGTATATGAGCCCGACGGCGAGGATAGCGATGAATACGACCATCTCAACAAAAATGAACGCGGATAGGGCCTTTTCGGAGAGTATCACGGCCCAGGGAAAAAGGAAGAGTGTTTCGACGTCGAAGACGATGAAGAGTATGGCGATGATGAAGAAGTGGACCCTGAAGTGGCCCGTGTTCGCGTCCCCCACGGGCTCCATGCCGCACTCCCACGGGGAAAGTTTTTCCCTGTAGGGGTTGGACGGGCGGAATACGAAGCTCATGAAAAGGGCCCCGATTGCCATGACGGTCGCGATGCCGATCATCACCAGGATAGGGAGATAAGAGAACAGCATCGTAAGGCCCCTTTGTCGTTTCTACAACGGAGTATTGTAAAAAGTGCTAATTGTTACGATAAGATCGGCCAGGGTAGAGGGCAAGATAAAACAACCACAGGGATTTGTCAAGGGGAAAATGTATACAGTATACAGTTCAGGTGAATGGGCGTGCGGGTATGCGCCAAAGAGGGGTGCGTTGGGCCGTAACTCGCTGTTTTATAATACAATCTATCGTTATCAGAGCTTAAAAAGGTCTCTCCTCCTGTCCTTTATAATGTCGTTCAACGGGGTTATCCTCTTCTTGCGTGCGTCCTGAGGGTCAACTTCCATTACCCTTGCCTCGGCCCTCCACCCGCCGGCCCTGTAAAGGACGGCCCCGTCCGGGGCTACGATCTGGCTTGAGCCTATGAACTTAAGGGGCTTGCCCGCCACCCTCTCCTCTTTCCCCACCCTGTTGGCGGTGATGGAAAAGACCCTGTTCTCAAGGGAGCGCGTCTTCATCGCCTCCGGGCAGTACGGGAGCACCAGGTTCGAGGGCTGGCATATGATGTCCGCGCCGAGGAGCGCGAGAGTCCTTGCCACCTCGGGAAAGACCCAGTCAAAGCATATCATCATCCCGACCCTTGCCCTGCCCGCCTTCTGGACGGAAAAGGGCCTGTCGCCGGGCGTGAATATCTTACGCTCGTCCCAGAAGAGGTGCGCCTTCCTGTATAGGCCGACTACACCCTTCGGGCCTATGAGGACGGATGAGTTGTACGCCCTCTTGCCTTCCTTCTCGGCAAGCCCGGCCACGATGTGCATCCGCTTCTTTCTGGCGAGTTCTCTCAGCCTCCCCACTGCGTAGCCGTTGTCTATCTCCTCGGAGAGTTTGAGTAGCTCGGCCTTGTTACGAAACTGGTATCCGGTGGAGAACAGCTCAGGCAGGACGATGAGGTCGCAATCGAGCTTTTCTATCTCACCCGCCGCGTCTTCGGTGTTCTTCCTTATGTCGCCGAAAACCGGCCTTGTCTGCAGAAAACCTATCTTCATATCACGCGCCTCGACCTTGACCTTCCCTCGGTGGGAGGGTGTGAACCTTTTAGCTCCCCCTTTCTAAAGGGGGATTGAGGGGGATTTTAAAATACCATGCAGGGGGCGAGGAAGAAGGGCAAATGACGTTGGGTTACGCCACGCTAACCCAACCTGCTACGCGACTATACCAAGGAGAGGGGAGGCTCGCTCCCCTCTCCGCCCGTTGAAACCCTTAGCGGCAGCAACCCGACTTCTTCGTCGTCTTCTTCGCGGTGGTCTTCTTTGCCGCCGTCGTCGTCTTCTTCTTTACAGGCTTCTTTGCGGTTGCCATTGTTTCCTCCTTAAGGTTGTATTCCGTTCAAAAACCCTTGTACTACAATATTTTTTTATCACTAATGCGAAAATGTGTCAATACGAAATCACCCTTTCCGGCACTGCCCGCTTGCAGAAGACGGGTTTGTATGTTAACTTGAAAAAATTATTTCTTATTGCAAGAGGTGCGAAGCATGTCTATCACGAAAAAGGACGTACTCCATGCGGCGGATCTCGCCCGACTAGAGCTCACAGCTGAGGAGCAGGACCTCTACACGGAACAGCTCTCGCGCATACTCAACTATGTGGAAAAACTCTCCGAGCTCGATACGACTGGTATCGCACCGACGACCTACACGGTGCCTTTGAAGACCGTAATGCGCGCGGATGAATCCAGACCGTCTCTTCCGCACGAGGAGGCGCTCTCGAACGCGCCGGACTCCGACAAGGACTGCTTTAAAGTACCCAGGATAATCGAATAAGGAATCCCAAGGAGCCTGCAATTGGACCTCAACTCTCTTACCATACACGCGCTCTCGGAGAAGCTCTCGAAAAAAGAGGTCTCCTCTGTCGAGGCGACAAAGGCGTACCTTGAAAGGATCGGCGCGGTCGACGACAAAATCAAGGCGTTCCTCATCGTCACCGCAGACGAAGCGTTAAAGCAGGCCGAAGAGGCCGACAAGAGACGCGCACAAAACAATAATATAACGCCGCTGACCGGCGTCCCGATTTCCGTAAAGGACATATTCTGCACAAAGGGAATAAGGACCACATGCGCCTCGAAAATCCTCGCTGGCTTTGTCCCGCCTTACGACTCTACCGTCGTCGCGAGGCTTAAGGACGCGGGCGCGGTCATACTCGGCAAGAACAACATGGACGAGTTCGCTATGGGCTCCTCAACTGAAAACTCGGCGTTCCAGAAGACCGCGAACCCCTGGGCGCTGGACCGGGTCCCCGGCGGCTCGTCGGGCGGCTCCGCGGCGTCGGTTGCGGCGCTTGAATGCGCGGCCTCGGTCGGCACCGACACCGGCGGCTCGATAAGACAACCCGCGGCGCTCTGCGGGGTCGTTGGGTTTAAGCCCACCTACGGGAGGGTATCGAGGTTCGGGATGATCGCCTTCGCGTCGTCCCTCGACCAGGCCGGCCCGTTCACGAGGGATACAATAGACTCCGCCATCATGCTGAAGGCAATGGCTGGCTTTGACCCAAGGGACTCGACCTCCATCGACGCGCCTGTGCCGGACTATCTCTCTGAAATAGAAAAGGGTGTGGCAGGCCTCAAGATCGGCATACCGAAGGAATACTTTATCGAAGGGATGGACGCGGAGGTAGAGGCCTCCGTCAGGGAAGCGCTTAAAATCCTCGAGAAGGAAGGCGCCGTCCTCGTTCCGGTCTCTCTGCCGCACACCGAGTACGCCGTCGCCGTCTATTATCTTGTAGCCACCGCCGAGGCCTCGAGCAACCTCGCGAGATTCGACGGCGTAAAGTATGGTCTCCGCGTAAACGAATCTGGCAACCTCCTCGACATGTACAAGAAAACAAGGGACAGCGGCTTCGGTGGCGAGGTGAAGCGGAGGATAATGCTCGGCACCTACTCGCTCTCCGCCGGTTACTATGACGCGTACTACAAGAAGGCGTCTGAAGTCCGCACCCTCATAAAGAACGATTTTGAGACGGCGTTCAAGGCCTGCGACATTATCGCGACGCCGACGACTCCGACGCCCGCCTTCAGGTTCGGGGAAAAGGTCGCGGACCCGCTCACCATGTATCTTTCCGACATATTCACTATTTCGTGCAACCTCGCGGGCATCCCCGGCGTCTCTATTCCGTGCGGGTTCACGAAAGAGAACTTGCCCATAGGCCTTCAGATACTCGGGAGGCCCCTCGATGAGACGACAGTGCTCCGGGCCGCGCGCGCCTACGAGCGCGCGGCAGGCTGTACGTTACAGGCCCCGGCGCTTTAGTCTCTTTGTCGTTTTACCTCCCCTCCCCTTATATTTAATATCGGGAGGGGATAGAGGGGAGGGTGAAATCTTCTTAAGTGCCGCCTCCTTCAGGGATAAATGCCTCGGCTATAAATATATTACCCTAAAAAGAACAAGAAGAGGATTATCAAGGGATGAAATACGAAACCGTCATAGGTCTTGAGGTCCACGCACAGCTCCTTACCGAGTCCAAGCTCTTCTGCGCCTGCTCGACGAAGTTCGGCTCCGGTCCCAACACTCAGGTCTGCCCGGTCTGTCTGGGCCTGCCAGGAGTCCTCCCGGTATTGAACGGAAAATCAGTCGAGTTCGCGGTAAAGATGGCCCTTGCGGTCAACTGCAGCGTTAACGCGAAGAGCGTATTCGCGAGGAAGAACTACTTCTACCCGGACCTGCCCAAGGGCTACCAGATATCCCAGTACACCGAGCCGCTCGCCGAGCGCGGCTACCTCGACATAGACACGAACGGCGGCAAGAGGATAGGGATAACCCGCATACACATGGAAGAGGACGCGGGCAAGCTCCTCCACGGCGAAGGGCCGGAGGACTCCGGATCGAGCTTCGTCGACCTCAACAGGGCCGGGGTGCCTCTTATAGAGATAGTCTCAGAGCCCGACATGCGCTCGGCGGACGAGGCGCAGGCCTATCTGAAATCGCTCCGCGACATCATCGTCTACCTCGAAATTTGCAGCGGCAACATGGAGGAGGGGAGCTTCCGTTGCGACGCGAACGTCTCCATCAGGCCCGTCGGCGCCGAAAAACTCGGCACAAAGGCGGAGCTTAAGAACATGAACTCCTTCAAGTTCGTGAAAGAGGCGATAGAGTACGAGGTAGAGCGGCAGATTGACGTAGTCGAATCCGGCGGCAAGGTCGTGCAGGAGACCCGCCTCTTTGATTCGGCCAAGGGCATAACGGCGTCCATGAGGTCGAAGGAAGAGGCGCACGACTACCGCTACTTCCCTGACCCCGACCTCCTCCCGCTTGTGGTAAGCGATGACCTGATTGAAGGGCAGAGAAAGACCCTCCCCGAGCTCCCGGAGGCGAAAAGGACACGGTTCATAAAGGACTACTCCATCCCGGCATACGACGCTGGCGTGCTCACGGCATCCAGGGACCTCGCCAATTATTATGAAGAGGTCGTAAAGGCCACCAATGAACCGAAGGTCTCCTCCAACTGGGTCATGGGCGAGCTGCTGCGCCTTCTCAAGGAAGACGCGCGTGACGTGAGAGACTGCGCCGTCACCCCCGCTTCCATCGCCGGGCTGATCGAGATGATAAAAAATGGCGGGATAAGCGGCAAGATGGCAAAAGAGGTCTTCGAGGCGATGTACAAGACCGGGAAAACGCCGCAGGAGATAGTGAAGTCCACGGGCATGGCCCAGATATCGAACGAAGACGAGCTCTCAAGGATAATAGACGATGTCATCACCCGGAACCCGGATAACTTCGCAAGGTACAAGGCCGGGAGAGTACAGCTCTTCGGGTTCTTTGTCGGCGAGACGATGAAGGCGACAAAGGGACAGGCGAACCCCCAGGTGATAAACAAGCTCCTCAAGGAAAAACTCGATAAGTAAAGGTCTCTCGATTTTAAAAACCCAAAAGGCCCGGCTTTAGCCGGGCCTTTTGGGTTTTTAATCCATTGATAGGCTGGACTAACAAGCACCGCCTTATTTTCCAGGTTCCATAAAGCCCTTTGCGCCCTGCCGGGCTCTTTTGGGCATGGGATTCGCTCGCTTTCTCCCTCTCCCTCCCGCTATGCGCGGGGCCAGAGTTCTTCGGAAGCTATTGAGGTTAGAGTAAACGAATCGTCTCGATACGAACTTTGCCCGTCCGGCGAGGACCGCTCGCGCGCCCCTTGAGCGCTTCGCGTCTAATCTACCCCGGCGCGCTCGCCTCTTCCTCCCTTAGGCTTCGCTCACCCATGCCCGGTATTTTTGAAAAACACAAAATTTTTCCTTTTAACCCTTCCTCGACTCAAAAACCCCCGCCAACACCAACGCCCCACCGCCTAAAAAAAGCGCAAAGAGAAATACGCCGGGGGCGAGCCCGGCCTTGAGCCCCAGAAGGGCGTTAAGGAACCCGAGCCCCAGTAGCACGCTCCCGAAAAACTTCTTTCCCGCGCCTCTCCTCCTCATCCCCTGTACCTTGACTTAAGCTCAGCCATCACTTCCGGCGTTATCTCTGAGAGCCCCTTAGCGCTTGCGTACCTCTCGACGCCCTTCTTGACCATCGGCCTTAAAAACACGGGGACCTTTGAAAGCCTCTCGACAGCCCCTTCGGTCCACAGAGGCTCACCTTTATTCAAATCGGCCCTGCCATTCGGCTCATACGAGCACCACGCGTCCTCGCCCATGATGTCCCCTGTATCAGCGAGGGCGCGCGCCCTGCAACCGCCGCATGTTTCAGAGAACTCGCAGTCCTTGCACCTGCCCTTAAGGGCAGGAGAGGCGAGGAGCTTAAACGACGCGTCCCCCGCGATTATCTCGGCGACGGAAAAATCCCTCAGGTTCATCGATTGATCCGTTACAGGCATGTACGGGCACGGGGTCACAAAACCCTCCGGGGATATCCTCAAATATCCTTTTCCCGCTACGCACCCGGAAGTCCCTGCTGAGAGCGCCGATTGAGGCGGGGCGAGCCTCAATATGTGCGGGGCGCATCTCGCGCGCGCCGCACCCCCTTCGCCGGAGAGCGCTACAATCTCTTTCAGCGCCCCTTCGTATTCGGAGGGGCTTATGTCGCTCATCCGCTCCCCCCTCCCCGTGCATACGAGGAAGAAGAAGTGGACGGCGCGCGCGCCCTTAAGAGTCCCGAACGAGGCGATCTCGCGCAACTCGCGGAGGTTCTCCTTCACGACCGTCGCGTGAAGCTGAAAGTCTATCCCGGCGTCCTTCAGATACCCGAGCCCTTCTATCGTCTTTTGCCACGCGCCTTGCACGCCCCGGAATCCGTCGTGAAAGGCAGGCTCTATCGAATCGACGCTTACGCCCGCGCCCTTCACGCCGCTCTCACGGATACGCCCTGCCGCCTCTCTATCTATGAGCGTGCCGTTGGTGCCGAGAACTACCGTAAGCCCCTTGCGGGAAGCGTATGACGCGACCTCATAAATATCGGGCCGGAGGAGCGGCTCGCCGCCGGTAAGTATCAGCATCGCTCCCGGCGCGCCAACTGCAATTTTATCGACAAGCGCGCGGGCCTCGGCGGTCGAGATGTCGTCTCTCCCATCGAGCTCCCCTGCGTCGAGATAGCAGTGGGCGCATTTAAGGTTGCACCTTTTAGTGATGTTCCAGGAGATGAGAAAGGGTTTTTGGGATGCGTCCATCATCTTCCGAGGCGCTCCCTGACCTTCCTCATGAATTGAGGGGTGATAACCGCGACACCCTCCTTTTTCGCCGCGTCCTCGGCCATCTTCTTGACGAGGGCGCGCACGAAAGACGGGATGGACGAGAGTATCTTCTCAGCCTCAACGTCCCACTCCGCCCCTGAGGCAAGGGCCTCAGGCAACGCCGCCTCTCTCGACGTTATGAGTATGTTGCACGGCGCCTCTCGCAAGCAGTTCTCTGTAGTAGCCCCGATATCGAGCGCCTCCGTCGCGTGAACGCCAGTACGACCGAGCGCGAGGATAAAAGGGCTCTCTGTCTGACAATACCTAATTATCTCTGTTGAGGCCTTGCCTGAAAGGAGTGTCGTCTTGAGGGTTACCCCCGCGTCGCCGGCCATCTTCGCGGCGCTCTCAAGGTGGCCTGCGTAGATCCTGGCGAGCCCCTTGTCTATTATCTCGTCGTGGAGCTTTTCCTGCTCTTTGAAGCGGAAGATTCTGCCCGCCTCATCGGATAACACCCCGGCTATGGACCGGAACGCGGTCCTGTGGAAGTCGGGGTCGAACGCGCTCAGGGCCTCTACACCTGTATTAAAGACCTTCGAGAGACGGATAGCCGCGTTCAATGCCCCAAAGGACGCTCCACTCCCGTCTATCGCGGCGATTATATCGCCCGAAAGCCCGGAGTATGACGCGTCCTTCATTATGAGTATGTCGGTCTTTATGCGCCTCGCCGCACGCTCAACAACGGACCCTATCCTGGAGAGATCGGTCTTTCCGAGCCCGTGCGCGCCCATTACCACGAGGTCGTAGGCGTTCTCTTCCGCCTCCCTGACAATCTCCTCGAAGTTCTTGCCTTCCCTGCTGACGCCAGCGGCCGCGAGCCCCGCGGTTTCGGCCCGCGCGAGGAACGGCGCGAGGTAAGAGTCCGAGATGATCTTGAGCCCCTGTTCTATGAGCCCCTCGTGCACATCCCTCTGCCCCTTCAACTTGTCTTCCGTCCTGTACTCGGGAGGGAGCCCGTCTTCCATCTCCCTGAACCTCTCGCTATGGAGACGGGCCGCATAGACGTGACAGCCCGCGACGATTGAGCGCGAGGCGTCGGCGATAGTCAACCCGGCCTCCACGCCTGCGTTGGCGTAGTCCGAGTTATCAAGGCAGAAGAGTATCTTTCTATACATACGCCATATCCTATCACAACTCCAGCGAACAAAAAAAGCGGGGCAAAGCCCGCTTTCATCACATCACCCGTGCCATTGCGAGCGAGCGCCCCCCCTCTTTTGACAATCAACCCCTTGAGATTGCCTCTTCTTTTACCTCCCCTCCCCCGGTCCGATAGTCGGGAGGGGATAGATAGGTTTACATGTCATTCCCGAGGCTTTTATCGTAAACCCAGCTCTAAAAAACTGAGGTCATGCAGACATACGGGTATGCAATGGTCTCCTTGAGGGAGAGGCTCACGTGGGGTCTCTCTCAAAACAGCCTTATCTGCCCTGACACAGCAAGCCCCGGGTCCTCGGCCTTCCCGAATATATCTATCTTCCCGAACACTCCGTCAAACCCCGGGGTTATGCCTATGTCGCCGCTACGCACCTTTGAGACGGCTTCCGCGACCCGCTCTCCCGCAAGCCTTTCAATATCGGCAATCTCCATGTCGAGGAGTATGGCAAACTCGCTCCCCGCCTCGGCAATCATCCTCCTGTATTCCTTCTGGACTTTTTTTGACGAAGGGCCCACCTCGAAGGCCTCAGAGAGTATCTCGTCAAGCGGCACCATCGCTCGCGAGGGTACGGCGTTCGGCGGCTTATACCCCGCGGGCCTGTCCGAGAGTTCCTCTACCCTGGACATGACGCCGACGGTCAGCCCCTTGTGGCAGACCGGACAGAGCCTGGACACCTTTAGCGTCTCTTCCGGAGAATACAAAACCCCGCATTCCCTGTGTCCGTCGTAGTGGTACTTGCCCTCTTCGGGGTAGAACTCGACGGTATAGAGGAAACGCTTCGCGTCCTTTGTCCTGATAATTTCCGTTATCTCATGGTACGAGGGCGCGCAGTCAAAGACATTGGCTTCTCTGCCGAGCTTCGAGGGCGAGTGCGCGTCCGAATTCGATATGAGCGTGATGTCATCGAGCGCGGAGAGCCTCCGGTTCATCTCAGGGTTCGAAGACAACCCTGTTTCGATCGCCCGTACATGCGCGGCGAGGTCTCCGAAGCACTCCTCTATCGAATCGAACCCGGACTTCGACCCGAATATCGAGAACCACGGCGTCCATGCGTGCGCTGGTATGAGCATCGCCTCGCTTGACGCGTCGAGGACGATCTTCAAAAGGTCTTTTGCGCTGAAACCGAATATGGGCCTGCCGTCGGACTTTACGTTGCCGAGCCTCCCGAAAGCGGAGTTCATCTTACGCGCCGCATCGATTGACGGCGCCAGGATGAGGGAGTGCATCTTCCTCACCCTCCCCCCCTGAGAGAATATGTTGCTCACCTCGGCGGTGAGCATGAAACGCGCGCCGCCGCCCTTCTTAAGCGAGAAGAGCCCGTCCCCTGCAGGCTCAAGCAGTTCAAGGACAGCGGCAAAGTGCGCGGGATGGGTGAAGTCCCCGGTGCCGACGACGTCTATCCCCTTTATCCGCGCCCACTCGGCGATTACCGGCAGGGTCATATCCCTGCTCGTCGCCCGCGAGTGCTTGCTGTGTATGTGGAGGTCGGCGATGAGGCGCACTTACAGTCCCATTATATTAAATCCGGAGTCCACGTAGATAGTCTCTCCGGTGACGCCGCTTGAGAGTTCGCTCAAGAGGTAGAGCGCGGTCCTGGCCACCTCCTCCTGCGATACGTTCCGGCGTAGCGGCGACTTCGCCTCCACGACGTCCAGTATCTGCTTGAACCCGGTTATCCCCATCGCGGCGAGCGTCTTTACCGGCCCGGCCGAGATCGTGTTGATCCTTATCCCCTTGGGGCCTAAGTCCGCGGCGAGGTACTTTACGCAGGCCTCAAGCGCGGCCTTGGCCACACCCATCACGTTGTAGTTGGCTATGACCTTCTCCGCCCCGTAGTAGCTCAGGGTCACAAAAGCCCCGTTCCTGCCTTCCATCAGCGGCGAGGCCGCCTTCGCGAGCGCAACGAGCGAAAAGGCGCTGACGTCCATCGCTATCCTCCAGCCCTCCCGCGAGGTGTTCATGAACTCGCCCTTAAGCTCCTCTTTCTTCGCGAACGCGAGCGAGTGGACGAGGGCGTCAAGCCCTCCCCACTCCTCCCTGATCCTCTTGAAGACCGCCTCTATCTCCTCGTCCTTCGTGACGTCGCACGGCATTATTATCTTTGAACCCACGGACTCGGCCAAGGGCACGACCCTGGACTCCAACGCCGCCCCGGCGTAGGCGAAGGCGAGCTCCATCCCCTCTTTCTTAAGTATCTGGGCTATGTACCAGGCTATCGATTTTTCATTGGCAACCCCGAATATAACGCCTTTTCTGCCGTTCAAGAGCCCCATCGGAACCTCCGTTTAGTAGACCGATTTTTCTTCGCTATTCCCATTTCTCTACCATTAAAAGCCCGTCAATTCAACAGCTACTTTCCTGCGGGCTTGCCAACGCCCCCCTTTTCTGGTAAATTTAGAAAGTTCGTCCATAAGTGCCTGAAAAAATTGCAGAAGAGACCCGGACAGGTGTCAAAAAAGGGCGAGCCCTTAATACGCGGAGGACCGAGATGACATTCGAACATCTGGAAGAGAAAGAGGCCGTAAAGAGGGCGGCGCTCATAGAGGTGAACGGGCACAGGTTCTACTCCCTCCTTGCCGAGCGGACCGAGAGCGGCAGGGCGAAGACGGTATTTAAAAAACTCGCGGAGGACGAAAAGAAGCACCTTAAGATAATCGAGGGCAAATACTTTACCGAGGCCGGGTTCGGCGAACAGGTTACCGACGAGGAAATCGTCATAGAGGACTACCTGCACAGCATAGGCGCGGACAACATATTCACGAAACGCATAAACGTCGAGGAGCTCTTGAGGGTCGTCGACACCACCAAAAAGGCGCTAACCGTCGCGCTCGCCTCAGAGCGCCACTCGGTCAGGTACTTCGAGGACCTCTCAAAAAGGTCGAAGACCCCCGAGGGCAGGTCCATGTACAACGCGCTCGCCGACGAGGAACGCTCGCACGTGAGCGAGATAGAAGGCCTCCTCACGCTGGAGGCGTAACCGGATATGCCCGAACTCCGACTTAACCTCGTCACGCGGGAATGGGTCATCATAGCGACCGAGCGGGCCAGGAGGCCCATGGACTTCAAGAACTCGATCGACAAACGCGTACTCCCCGAGTTCCTGAAGACCTGCCCCTTCTGCCCCGGCAACGAATCGAAGACCCCCTCCGAGCGCTCGCGCCTACCTCTCGACGGCCCCTGGAAGGTGAGGACCGTGGACAACAAGTACCCGGCGCTCAGTAAAGGAGAGAAGAAACTCTCCACCGACGGGTTCCGGCGCTCGATATCGGGCGTCGGCATACACGAGGTGATCGTCGAGAGCCCGGTCCATAACCAGACGACCGCGCTCATGTCGCTCCCCGAGATAGAGGACATATTCCGGACATACAGGGCGCGGTTCATCGAGGCCCACAAGGACCCGAGGGTCGAGCACACGATACTGTTCAAGAACCACGGCGAGGACGCGGGGGTGACGATTGAGCACACGCACTCCCAGCTCGTCGCCGTCCCGGTAGTCCCCATACAGATAAGGGACCGCGTCCAGGCCGCCCTCCACTTCTTCGACGACACCGGGGAGTGCATGCTCTGCTCGATGATAAAGAGGGAGCGCGAGGAGGGGGCGAGGGTCGTACTGGAGACCGACCGCTTCCTCACCTTCGTCCCCTACGCCGCGCTCTCGCCCTTCCATACGTGGATATTCCCCAAGAGGCACTCGGCGGCGTTCTCGACAATAACGGACGAGGAGATCAAAGAGATAGCCTCACACCTGAAGGCCGTCCTGTCGAAGTTCTACTACGGCCTGGAGGACCCCGCATACAACTATGTCATAAGGTCCGGGCGCCCCCAGGACGACGGCAACGAGTACTGCCACTGGTACCTGTCGGTCGTTCCCCGCCTCACCAAGGCCGCCGGCTTCGAGCTCGGCAGCGGCATGTTCATAAACACCGTCGTGCCGGAAAAGAGCGCCGAGTTCCTGCGGTCCGTCCGCGTGGAGACGGCGCGTTGATGGCCGGACACGGGAACCCTCTGCCGACCGTCGATATAATAATCGAGCTGAACGGCGGGGTAGTATTGATAGAGAGGAAAAACCAGCCCGCGGGATGGGCCATCCCCGGAGGGTTCGTCGACGAGGGAGAGACGCTCGAGGACGCGGCCCGAAGGGAGGCGCTGGAGGAGACCTCCTTGAGCGTCCGCCTTAAATGCCAGTTGCACGCCTACTCTGACCCGAAGAGGGACCCGCGCTTCCATACGGTATCGGTCGTCTTCGTCGCCGAGGCCGACGGAGCCCCCCGCGCCGAGGACGACGCAAAGAACGCCGGCGTATTCTCCGAGACGGACCTCCCCAAAAACCTCGCCTTCGACCACGCCAGAATACTATCGGACTACTTCAGATGGAAAAAAGAAGGGTTCAAGGTATTTGAGATTGAGTAAACAGCCAAGGTTAAGTTAGCGTAGCGTAACCCAACATCTTTTGCTGGAATCCTGGCTGGCTGAGCATCTACAAAAAAAAGGGTTCAGGCTTTTTGCCTGAACCCGCAAAAAAAGAAACCTAAAAAGTTTTTATTACAATTTTAGAACAGTCAAACCGCTCATTTTTTCTCTCGGGCTACAGTATCTTTTCAAGCTCCGTAATAAGCGGCGGCAGATCTTCCGTAACGGTGCTCCATACAGTATCAATATTGATATCGTAATAGGCATGTATCAGCCTGTTCCTCATGCTTATTATGTTCTTCCACGGAATCTGCGGGAATTCGGTCTGGCATTCCTGAGACAATCTTGAGGCGGCTTCGCCTATAACCTCGATGCACCTCACAACTGCGTCCCGGCACTGGTTGTCTTTAAAAAAGTCTTCTCTGGTCTTGCTCCCCACATAACCGCGCGCGGCCCTTGCGGCTTCAAGCATGTGGCGCAGGCGTATGGCATCCTCATTACGCGGCATACTGCACCTCGGCGGACTCAACAACCTCATTGCGAAAGTATCTGCTTAAATCCTCCGGAGTCCTCAAATCAGCTTTGCGCCCAATGATTCCGCCGAGCTCTATCTCCATACCAGAGAGCGTAATAAGCCCCGGCACATGCCCTTCCTCGAACTCCACAAGCACGTCCACATCGCTTTCAGGGCCGAAGTCCTCGCGTAAAACCGAGCCGAAGAGCGACAGCTTGTGGATATGATTCCGACGGCAAAACTCGGCGATCTTTTCTTTAGGAATATCTATATGCGCTTTGGCCATAAGGTTATAACTCCAGCTTAGTCCTTCTGTGTTGTTTAATCATAAAGGTTTTTGCTTATTCAGTAAAGCCTTTAGACTTATTTCCTCTGATCGTCAAAATTAATCCGAATACTCCTGAATGATCTCAAATATGTCGTCAAGGTACTGCTGCTGTTTACCCTGTGTCTTCTGTCTATGTTCTATCGGAAATGCATAAAACTCTTCCATTGATGTGGGTCTTTTTTTCAAGAACTATTCAAGCATTTCTTGACGCAATATTCCGCTTGCCATATCAGGGGCACCGGGTAAAATATTGGCCTCGTTCTTGTGCCATCGACTTAAATCCCTTCGCTCGTTATCAACTCAATACTTTGCAAACCATATTTGACCTTACGCGTATCAGTATCTGCGCCAAGATCAGCCGCCGAAATAGGGTTTTTATGTTCAAGAGTAATCTTTATATATTCACCATACAAAATACTGGTGTTTATTCCAATAGTCTGATCCGTCAGTATAAAATCACCAAAGAATGTGCCATTTATCCAGACCCCAGTCTTTTCATCTCCATTAAAATATTGGCCATTAAATTTTACAAAATCAAATGGTTTTTCAGGTTTAGGGACAATAATAGTTGAAGATTTACCGATAGACCATATCCCCTGTTCTTCCTGCCGACTCCAGCCCTTCCCGAAATAAAGATATTTTGTTAAGTCTGCATTTTCTATCGGCACATTAAGATGTATTGCTTTGTAGTTTGCAAGAAGTGACATTTCTATTCTCGCCGCAAAATCATCAAGTATCACCTTGATAGCGTCGGAAGAATACCCATCTCTTTTTGTTATGCCCTCTTTTTCCAGTAGCTCGATCAATCGCGTTGTTCTATCGATAGCACAATGATGCATGATATGGTAATAAGTACCCCTGAAACACGAGCTGTCAAACCTGCTGTCATACACATTCCCGATAAATCTGAATCCATGCGCACTAACCTCATCCACAATTTTACTTGTGAATGTGTCAAGATTGTTTTTCGTTACTTCAGAGGTATAGCATTCATTGCCGGTCTTGCCAACGACAGCGGGCCATGTAAAGAAAACCCTTGTGTTGTTTTTTTTGACTAGTGTTTGGAGAAGTTTCAAATCCTTTTTAAACCGAGTGGACACAAAAAAATTCTTCGTTAGACCTATGTATTCGTCACATGACAAGGTATCTGAACCTTTGTCAACATGCCTCGCTTGTATGTCATCTAGAACACTCCCTCTATAGCGTTGCTCAATATTATGGTAAATAGATTTCATGGCGTTTATATCGTTTTGTTTTACATTATCATCCCATGAAAAATTATTAAGTTTAAACATTTTGCTTAGGGATAAAGAGAGTGGCACATGTTTAAAAATAAACAGTAGTTTCTCGAAAAATGGAAGCTCTCTGTAATAGAATGAATAATCATCTTTTTCATTAAAAATTGATCTCACATAAAATGCGGTTAACCCGTCAATTCGCTTAAAATGGACCCATTCCAAAGGAAAAATTAATATATCGCCATTATTGGCATAGTTACTTAAGTTATATATTTTGTGCTCTAATGGGTAGTCGCCGTTGTCGGCCAGGTTGATAACTAACCTGCCAAAATGATCCTCCATCATACCAGCGTCTATGCTGTACTGAGAGTTAGAACCACTTGATATAATAATTCTCCCGTTAATGGATCTGCTGGAGGCCTTCAATAAAAATTGTTTGTATGAGCTATCCACAGTTCTGTTCGGTATGGCTATGCCGTCTATTACAATATAGTAGACAGCACAGCATATCAATAATGCGGAAACGCACGATATAATAAATGTTTTATTTCGCATAAGAATGGCTCTAAAAATTAAAATAAAGGAACTGCGATGGAGCATTCTGAATGTTCGATACCAGCGCATAAAAAAGGATAAGCCCAACTAACAACGCGTAGATAAGCCTGGGTTTGAAAATCATTGCCCCTTTGTACGGGATAAACCGGATAATCTGCACGGCATTCGGCAGAAGAAAAGCTACAAACCCGAATGTAATGATATAAGCGAGGGTGTCAACAGGCATCATAGGCGCTACTTTAGCGCTATCAGACGCAAGAAATGACCAGTTTGCAAGGTAATTGCCGATATCAGCGAACCCAGCCGGTGTTTTTATTCCATTTATGCCTGCCATGCCTTCGAGAATTCTTATCGCACCCTTAAATGTGGTGGCCCTGAAGAAAACCCAGGCGGCATTGACGAACATGAATGTGCAAAACCAGCCTGTTAGAGCGGGCATCTTGAGCCCTTGTCTATCCCAGAACCTGTGTATGACCAGCGCTACGCCATGAAGGGCTCCCCATGCCACAAATGTCCAGCCTGCACCATGCCATAGACCTCCGAGCAGGAAGGTGATGAGAATATTAAAATAAGTCCGGTATTTTCCGGCCCTATTGCCGCCGAGAGGGATGTAGACATAATCCCTCAACCAATTGGAAAGTGTGATATGCCATCGTTGCCAGAACTCTCGAATGTTTTTGGCCTTGTATGGTGAATTAAAGTTTATGGGAAGGTGTATGTTGAACAGTAGTGATGCGCCTATCGCCATATCCGTATAACCTGAAAAGTCATAGTAGAGTTGGAAGGTATAGCTTAAGCTGGCACCCCATGCCTCAAAAAAACTCAAGGCATGCATTGATTCAAACCCGGCATTCGCCCAGACAGCGAAGGAATCGGCGATTGCTATTTTTTTAAAAAGTCCCGCGCAAAAAATGAAAACCCCCGCTGAAACATTCCTCCAGCTTAACGCTTTCGTTCTTACGCTCATAAATTGTGGCATTATTTGATGATGATGAAGTATCGGACCAGCTAAGAGGTGAGGAAAGAACGTGACGAAAAGGCAGTAATTCAGTAGATCATATTCATTTGCCTTGCTTTTATAGGAATCGACAAGGTAGGCGATCTGAGTAAATGTGAAAAAACTTATTCCAAGCGGCAAGATTACATTAAGAAGCCCAAGTTCAGCGCTAAAAATACTGTTTACATTAACAATAAAAAAATCCGCATATTTAAAATATCCCAGTGTTGCTATGTTTGCAGATAACCCAAAGGCCAATAACGATTTCTTTTTCAGACCTTTTGTCTTGTGTATCGAACTCCCGACCGCGTAATTGAGCAGTATGCTTGCCAAAAGTAAAAACAAATACTTGGGGTTCCACCAGCCATAAAAAAACAACGAAACTGCTACAAGCCAAGCTTTTGATGCAATAGCTAACTTCCACCGATTTAGAAAAAAATAAATGCATAAAGCGATGGGTAGAAAAAAGAATATAAATCCAACTGAATTAAAGAGCATAAATTTTCAAAATTCCAATATATTTTTTAATATCTTGCGGAAGGAAAACAATTTTAATCTCATATAAAATAACATAATTCACAAAAAAATGAGGATAATTTCCTTTTCAGGAAGACCTCAACGGTTGTGCGCTCAAAGAATGGCGAGAAGAGGACCATTCCCTTGAACCAGCGAACCTTTGAGCTTGATCTTCCCCCGAAAAAATGGACACACAGTTAAGCTACTTTTGACTGCTCGAACGCATGAGGCGAGCGGTA